>Ga0307982_1000112_pt1 | contig 60024 bp, 41 predicted proteins | sample OrgLakmetagen989_FD_201847 | JGI IMG/M metagenome (GOLD analysis project Ga0307982, IMG submission 201847) | Saline water microbial communities from Organic Lake, Antarctica - #989 | ecosystem: Environmental > Aquatic > Non-marine Saline and Alkaline > Saline | place: Antarctica: Organic Lake... | reverse complement strand
GTAACCAAACAAGAAATTGCGCTGTTTTTACGTCACCGCTATGTATTATAATCGTCGCGACAAAATGTGAACCACACTCAGCAATGCCTACCTGCCTACACAAGCGAAAGACTCACCATGTGGGGGGGTTTTTTTGCTTGAAGAGCAAAGAAACCAGGCCCGCATGGGGCGCAGCGGAGGAGAAACGCCAGGCACACACACTCGCGTTGCGCTCTCAAAAGTCACAGCATACTTGTATTTTCACCCCTCTCTCTCTATGGCTGCACGTACTTCGCAACGTGCATGGGCTTTGCTTGCAGCTGTTGCACTGGGAACAGGTCACGCATCGGGATGTTAAATCGTTCGCCCCAGTACTTTTCGCTGTGCTGTCCGCCAGGTTGAGTGTAGTAGTACAGGGTGCTGTTCAGCTGGTAGCCATCGCTCTTCAAATGCTCAAACACGGTGTGCGTCTGCACCACGTCATCATTGTCAGGGCCGGCATTCCCGCTGTCCAGGTAGAAGATGACATCAGGTGTAGCTGGCCCTACAGAAGGTGGGTGTTCCATCACAGTGTTGTTGAAGTCTTCACTGTTCCACCAGAAGCTGCTGGACATGCATCCAACTTGCCCGTAGATGTTCGGGCGGGTCCACCCGGCGTAGCAAGACAGCAGGCCGCCCAGGGATGAACCCACCATGCTCCATCGAGCAGCGTTTTCGCCTGTTCCTGGAACAAGGGGGAACACGCGGTATGTGGTTTGCACCCAGGGATACACGGAGCTCTCCAGGAAGTCCAGATATGCATCGCCCCCCCCTCCATCCTGCACGGTGGGGTCCTCACTGTACGTGTATTCATACGTGCGGTTCATTGTGTTGTACACGCCTACCACCACGAGCTCCTGCATGTCCCCTTGGGCGACCAGGGAGTCCAGGGTGCCTTGACACTGCCACGCCGTGCCGAATGAGCTTGTTGAGGCGTTGAAGAGATTCTGCCCATCGTGCATAATGAGCACGTTGTAACGTTTATATGGGTTTTCGCTGTATGATGGTGGTGTGTACACCACTATTGGGCGGAAGTTCTGCAGCTGGGGCGAAAAGAGCGCAGGCTGGGAAACTTCGTATGAGCCTGCCTGTTGTCCAAACCACGGGAAGATTTCGACAGATGCTGCTGAAGCATTGTATGCAGACCAAAGAGGCTGCAAATTTATGTCATGGTTAGATCCAATCTCCCATGCACTATCACCAATCAGTACTTTGAACTGCCCTGAAGCAAGTTCAGATTTCACTAGAATCTGTGCAGACCATTGGTCCACCCCTACAGCGGTCATGCGCTGGCCTTTGCTCCACGAAAGGCTACCAAAACTGCCACGTATGTAAATTGACTCCCCATTCAAGTTCTGCAAAAATCAAGACCGAGGTGCATTGAAGCATGACGACATGTCAATGCACACCCTGCTGCAGTGCACTTGGCTTCCTCCTTCTCACCTGGTCTGGATACCTGAAATGGATTATGGTGCCTTGGAGTAGAGCGCGTACAAGTATAAACTTACCATACAGTGATGCTCAACCATGGCTGCTGTGCTGCAGCTACCGAAGTGGCTGCAAGTATCAGGGCGGCAAGAAGCATTCTAGAATTGAGCACGAGAATTCTGCACTCGCCAATCTTCTCACTGCAATGCGGCCAGAAATAGTTCGGGTACAAACATGCGAGACAAACCAAAAAGTTGGGCAAAACTTTGTTTTTACAAATCCAGTTGCTGCTGAGAAAGTATGACAGGCTTTGGGCAGAGCAGCGACCGCACCCCCCTGCTTGAAAGATACCTAAAGACTGACAACGCTTCATCTTAGGCTTTGAAGGATAATATTGCAATAACATGACAAAAAACGCCCCCTTTGGCCACATACACTTATGTTGGTACAAATAGGCACTGTCTTCTGAGATTCACCTAGCTTATTGTGAATTCTGGAGGTGCTTTGGATAGGTGTTTCGCCCACGTTTCGGCCATGTTTGATGGCAGGACTGACCGGCGAGAAGTTAGCCTTCGTGGAAACTCCAAAAAGTTGTCACGAAAAGATGCCATAGAAAAGGCCAAGGTGGAACGGCAAGAACGCCTTGAATCCCGACAGCGTGCAGATGCTGCAGTGCGATTGGCCTCGGTTTGGCGTGGCAGCCAAGAGCGAAGCCAGCTGAGGCAGTCTGCGTTCTCACAGCTCTCTGCAAAGTACTCAGATTTTTTGAAAGCTGAAGCAGCGATTAAACAAGTTTTTGCTGCTCAAGGCAAGCCATTTACCGGCATTGTGCCTCCTCACGCTGCCCTGAGTCCGCTTTTGGCTCTTGCTGGCAGAGCAGATCCTTCTGCACAGAACTGCGTCGCACTGCTCGCTTGGCTGGCGCGTCTTCTGCGACAAAATCTGCTTGAGGCTGATCAAACCAACACTTCATGGGCCCACGCAGCAGTTCTGGGTGAAATGCGCCACACAGTGCTGGTTTGCGGTTTCGTGCGCTGCTGCTCAGTGTGCCTACTGCGGCTCACCCATCGAGCTGACGAGCCCACTCGCTCTGCGGTAGCAACGCTGCAGGAGCAGCTGGCCAGCACCCTCGCCACATGGGCCACACCTTCAACTTGGCGTGTCGTGCAGCAAGGCCTGGTATCGCCTGAGCCGGCAGTGCGCCTTTCCTCCTCTGCTGCCGCCGCCATGGCAGTGCACCCAGGGCTGCTGGCGCTGCTGCAGGAAGGCAGCCTACCGGCAGCACTGACCCGAAGCATCCTGCTGGTGGCAACAACAGCAACTGACTGCTCAGCACAGCACCCCCTGGCTCCATTCCTGTGGCCCTCCTTTGCCGTGGGGGTGCTTGGGTGCGAGCGGGTGATTCAAAACGACAGCCTGCTGCAAATCGTTGGCAGCGCGCTCAGCGCCGTCAATCCTTCCACGAGTTCTTACAGTGAGCAAGCCGTACCAAAGTGGCGCAACACCCTTCGTGCATGCCATAGGTTGCTGGGGAGCGCGTCAGGTGAGGGGGGGTCCACTGCCCCCCCCGTCACCCCCCCTCTCCTCACTCTGTCCGCCCGGACCAAAGTGAGCATCCTCAGCCCACAGCACGTACTGGGCTGCTCCATGTCCATACTTGAGGCCATCATCAAGCTGTACACTCGAACCTTCGGCAGCAGCAGCAGCAGTGCACCCGTCCGCGATGCCCAGTCTGGCTCGTTGGTGGCTGGCTGTGCGCAGCTACTGCTTGGGCAGGTGCCTCTGCACCTAAGTCTGCAAGCATCCAAGCAAGGCGCCACCAGTGGTGCCACTGATCTGTCTGCTGCCGCTGAGGATGTGCTGGGTTCAGACAGTGATAGCGACTCTGACGTGGCGCGGTCAGCGGCAGGGGCGGGCATGCCCAGCCACATGCAGCGCCTGCACCCGGTGAACGCAGCTGCACATGACCCCGCACATGCATTTGCATTTGCCACAGCAGACGCCAGCTCCGACGTTCTGGCGCCTAGCCCAGAATCCGTCCTGAAGGCAGCTGGGGGTGCCGCCGCAGCCGAGATGCTCACCTCCCGTGCATTCATTGATCGCCTGTGCTCCGATGTGCTCACTTCTCCCACTGCTACAAGCGGGCCAAGTGTTGATTCTGCAAGCGATACAGCTGCTGTGCAGCTGGGCAGCTGCCTGTGGGGTGTGTTTAGCAGTGCCCTGGTTGCACAGATCCTACCAGCAGCAGCCAGACATGGCGCCCGGCGACAGGGCCTGCTGCGTTCCCTGGGGAAGAATTGGACGTCATCACGCCTTGTGGCCGGCACAGCATCCCGGCTCTTGATGCACCTCGGCGCAGCTTGCGGCGGAGCGTTCATCCGGCTGCTGTGGCAGAGCCTGAGTGGCGCCTTGCCGCCGGACTCCCCTGTGGCCTTGGGAGAGGCCTTGCAGTCGCCTGCGCGCTGCCAGGCCCTGGCCCTACTGTGTGCCGTCTTTGCGCAGAAGCTCATGGTGATGGATGACTCAGAGCTGCTGGAGGATCAAGTTGCGATGCCTCTGGAGGACTTGACGAGATTCGTGCTCACACTGAACTCAAGCCTGCACCTACTGGCGTGGGTGGATGACTCAGCCAAGACGTCAGCACTGCATTCCAGGCCAGCCGGAGTGCTTGCCTTGCTCACAGAGGGGGTGCTTGCCTACCGACGCCTGCACGAGCGACACACGCGCAACCCAGGACAAATCGCCGCCGGCGCCCAGTGGCTTTGGCCACGCATTGCCGCATCCGATCTGTCTGCAGGCACCATCGTCCAGCTGCACCAGGACGGCGAAGAAGGTGCCGAGAGCATGGCAGCTGCCGGTGCTGGGGGCATCGGAGGGGGGGGTTCATCGCTTCTGTCCAGCGGCCGGGGGGGTGCTAGCGGCTCTGCCGCCACGCCAGCACTACGAACTTCCCGAGCGCTATTCGTCATCACGCAGTTGCCCATGGTGGTCCCCTTCAAGCAGCGCGCAGAGCTCTTCCATGAGCTGCTGCAGGCAGATCGGGAGGACAAGCAGAGTGGCTGGGGTCACGGCCTGAAGCTGCGCATCCGAAGAGACTACCTGTTCGAAGACAGCATGTCGGCATTTGTGGGCACTGTCTCTCAGCGCGGGCGGCAGTCCCTGCGTGAGCGCATGCAGATCACCTTCATCGCCCCTGACGGGCGGGAGGAGCCTGGCATTGACGGGGGGGGGCTATTCCAGGAGTGGCTGCAGGGGGCCACGCAGAGGGGCTTTGACCCCCAGTACGGCCTCTTCCGCGTCACCCCCAACCAAGAGCTGTACCCCAGTGCAGCCTCTGGCGACTTTGCGGCTGACCACTTGCAGCAGTTTGAGTTTCTTGGGCGGCTGCTGGCGAAGGCTGTGTACGAGGGGATGCTGGTGGAGCCGGTGTTTGCGGGGTTCTTCCTGAACAAACTGCTGGGCAGGCCCAACTTGGTGGACGACCTGGTGACCCTGGACCCGTCGCTGCACAGCAACCTGCTGTCCATCAAGAAGCTGCCCGCAGACACAGTGGCCGACCTGGGGCTGGCGTTTGAGACCACAGTTGAGCGCCTGGAGGGCTCGGAGTCCAGACCCATTGTACCAGGCGGCAGCGACTTGGCTGTCACGGGCAGCAATGTGGGGCAGTACATCACGCACGTGGCGCACTTCCGTTTGAATTCGTTGATCGCTGCCCAAACGCGGGCGTTTCTTGCAGGATTTCGGGACATCATTCCAGTGGAGTGGCTGCGCATGTTTTCTGCACCCGAGCTGCAGCTGCTCATTGGTGGGACGCCAAAGGATGTGGACGTGGCTGACATGCGTGCCAACACTGTGTACGCGGGGGGGTACCATGACCAACACCCCGTCATCAACGCGTTCTGGGAGGTGCTGGAACACGATTTCAGCCACGAAGACCGCTCGGCGTTCCTCATGTTCGTGACGTCTTGTTCGCGTCCACCGCTGCTGGGCTTTAAGACGCTGAACCCAAAGCTGGCCATTCACCGTGTGCCGCTGCTGACGGAGCAGGACGCCGCCAAGCTGCCAACCTCTGCCACGTGCATGAACCTGCTGAAGCTGCCAGAGTACCCTCATAAGAGCCTCCTACTGCACAAACTGAAGTATGCCATTCACTCTGCATCGGGATTTGAACTTTCCTAGTCTCAGTTCGGTCTGGTCTGCACCAAATACATTTTGTCTGGCAGGTTTGAAGCCCCCACCCTCGTCCCCCAGTTTCGCATGGTGTTGTGCGTCAGCGCCGAGAAGGCGGCCAACAACAGCGACAAATACCACGATCCAAATCAAATATGTGATGAACATGATCAAGCAGGAGGTTGTATGAGCCGCTCGCTCAGGTGAGCTGAAGAAAGCGAAGCACCAGGTCGTAACGGCAAAGCACGATAGTGAAGCAAGTAGGCCTGCGTGCACGAGGTCCCGTATTTCAGCTGCACGCAACACGTGCTTGAAATAATAAACTAATAATGGAGCCCGAATCGTTTCATGTCAGCTTCCATGGGTAAGCATTCTTCTGCAAAAGCATGCCGCAGTGCTTTCAATGGCGTTGAAATTGTGTGCAGCACTGAGTATGTTTTGTCCATCATCACCGCCACGCGCTCCGGAGAAGAGCCTCTCCTTGTACTAGACTTGGAGCAAGAAGGTTCAGACGATAGGTGGAGTTCTGAGTTCCCAGCTTCCTGTACGTTCTGCCCAGCTGTGGGCATGCCGCTCCAGCCTCACTGACTGTTGGCCCTGCAGACGTCGAGGACATAACACACAAGACAGGCAATTTCAAAAAGTTCGACGTCTTCGTGCGCATGCTGAAAAGCGCTGTCAATCGCGAATCCGAGTCTGTTTACGTGGACCTTCTCACTTACGCTGACCTGGTAAGCCACGCCTGCTGCCTTCACCCAGCCGCCTGGCAGACAAACCCCACCGCCCTGCAGGAAATGCTCAAGAACAGAAAGCAGTCCTCCATGGGGGACGTGAACACTACCAGCATGAGCGCCGCATCCTCTTCCTCCGCTGCAGCCGCCCGGCACGCCAACAAGCGCTACCTCATAATGACATACGCCGTTGAATTTGACAGGGTGCACTATCCCCTGCCCATGGTGCATCAGCCAGCCCCGTCTCCCCAGGCGCTGCAGCGGACAGTACAGCGCCTTCGCCAAGAGCTTGTGCAAGCCCGCTCAATGGCTGCAGCTGGGGGCGTCGACATCACAGACAGCTCTGCCAACGGCTCAGCGCTCGGGGGAGCACTTGCACGATTGCAGCAAGAAAATCAAGCACTCAGAACACAAGTGCAGCGCTTGAGAGATTCTCTCGGCTCAGCCCAAGGAGTTGACCGCGAAATGCGAAACGCATTGACCACAGCTGAGACGGCAAGGGGCAAGGCAGAGGACGCACTTGAGCGGCTGCGAAACGCATCAAGGGGGGAAGTAAAACGCCTCAGAGGCGAGGTGGATGCCTTGAAGCAGCAGCTGGTGCATGTGCACCAGGCAGCGGAAGCCTCCTCCGTTGCTGTCACTGCGAACGCAGCATCGGATCGGGAGGAGCTCCGAAGCACGAACACAAAACTGCGAGCACGAGTGCGGGATTTGCTCAAGCAGCTGTCCACGCATGGCATTCGACCACGGGGGGGCAATTCCGTGCTGGGCACCCCCACACGGCGTGCAGGGGGGGGTAAAACAGGGCTTGGCCGCGTCTCTGGTGCAACTGGATCCAGAGGGCGAACACGGGCTTCTCCAGGTCGGAACAGTGCAGGTGGCAGCAGGGCAGGCAGTGCTGCCTCCAGGGGGTCCAGAGGGCGCTCTCCGGGCGGGGCGGCCAGGGCTGCCCCGCAGCGGGCCAGTCGGAACAGAACACCATCCCCCGTGGTGTCACGTCGCAGCACTCGATATGCAAGGCCGTGGCTGGGGGGCAGCAGCGATGCCGAGTCCGTGGGTAGTCGGGGCAGCAGGGGCAGTCGTGCCAGCCACGCCTCTCGCGCCTCCAGTGCTGGCAGTAATGCCTCCCTGAAACGCAGACACAGCTCAGGGAAGTACGGGTACGACCCAGTAGCGTACGCCAAGGCACGTCAGGAGAAGATTCAAGCCGCCAGGCAGAAGCGTGGCATGACCCCCACTCGCAAGGATGGCCGCCCAGGCACGGGGCCCTCGGGGGGGACCCGCCCTGGGGAGCTGCCTGCATACATGCGATCTCCAGGGGGGCGCTCTGTGGGCTCTGCAGGCAGCCGTGCCAGTGCATCATCTGCTTTCAGCACAGGCAGCAAGCGGTCTGCCGGAAAGGGGGTCAAGGGGGGTACCCCTTCCTCGCGACGCAAGCAGTCCTCCACCAAGGATTGGGACCGCCCTTGGAGAAGCAGCCCCAAAGCCAACGCTATTGCACACAGGCCGGGGACAAAGTCGGGTTCTGTGAACAAAGGGGGTGCAGGGGGGTCGTCTTCACCCCTTCGACCCAGCAGCGCGGTGGGGCCGGCGCCCCAGCCAGCCCCAGCTGAGCAGGGTCCAGGGGGGCAACCGTGGGTGGTGCATCCACCGCAGGTGCAACGGCGACAAGCCTGGGCAGCGCAGGAACAAGAGCAACACGCGCACCCCACAGGGCGCCGCCTGCAGCAGCCGGGCATGGCGAAGCGAGACTCACCCCCCGTGCCCCCCGAGGAGCCGTACCTGGCTCAGGGACACGGCGTTACTGTGGCGGGGGGTGGGCTGACACACTCGGCGTCAGCACACAGCTTTGTCGGTCAGTCCAGTGAAGCGTCTTTCCAGCCGTCGGTGCCAGTGCTGTCCCACGCACACTCTAGCTCAAGCCTGTCAAGTGCACAGCCCGCACAGGGCGTGCCCAGCAGCGCATCATACGCGTACAACCCGGTAGCGGTGGGAGGCCAACTTCCAAGTGATGGGTCGGCAGAAATCTCAGCGATTGACCAGCGCCTGCAGGCGCTGCAGAGCTTCCTCAAAGCTGCTAAAACTGGCCAAGCCGGGGTCAACCCCCCTACTTGAGCGTTCTTGGGGCTGGACCAGGCTTGTGCTACATCTGTGGCTGGCTTGCCCAGCATTTAGCAGACTATTTTGGTGGCCAGTTCTTGTACTGGCAGTGCATGAATTGTGAATGACTTCGAATTGTGTGTTGCACTGCAACTCTCGGAAGCGGAGGCTGCCAGCACCAGTTGTGCCAACCTCGAGCGAGCAGCACTGCATCGCTGAAGTGGGCTGCAATACATGTTGTTCATTCAAATATAAGGAATTTAGTTTGGGTGAAGTGTGGATAACATCAATGCTGTGCAATGAGCAAGCTTGTCATCAATATTGACTCACAGCTGCGTGCCTTCCTTCCTGGCACTGTTGGTTTTTGGTACACGCAGGCTTCACTGGAGCAGGTTCGCAACAATACCATTCCAGTTGCTGACCTTCCTATGTACAGATGCAAGGTGAGGCAGTAGATTCGGTTCTTCCTTGGAAACCGCTCTCTGTTTAGAAGAAACTTATCTCCAGCGCAAATCATGCAAAAAGCAATTTGCAATTTCACCTCACAGAGACCCCAAGCTTGTAATTTGGATGAAAACACTCTGCTTGTGAATTGTTCCTCCGGGTATGTAAGCACTGCGAACACTTGATGATCAAAGCTTATTTGTGTCGAGCTGCAGATACGTTGGACCGTTGTGCGGGGAATGCGACAGTGGATTTGGGCACACTGGAGACTGGACTTGCGATGAATGCATGCCACTATGGGCAGACGTGATTATCTTCATTGCCGTCGTCGTTTGCTTGTCTCTTGTTCTGGCAAAAGCAATACAGAGCATTTTGCAGCAAGTAGCAAGCGGAGGGCAAGCATCCAGCCGCGGCCAGCTGATCACAACTGCAAAGACCTTGCTTTCATTCCTCCAGTTATTGAGTCTTGTTCTCGACTTTAACCTCAATTGGCCCTCTGTTCTTGGCAGCTTCTTGGCGGTGTCATCGGGAGCTGGCGGGGCTAATGTGAACTTCACGTTTCTCTCGTGCATTTTGAAGTGGAATGAGCAGCACAAACACCTTGTATTCAGCATTGTTCCAGCAATGTGCTTACTTCTGCCTGCAATAGCACTGTCGATTTTGAATTGCTGGCATATGAATCAGCGAAGCACACAGAAAGCAGGCATCACGACCGCAATATTCGAAGTTTCAAGCCCGCGCCAGATTTATGCAACTGTGGTTCTCTTTCTGTTGTTCCTGGTATATCCATCAACTTCTCGACAAGCGTTGAGAGCGATCAGCTGTTATGATGTCGATGGCCAGGCGTTTCTGTCCTTTGACCTTGGTGTGCCTTGTGACAGCAGCCAAGAACGGTACAAGATCGTGGCATGGCTTCAGGTTGTCTTCATTTCGTTTGGAATTCCTACTGGACTTTTTCTACTTTTATATCGCAAGCGAAACCAGTTGCAGAAAGAGCAAGTTCGCCGGGTGTACCACTTTTTATACTCTGGGTATACTCCAACAGCGTACTGGTTCGAGTGTGTTCGCATGCTATTGAAAGGGGCACTTGTGGCATCTGCTACTTTACTGGTGAATGATGCTTTCGGTGTGAGGACTTTCTTTGGCCTGCTTGTTTTACTGGTCGGCTTGGCAGTCCAGCTTTCTGTTCAACCATATGTGAATGGTTTGCAGGCCAAACTTGAACTTGCTTCTTTCTTGATTTGTGTGTTCTTTTTGCTGAGCGGCTTGTTCTTTGCTTCAGAAACAGGGAACACAACCGGTGAAGCTATTTTGCTTGTCTTAGGAATCACCTTCACCAGTGCATATCTGATTATATGCATGTACACGATCGCATACGACATTTGGCAGAGCGGCAAAGCCACTAAGCTGGCGTCTGCGCTCAAGAAAGTGAAGCGGGGCGGATCCATGACACTTGCCAATGCAGTTTCAGTGGCCATGCAAGATGATACACGCTGGGGGCGCCTCATGGATCGAATCTCAAGGAAAGTCAGCAGCTTCAATGACCGTGTCGCGCGCGGTGAACTGTGTAGTTGTTCCTGCTTCGGAAACACGCTGAGCGATACGACAGCCTGGGAAGCATATACAGCAGATGATGGAGATCAGTACTATTTCAACCGAGACACCGAAGAGACAACTTGGGACAAGCCCGCCGAGGTGACCAATCTGGAAGCCTGGGGCGAGAGCGTTGCCCACGCTTGGATCATGCAAGCTTCCAAAGATAGCGGCCTGCGGACATACTTCAATACAATCACACAATTCCGCACAGATGAGAGGCCGGAACTGATGCCGCTTGCTCGGGCAGAGTGCTGGGAGATCAAAATAGACCCCCAAGTCCATGTGCCTTACTATCACAACACACTCACCCACGAAAACGAATTTCTCAAGCCAATGGAATTCGTGCCGACAGAGCGACAAATGAACGAGTGGGGATGGTTCATGAGAGCACAAGGGGGTGTCGCCGCCACCACTTCAACGCTAACTCCTTCAGCAGCTGCGTCCATGTCCATGCCCGCCGAGATCGAAATGTCCAACCCGTTCAAGGCACGAGCAGAAGCAACAGCAGAAGCAGCAGCAGTAAGAATTGACGAAGACAAAATTACGCTACAGCCTGTTCATGATAAATGGGCTCGCTTTGAAGACACCATGGGGAAGGTGTACTGGCAGTGTGCCAGCAGCGGCGAAAGCATATGGGACGACGAGTACACGGAGCGCTTCAACCCTTAAACTGCGGGATATACTGAAGTTTAGCTTGCTTGAAAACTACCAAACTTAATGCTTCAGTTGGGGCTCAAATGCGCTGCAGCTTGCGCTCTGCAAGGTCTGCCAAGGCTAAGTACACCATGTCTGTCTGCGACTGCACAGATCCAGCATTGGCCCAAGCAGAAAACGAGATGATTCCGATTTCACTTTTGTCGTGGCAACTTGCTTGCATAATGGTGTGTATGCTTGGCCGCAGCGAGTGCTGCAGCTCGTGTTCTGCTGGGAGACACAGCCGGCCGAAGTCATCGGTGCGATTGGCCACAGGACCAAACATGTATGCACTGCTGGGTGCGCAGTGCAGCACAAATCCCATGTGGGGCAGCACATAACTCCACCGGAAACGGTTCGCATGCGCCGTGTCAGCTCGTATACGGGTGGCATCTGGTCCTGCAATAGCGCACAGCGCAGGCCACACCTGCGCTCGCCAAGAGGCCGGTGCCAGATGCCAGCTGCCCGAGCTGCGATCGCGCCCTTGGTAGGCGAATGCTTGGGTTTGTTCAGCCCCATATCGTATGGTGCTGAGGGCTCTGCGCACGTGGGCTTTTGGCAGTGTAGCTTCCAGCTTGGAGCGCAGTGCCGCCCCCCGGCCGCTGGATGAGCTCGCCACGTGCACCAAGTAGAGCTGAAACAAGCAATAGGGGTGCACTGCCTGTGAATGTATGTTATATGTTATGACCGCTTTCATAGCCTGTGTGAAGCACAGCTCCTGCAGCACTTCGTCTTGAATGTGGGGGTAAATGGCCAGTGCAAATGCCACATCAGCCAGCTGCGGCAGACTCAGCTCAAACACCAACTGCGATACACGGCGCATCAGTGCACGCGCCAGCTCATCATCGTTGCACCCCGACATTGCCACAGCCTTCAGCAGACGCACAATTGCCTCTGGGGGCATGCAGTGCGCCCGCTCCGTGAGGGAAGCAGATAGAACAGCTTGGCTGCGCAGCAAGCACATGCCTGCGTTCACACCAGAGGATAGAATCACAGCTGACTGCAGCACACTTGCGTCGTCATTGTCGAAGCTCAAGTCCAAAAGGCGGTCCTCCGCTTGGGAGAGTAGCCAGCGGGCATGCATACGCACCCGCTCGCAGTGGGTGTTCGCAAGCACGGAGGCTGCCGCCACCACCACTGGTGTCAACAGCGACCAAGACATTGGAAGCGCAAAGCCAAGCGATGCCATCAGGGCCATCATCTGCTGCTCAGCCCCCCCTTGCGCGGACTGCGCATATGCTGCATCGGCCGGGGCAGGCAGACTGGGTGCAGGCGGCCTGATGCCCCAGCGGGCAGCTGGGACCAAATGCTGCTCCTGGGCACCAGTTGTGGATGAAGTAGCCAAGGGTGTGTGTGGGGTGCAGTTTTGTGCCAGTGCGTGTGCTGTGGCTCTGAATGCAAACACCCTTGTGGCTGGGCTGGCCTGTCCGTGTTGCTCATGCCGCTCGGCAGCAGCCAGGACAGCATCCACACTAGAGGCCGAGTCATACTCTTGACGCTGAGACTGAGTTTCAAAACATCGGTAAGTATGGCTGAATATCTGCGTTCGATGTGCTCGTCTGTGGCACAGCCTGAATGCGCTCCTCCTAGCCAGAGCTATTTCTGCAGGGATTGCCCGTGCATGTGCATTGGCTATATGACACATCAAGAGACGAGAACACATGATGCTCTACCCAGTCGAAAGTGTCACTGGGTGCATGTAGCTGATCTTGGCAGGATGATCTGTCTGTGACCATTGAAAAATCGATTGGGCGACAAACAAAGCAGTCATGACACCAGTTCAGTGGCCAGTTTCCCGTACAGGGGGGCACGCAGCAGCTTGAAAGGGTCGCAAAAGGTACATGCGCAGCACTCAGGCATCCCAAAAAGGTAACGTGAAACCCCTTTTGCAGCTGCCCAGCCCCAACTGCGCTTCAGTCTGCATTGCAAGTCAAAGAGTTGGTTGGCGAGAAAAACATTCTTGGCTAGTTCAGTTCGCATTCTACCGGTATCAGTGCCCCTTCTCGACGTGCAACCAGCCCTGCACAATGAGAGTTTTAAATCATGGGTCCAATCTGCTGGCCAGCTTTGCCAACACTGTCGTCATTGTAGACAGGTGAGGGTAAGCGATGAATGCAAAATCCGCACTACACTGATTTGAGTGCGCTGCTTGCAGGGCCTCTGGAAAGGCAGCTGATGCAAAAGTGACTTCTTCAATTGGAAGCGAAAAAAATGACGTTATTGTGTGTATGGCATCAAGTCCATGCGGTACATTTGCTGCGGCCCTCTCTGGGAAAACTGTAGCATTGATTGATGCAGCCTCTGGCAAAATCCTCTCTCAAAAGTGAGTCTCAAACCTAACCGACTAACTATAATTTGGCAAGCCTCATATTATTACATTTCGCAGTACACTTGGGCGTCGAGGCACTTCCATTGCTTTTGCATGCATCCCAAGCCCAAGTGGAGGCCAGGCAGAGACTGTGCTGCTGAGCACTGACGCGAACAGCGAGGTACGCGCGTGGCCATTACCCGGGCTGGAGAAGAACGTGTTGCTGCTCGGACACGCCATGTCGCTGGTCAGCTGCGCCGCTGTGCACCCCGAGGGCCACCTGCTTGCAACCGGCGACAGGGAGGGGCGCGTACGCATCACCTGCCTCCCCGAATCGGGGCTGCTGCAGGGCATGCTGTTTTGGCACAAGCGCTACGTGACCAACCTGCAGTGGCTGTCCACCAGCGCTGTAGCGGGCACTGCGCCTGCCTCCTTGGACGGCTGCTCCTCCCTGCTGCTGACTGCTGCCGCAGATGGCTGCTTCGCGCTGTGGGATGCACAGGCCACCCCCCCCGCATGCCTGGGCACTGCTAATGTGGCCCAGCAGCTGTGCAGTGGGCCCATCGTGTCGCCTGCTGCAGCCGCAGCTGCAGCTGCGGCCCCCGCCCGAGCTTATCCCCAGGAAAGCAACGCCGAGATGATGCGACGGGCATCAGGCTCCAAGCCCCGGGGGTCAGAGGAGAGCACACCACTGTCACATGTGATTCGCAGTGTGGCTATTGTGTGCAACACTGTGGTTGTGGCTTTGTTCGGAATTCCCCAATTGCTGTTCTTCGGTCTCACCTGGAACACCGACGGCAGCGCCCAGACCGACCCTGGCTTGGCTGATGATGCAAACGCAGTGCAGCTGACCTTCAACGGGAGAGCTATGCTGCCGCATGCTGCTACCGACCTCACATTGCTCACGGAAGGCGACGCCTCGGAGCCCGGAGTGCTCGTCACAATGGCCAGCGGCGCCTGCACAGCTGTGGGGTTATCAAGCAAGGCAGCGGTGCCCAGCGCCTTGGCCTCAGCCACATTTGATGCGCTGGCTGCTGCGGGCTGCTCTCAGGAGCATGGCAGCAAGACCGATGCCTTTGTCCCTTCCCCCTATGATATGGCGTTCTCAGGGGGCAGCGTGCCCCCCAAAGCCCTCAAGGAGCTCATCGCAAACAGCGCAGAGCAGGCAGCAGCATTTGCCCAATGAACAGTGAATTGACAACGTATTGAAAGGGTAGCAGAGGCCCACACAACACTCACACAAATGCGATCTTCACGGTGCCTGTCATGGTGAGAGGGAGCACATGCTTGGCCAGGAAGTCCGCTACCTCCTGCTGCGTCTCCCGCAGGGACAGGATGTCGTACCCCTTGGGGTTGGGGTGTGCGTCCAGCACGATCAGCTGCAGCTTGGCCAGGGAAAGGGCCCCTTCGTCCACCAGGCGCCCGATGCGGGAGGGGGTGCCCACGCCTGCGTGCCACGCCTGGGCTGCCAGCAGGTCTGCCTGCTCGCTGGCGTCCATGTGCTTGGCGAAGAGCTTGGCCACTTGCCACTTGAGGGGCTTCATGCCCCCCCGGATGGCCACACTGCGGCGGGCGGCGGTGCTCACGATGAGCGCGAAGGGGGACCCGGGGGCCCCAGTGGTCTTCAGGCCGACTTGGGAGGCGGAGGGGTGCTCCACGGGCTCCCCGTCTTCCTCCCGGGCGCGCTTGCGGGCGCCCTTCACCTTCTTCTCGCGGGCCTGGATGACTTGCACCTCCTTGGTGAGTGCCTTCCACTTGTGCATGAGGGAGCGCAGAGCTCCGGGCCAACACACGCCGTCGTCGCCGTGAAGCTTTTGACTCATTGTGCGGCCAGAGCCAGCAGCAGAGTGATTGTTTTGCTTTTTGCTCTGTTTCTGGTTGGCAAAGTATCCGTTCTTGTTGACGATGCTGATATTCTTTGCTGCGGAATACAAGACATCTAGAAATTGCTGCACGAGCCGCAGTCGAATGCGCAAACTCACCTGTGAGCTTCAGCGTTTGCTTTTCCATGTCCGAAAATTCAACCGTGGTATATTTCAAAACGAAATCCCACAACTGGATTGCTTGTTGCCCAGAGGTTTTCAAAAGAGCAGCTTGGGCGCTGAAAGGATCAATTTCCGCAGAGCGCTTAGCACGCTTCTCTTTGGCAGCCAATTTGAGTGCTCTGATTTTGGCCTTCTTCTCTTCAGCTGCAAAATGGCGATTGAATGTGTCAGACCCGAACATGTCTTGGGTAACTTACTCAGTGGCTTCTTTTTCTTTTGGATGCCGTCTGCTGCATCCTTCGGCTGCTTTGCTTCGTCTTCGTCATCTGACTCATCAGAGTCCGAGCTGTCACTGCTGCTATCACTGCTGCTATCACTGCTGCTATCACTACTGCTGTCGCTCTTGGCAGCCTCTGTGGATTTGTCAGCATGGTTGGAGTCCTCTGCCTCGCTCACTCGCGATCGCTTTCGAGCAGAACCTGAGAACAGCTGCATGCCTGCCCCGCTGGCAGCAGCAGCAGGGGCAGAGGAGTTATCACTCTGACTACCACCATCACTATCATTGCCGCTATCACTGCTGGCTGCACTGCCATCCAGCTGCGGCTCAAGGCCATGCTCTTCAGCTGCCATGGTTGCGTGGAGAAATTGCTTGACGGCGAGGTGCAGTCCCTGCAACCAATCAGAGTACAACTTTTCAAGAAACGCACACTGTAATTGAAACTTTTGCTCAGTTGCCTGATCTTACCGAAAAAAATGAAGTGTGTCCCATTCAAATGCACCGACGTCTGGCCATGTCAAGGGGTCATCACTGCTCATGGTGGGCTCCTGTCAAGTGTGCTGCGGGTGGCAGTGGACAAAATAGACACGAACATATGATTATGCAAAGTATATGCACATGCACTGTATGCATGGTCAGGCTGGTGCTCACAGCTCCCGCTGCACCAGGAGGGAGAGCAGCGCCGCCAGCCCAGACAGCACAGACGCCACCAAGCTGGTGCTCACAACCAGGCCGAAGATGTACCAGCCGCCTTGACGAGCCTGCATGGTGCTCACTATGTGTGAGCGCAGTTGCACTACAGTCTGTTCCGCTGGAACATAGTGCCCGTGCTCCCCTGCTGTCCCCTGCGCAAGCGTTGCCTCCCGTAAATGCCAAGCAATCAAGGCAGAGTCCCACTCCCCCAGATCCAATGCAGGTGGCAGCATAGATATAACACTGCTCACCGTCTGTAGCTGCCCCTCATCGCTTACTGCCTGTCCAGCACTTTGGACATGCCCACAGTTGCCGGTGTCCCCCGCAGCAAAGCCAGCACCCGGACCCACTGGGGAGTCCCTGGAGCGAGCAGATGCACGCAGAACAGGCGCAGAGGTTGTACCTGTATGCTGCCGCCCAGATGCCTGCTGCTTCAGGGCAGTGGTCAACTCCTCAGCACTAGCCATGGCAAGGGGAGCGTGCTGCTTCCAGATGGCCCGCACAAGCACCGCTGGAGGGGCAAGAGGGGCACACGCAGCCACCTGTCTGAACTTGCTGAATTCAAAGGTGACCCTTGACCCTGCAGTCAGCACCAGCAGTACCATGAGCATGGGGGCGACGCTGAAAGAAATGGCTGCTATGGCGTCGGAAATGCTAGACGCGGTGGAGTCATTCCCGCTGGAGATGTCACCCACCACGAACAGCAGCCCCACGGAAGCAATCAGTACCACGGTGGCCGTCATGTCGCTGAGTACAAAGGAAATTCGCTTGCACTCACGGGCGAGCCTGGAATGAAGCTCATCCACAGATAGCAACCACCTGGACAGTTCGTGCGCCGCATGTCGATCAGCTTTCAACTGGGCGTCTGCAGCATTTCGCATCTGCGTCACACCCCAACTGTGCACTGGGGACTGTAAACGCAAGGCATCAGGCACTGTCCCCCCGCCGCCACGCCCAGCTGACCCCAACAAATCCGTCTCGTGAGCTGCTTCGCCAGACGGTGGTCCCTGTTTGAAGCCTGCAGCTTTGTATGGTGTCCTCATACCAGCTGGGGCTATGTCTGGGGGTGGGCACTCCGAAACACTCGCCAAAAGGTTTGCCAGGCGCGCGATAGTCACTTGACGCTTCACGACCAAATGCCGAACACCGGCCGAGAACACCCCAGACAGTGCCTTCACCAGATAGGCATTAAGCGTGCAAAATGCAAACACGGCGAAAAAACTCACTACCACAGCTGCAGCACTGAGTACGGACACGAGAATGTACCCAAGGTTCACCACTCGCAGGGCGACGCTGGCATCGGTGTCCAAGCTGCTCTGGTAGGCTGGGGCCGGGATCATAAAGCACAGTACAGCTATCATGAGCACACTGAGCCCGGCATACTGCACCAGTGCAGTTTTGAATTTGAATGCGGCTTTTGGACTGAGCAGTTTCAGCTGCAGCCACCCCAATAGGAAGTACCGCTCCAGCTGAGACATGTGCCCCACAGCCTGGGGGCGCAGCTCGTGAGCGACTTCATGGAACCATGCCTGGCTCAGAGTAGAGGATATGCCGTCGCTGTGTTTTGTACCGGCTGGCACAGCTGCCCCCCCCTGGGTCGTGGCCACCGCGGCGCTGTCATCCAGCACATCCATAGCGTCCCGGTCAACATCCACCAGGGACGCTGGGTCGAGCTCCTGCACAGTGATGACCTGCCGCAGCACAGAGGGTATATGCATGCGGCGTCGCTTAAAGGCCCACAGAGTTGCAGACAGGTACACGTGGAACATAAGCGTCGCAACATCGAACACGACGGCGATGTAGTCCATGGGACGGGAGCCCTGCGGGCTGTCCCCGCCTGCACGTAGGACAGTCTGGGTAATACCTAGAATCATCACAAGCACCGCTGCGAGCAGGGCACACACGCTGGTAGCAGGGATGATACGCCAGCATGCCATGAGGCTGTAGTCTCGGGACACGGACACCTGGGCGTCATCGTGGCGTCCATGAATCCACGTATTGGCAATGTCGTCCACATTGCGAGCTGGAGATTTGCGTCTCTTTGTGCCCCCATTGGATGCTTCACTCCATTCATCGCTAGTAGCAGACGCAAACGAGCCCATGGAGGACGTCGCTCGCGACTGCCATCCCTCAGAGCCTGAACCGTCCTCATTGCCCAATTCACGAGTGTCGCCCAGCATAGGCGCTCTGCTGTATGTAGTTGACGGGCTATTCGCTTCTCGTTCTGCAAAAGCAGCGTCCCATGCTGCCTTGTCGCTGCCTTTCTTCAGGTCCTCCACTGTGTAACAGCAGCAGCTGCAGCGACTGCATGCTGCACAGTGTACATGGCAGCTCAAAAGCAACACCGAGCGAAACAGTGCAGGTGGATCTGGATCAATGTAGCAGCAGTGTGCCCGTTTGGCAATACAGTGTGCCATGTGCGGCCGCTGTCTACAAACGCAGCAGCTGAGCGATTTTTCGACGGAGGTCGGCTTTCCACCCAGCTTCTGGGCGCATTCCTTGATGAGCCGCGTCAGCACAGTGTCACAGTGCCACGGAGTTTTTCGTACAATGTCGGCAGGAGGCAATCTCGAAGTCTGTGTGAATGGCAAGGGCTGCAAGCGAGCGGGTGCTCCAGTCCGGCCCGCCTCCAACACCTGCGTCTTGGTGAAATGAATGCCATGCAGGTGCAAGGGGCCAACTCAGATCAAAATATTTGATACGCTTTCACTTCTTGACCACTTTCTTTCGATGGATACCTGCACAAGACAAGAATGATTCGGCGAGCTCTTACGACTTATCGCGCATCAAGCTACGTGCTGCACTTCAACTCCGTTCAACAAGTATCCAGCATGGCTGCGGCTTCATCATTTCCCACAAAACAATTTGCTATGGGGGCTAAGTCTCCTGGTGGCAAACTCGAGCTGGTAAGTGGTGCTCACCAATTCGAACCTGACAACGAGTGTTTCGGCTTCCATCGGGCCGCAATTTCCGATGCTTATGATGAAATACTTGGCAGCTTCTGAGAGGAACATGAACTCATGCAAATACTTTCTTACAGATTGAGTTCGAGCGCAAACCTCTCAAGGATGACGAGGTTTTGGTTGATGTGCACGTACGTAGCCATTGTTCTCCGCATGGCGTGGTGCAGAATTCTTCACAGAATCCCTCATGCAGGCATCAGGAATGTGCCATTCAGACATCCACAAAGTCGACAACGATTGGGGACCAGGCAAATTCCCCATGGTCCCTGGCCATGAAGTGATTGGAAAGATCGTCGAGGTTGGCCCTGCTGTGACCAAATTCAAGGTCGGCGACCGTGTCGGTTTTGGACCCCAGCGTGACTCGTGCAAGTCATGCGAATACTGCGAGGCACACAACGAGCAGCTGTGCAGCGGCATGCAGGGGCTGTATGACCCTGAGTTCGGTGGCTATGCCACCTCCATCCAGGTCCCTGAGCGTTTCACTTTCCTGGTGCCTGAAGGCATTCCTGACGAGATGGCCCCCCTGCTGTGCGCTGGTGTCACCACACACGCCCCCCTGGCACGCCACGTGGCAGAGGGCAACAAGGTGGGCATCGTCGGCATTGGCGGACTGGGCCACGTGGCTGTGCAGTATTCCGCCAAAATGAAGTGCGACACCGTGGCCATCTCCCGCAGCAACGCCAAGGAGGCGGAGGCACGCGAATTCGGCGCCGCGTCCTTCTTGAGCACCAACGACAAGGAGGCGGTGAAGGCTGCGCGCGGCACCTTTGATGTCATCCTGTGCACTGCCGCAGCGCACTTTGACCCCAATTTGTACATGGCGCTGCTGAAGCCACGTGGCAAGTTTGTGCTGGTGGGACTGCCTCCCGCCTCCGAGCAGCTGTCCTTCTCGCCATTTTCCCTGGTGGGTGGCGAGAAGCAGCTTATTGGCAGCATGATTGGTGGCACTGACAATATGGATGAGATGCTGGCGTTCAGCGCAGAACACAAAGTGTTCCCCAAGATTGAGATGCTGGAGTTTGACGACGCCCAGACTGGCTTCGACAAAATGAGGGACAACTCAGTTCGTTACCGCTCTGTCCTCAAGGTCAAGGGCTTCCGCGAGAAGATGCTTGCTCAGCAGCAGTAAATTATACCACACTTAAATCATGTTGACGATTCACCTGGCCTGGCTTTGCTCCCTGCCGAATGCGAACCCCAGGAAATGTCGTCCGCCCCCCAACTGGTTCTGATGAGGGGATGCAGCCGAATCCTCACCCTTTGGGTAAGCCCACCAAAACTTCATGCCAGTGCAACTGTATAGCAAACTGCTCATGTAATTAGCGTTCTTCCTCACATCGTTGGACTGAGTGCTGCTCAAGAGGCATCTCTGCGAAGCCATGGCGTCATGCTTTGGAGCTGGTATTTTCGACTACGGTCAGCCGACCACAGGCAAACAATGCCATGTAAGCAAAGTGGCCTGAGTTGCCACTATACTCCGGCAGCGTGGTTCATTTGCAGATAGACCCATCTATCAGCGACATGAATTCTGTCAAGAAGGGTGACATCATCACTAAGCAAGGGCATACCTTTGAATGGACGCAGCGCCACCTAAAGCCGAACGAATTATTACCAATGAGGCAAATTGGAGATGATCCTGCTGATGAAGTTGCCTTTGGCCTTCGGAAACTAGCACCGTGTGACCGCCAATGCCTGGACCTGCTTTACACTCGACACGCTGATGTGGCTGCTTCTGCGCCGATCCCAGGCGATGCAGCCCAGCTGCCAGAGGACTACTTGCAAGTAGGCTGCATGAAAGTACAGCCCAAGTTTCTCAAAAAAGGCTACACTCAGCTCAGGCGAGTGGTAGCTGCGGCTTGGCTGGCAACGCTTGGCTTCGGGCCCTTGGCAACGCCAAGCAGCATCACCGTCACAGCAGGCCAAGACGCCTTCACTTTGGAGGTGCAGCACGAGGAGAAGCAACTCACAGCCAGCATCCCCCGCAGGCTGGCCGTTGCCTGCCAGGAGCTGCTGGCGACAGCTGGCCAAGACCCTCAGTGGCTGGACCGGGCGAGGCTGGCTGAAGGACAGAGCTTCTACCGAGAACACACACTGGGATGCAACCTAGGGCTGCTGCATTTAAGCCTCATCGGTGGCTTCGGTGCACCTTTGATCAATCGCGTGCTGGCTTCTACAGGCTATCTTGTGGGCAGGCGAGGGGGGGCCTCCTCGTCTGAGGGGGGGGATGCACCCCCCCCCACCTCGGCCAACGGGAAAGTCATCGCAACACGCTTGTTCGAGACATCTGCCATGGTGCACACGTGCATGCTGCCTGGGGCGTTGGAGCCTGGTGCATGCGGCTGGGAGCACTCGCTGGCTGTGCGCCTGCTGCATGCGGCTGTACGGGTGCGCCTGGACCCGCCCCAGCTGCCAGCAGGCGCCACTGATGCCCCACAGCAGCCCAGTGCTGATGCCAAGCCGCTATCTTGTCCATTCTCCGGTGTGGCATCAAGCACCCCCGTAGAGGGGGGGTGGGATCGGGAGGCTTGGGGGGTACCCATCAACCAAGAGGACCTCGTCGTGACCTCCATGGCATTCTCATACATCGTGCTTGCAGCCATGGAGCTCATGCAAATGTGGCAGCCGAAGGACTTGTTCCCGGAATGCATGACCAGGCGGGTACGCCCCCTGTCAGTTGAGGAGGAGGGCGAGTTTGCCACTTTCCGCCAACAGCTGCCCCCTGCGGCGTTTCAGCGACACAGCGAGGGGACACTGCGCAGCAAGTTCGTCCAGTATACCAGCTTCTTGCACCTGTGGCGGTACATTGCTTTTTTGATGGGCGTGCAGGATTCAAACTTGCCTGTGGACTCCATTGTGGGGGCCAAAGCAATTACTGAGTCCCTGGTGTGTCACTTGGTGCACCCTGACGCGACATCTGGGCTGCTGGCTGACTCCATCATCACGGGTATGTCAGATGTGCGTCCAGCGTACATCCCCCGTCCATTCCTGGCAGCGCTAACGTGGCGGCTGCAGGGGCCCCTACTGGCTGCCACTATGCGGGTCCCCTGGGTGCCTGGTGTGCGGAAACAGCTCATGGTACAGGACACCCCATCACTGGGCGACATCAAGAGCAACTCCACGATATTCGACAGCAGTGTGTTTGGCTGGCTTCTGTGGACAGCCACTGAGAGCCGCCTGCTGCTGGTGCGAGTGCTCACGCTGGCGTCGCAAATGCCCATGGTGGGCCCTTGGATGCGCCGGGCGCAAATGGCAGCCATTCTGGGCTTTCTTGACCATTCCTTAAACGACAGCAAGGCGCACGACTACAGCTTGTCCGTGGACGCCAGTGTGAGCCGTCAACAGGCACTGTTGAGCCAAGCTGCCCAGGGGCATAGGGACGACACAGGCCCCAGCGGTCTAGCACAGCAGGCGCATTTGATCATGTACTACGTAGGCATGTTCATGCCTATGCAGCTGCGGTACTACTTTGGCTCCCACGGCTGGCGCTGCGTCATGATGGCTCTCCTGGCTGCCTTGGCCACTTCGGCGGTGTGGCTTGCTCTTGAAGCGTGTTGTGCAAGCTGAGCTACAGCAAGTGAATCATTAGTACGCATTAATACACTATGACTGCGTGCTGTCCAGCAGCGCCTGTGGGAATCCCACGTTTGTCGCTTGCTGGGCAAATGCCTGTGCGTCCGCTGCCGTCGCATTGCCGCAGGCGACAGCTAGGCCGGGAGCCAGCAGCCAAGCAAAGGCATCGAATGGCGCAGACATGATGCTGAGCACCAAGGCACTGCGTGCTGCAGAGGAGCTCTTTGTCGTCTTGGAGTTGCGCGCCATCCAGTGCAGTCGGCGTGCCAGCGGCCTCCGCACAAGCAGCAGCTTGTCCATGGGCCCATGCACAGGAAGTGCCCTTGCAAGGGACGGGTGCGTGTGCAGTAGATGCAGCAACAAGCCTGCTTGCACGCCGTCCCCCTGTGCAATGGAGTGACGGGTGGGTCGGCATAGGCACCGCCACAAGGCCTCGGTGTTGCCTTCCACTGCACTGGCGTCCACAGCAAGCGAGGCGTAATCGCGTCGCAGCTGGGCTTCAAACACATCCATGACATCTTGCCTAGCGTGCTCACTTGTGTCGCTTGCTGCCAGCTGACAGGCAAAGCCGCTTGCTGTCGCACCTTTTTGGAGGCTTGAGGCAACACAGAACACACGCACGCAGCAGCTGCACAGCGCTGCCAGCGGAGAGTCCTCGCTGCAAGAGACGGATATCGTCGCTTTGAATGCGGCCTTCCATGATTGTTTGCCAGGCGCTGCCCAGGGCGCACACATCCTGTGACCCAGCAGGTGCACTGGGCAGTGCTCAGCGATTGAAGCAGCTGCCACCGCCACAGCACGCGCCTGAGCTCGATCCACATCAAGCATCTTGAGATCGTGCTTTGATGTAGCGGTCCACAGGCCTGTTTCGTGCTCCCACTGCTGGTAAAACGCCGTGGCTTGGCACCCAGACAGCGCGACAAGGCGGCGACAGGCCTGAGGAAATGGCAGGTACTCTTTCGAATCCAGACGGCACAAAAGCGCACGACCCGTTTGCGCAAGCAGGCAAAATGCATCAGCAATAATGTGCGTGGAGACCTCGCTTAGCGTGCCGCGTGTGGTGTTCGCCTGTGCACTGGCTGCAACCTTGCCTGCTGCTGAGAACCACTTGCGCAGGTCGCAGCGACCACTTTTCCCAGCACGGTGCTGCACCTGCCCTAGCATGAGATATAGCATGCCCTTCAAGTATGCACGCCACAGCGGCATCTGGTCTTGTGCCTGTGTGCTCGCGATGCTTTCTTGAGCCAGCTGCTTCAAGGCTGCCACAGATTCGTCGCTGCTCTTGAGTGTCTGCGCCACTGCCCAGATGCTTTCAGCACGCGCCGTGCTGGAAGAAGCAGTCAATAGCGTGCGCAAACAAGCGCACTGCAGGCGCTGTCTTGGTGTGAGCATGGGCACTCGCTCACCCCACGCCTCATGCAGCGGCTGCCAGGTACGGGTCGCCAGCAGCTGCAGCAGCCGAAGCAGCTCCTCCTTCCCACAGGGGGGGGGGCACAATGCAAGTGCCAGCGCTGTGTTGCGTGCTGCACATGGGTCGTCCGTCAGCGTCTGCAGGGTATGCATGTGCCCAGCAAGTGGCCCCTGCACCTGTGCCCAGTCTCCCAGCCGGGCTCGCTTGGCAGACACACTCTCCATCGCAGACAGTGCTGCACCTGCCTGAGTACCGTCTTCATCGTCGTTGTCACTGTCAGAGTCAATGCCTTGCAGTCTGTTCCATGTTCTGATGTAAGCCTTCGTGCTGTCGCTGTGGCTGCCCTGTGCGGCAGCAGCTCCCGGCGCCAGCTCACCAGAGGGGGCAATGGCAGCAGATTGGGAAGACGATACAGCATCAAGTGCATGTGTATGAATGTGCTGTGCAAAGCTGCTGTATGCAGCAGTCAGCTTCGGCAACAGCGGTGCGACCCGTGGCACGGCGTGCTGCACCAGGGGCCGGCAGCGCTCCTGCAGCAACAGCACTTCCTCAAGCACCTCAGGCGGCACGCCTACGGGGCTGCTTTGTGTAGTTAAGCTGGGTTTGTCCCACCGGCTGCGGGAAGCCGCGCGGGCAGGCACCTCAGTGGCCTTGGCATCGGCCAGCGTTGAGGCCAGCCCCCCCCACAGCGGCAAGCCAGATGCACTCAGCGCAACAGAATCGTCCACAGCAAACATACCACCAGAATCCAAATGCGCTTGCAGTTGCTTTGCAACCCCCTCCTCTGCCGTTGGTGCCACAGCATGGCAAATAGACACCTCAAGCCAGGCGAGCCACAGGCCAGCAGCAGCGCCACTGCGACCCTGCAGGCGCAGCCTGCCCTCCGTCCACTGCAGGAGCACCACCACGCCTTCAAACAGGTCGTGGCTAAGCTGTGGCCCCTGAAGTGCCTTGTGTAGGCTGCGCATGGCCAGGGTGTGGCTCTCCTCCAGCCACCCCACCACGTCGAAGGCATCCCCCAGGGCATTGCCGTCGCAGGCAGCAGACACGTCGGCACTCAAAAGTAGCTCATCTAAATGCACTCTGAAGTCTCCATTGCCGCTCTGCAGGGCTGCTGCAGCCGCGCTCACTGCACCAGCAGCACTGGAGGGTGGCTGCCACCCCTTGGGAACATCTGGCAGGGCCCCATCACGGGCCAGGACCACGCCATATGCAGACTGCACGCGCCCACACCAGCAACGAATGACCAACACTGTGTCTTCAAAGCTGCTGTGAATGGGCGTTGCTCTGTGTGTGGCCTCGGCAAGTGACGCCAACAAGCCGCCGGCAGCTGCCAGTGCCACTTGCGGCGAAGCGGAATCAGCCGCAAGGCAGTCATCCAGCGCAAGCAGAAATGTCTTGGATGCACCAAAGCTCTGCATGGGTGCTGTGCACTCCCCCCCTGCCCGTGCCAGCCCACCCCGCAGCGGGCCCACCCATGCCATGCTGCCACTGGAGCAGGCCGGCCCAGCAGGGGCATCACCCCCAGGCCGCAAGGCATCCACCAGCAGTGCCAGCCCCATGAACATGTACCGTGCAGCGGCCACTGCATGTGCGTCCTGTGTGCTTCCTTCGTATGCCCGCAGCTCTCGCCGTCGCCGTGCCTTCCACGTCTCCCAACTCTCCCACGGAAACCGCCAAAATTTGCCAAATGCAGGTGCTCCTGCGGGCCCCATCGGCGCCGACACCATCAATAATTCCTCTGGCGTCTTGCACCCTCGGGTAGCCTCGTCCCCCTGGCTGGCGCCGGCGACATCCAGGGGCAGGTAGGCTTCGTCTCGGCGCGCCCGCACTACATCGGCTGCGGCAGTACTCCGCTCCACTGGGGCAGTGCCGGGCAGGGAATGTGTGTCAAACGCCACCATGGCACCCCCATGTGGGGCCTGCTTGGCCTGCACTGCTGCTGCTGCAGCTGACCGGGCCCGCTTAAAATGCAGGGGCATGTGCAGGACATCTGCCGAGGCAGCAGCGCGGGGCAGCACCAGGCTGTGCACATCACGGTGAAAATATCGATCAGCATGCTGCTGTGTGTCCTGCAGTGCTGGCTTGGCCAGTTTGTTGCGCGCCGTGAGCAATGCACCCACCCCCGCCCCCCCATGGTGGGAGACCCGCTGCCCCGCCCTTCCTAGGGTCTGCGCAACCACAGACCCCTGAGCATCTTGGAAATACCTGTATGCGAGGCCACTCATGTGTGCCCCGCCCACCTGTGAAGCCACGGAGCGTTTCTTGGCTTCAGCTCGCCGCCTGGCGCTGTGCACTGCGGCCTTGGCGCTAGCGGTCCATGTAGAAGTGCCGACGATGGCAGCGGAAAAATTGGACTCAAAAGCAACACTATTTGAATTAAAGAAAGCTTCGTTCTGGGCGTCCCCTATTACATCCCACGCCATGTCTGTTGGAAGGTCGGGTGAGCTTCGAAGTGAATCTGCAGGAGCACTTGACCGAGCGCGCTTGTGACCACGCTGAGAGGATATATGGCGTTTATGAGAACCACGAGATGACGATTTGTCGTCATGATGAGAACTTTCGGGCCTGCCCTGGCCACTGTGCTGGCAGCCTTCGTGATCTGCTGGAGGCTGTGTTGCGGAAGTTGGCTCAGGCGGCGGCAGCGGCAAACCCAACGGGTTGCTCCCTGCTCCAATATCCATTCGTAACAAAATGAAGCGTCAAGCCAAAACAACACTAGTTTGGCTGGACTGAGAGTTTTCACACGACCGAAAATTGTTGTTTGAGGCAGCAGGAAACGCTGAACTGTGACAAAAACTCCGTCTTGTTTTTTATCAACGTGAAGGGGGCCACAACCGTTGTGCTACGCAGACGGCAGCAGAAGCCCTTTTGAGGGAAGCTGTTCATGCCAATTGATTATGCATTGCTTGATCAGATTCCATTGTGTCAGTATATCGCTGCTGCTTGGCGACGAAACAGATGCTCTCTCTGAAAAAGCGCAGCAATTTCTTCGTTCACATGTCTACGTGCAAATCCGACTGCAACGCATACCCAATTGGAGAAACTTCCCCCCTTCCGGGTCAATGTACATAATTGATTGGCAGGTATGAAAAGGGCACGCAAAGACCCGCAGGTCAAAGCTCAAGCTACTTCTGTGGATAGCGACCCACTAGCAGGTGGTTGGTTTTTCAAAAGCAGCAGCAAGAAGACAACTCAGACAACAACCGCTGATAATGAAAGCGACAGTGATATTACGCTTGATTGGGGGTTCCCAGCTCCTTCCAATGGTGGTGCAGCTGCTGCTGGTAGTCCTTCAGCCTCGGCAGCCGAACCTGCTCAGGAGAAAGCTCGCGTGCAGCAGAGCCAGCGAGCATTCGAGGCAGCCATTTACGGCAGCTGGCGCAGCACGCCTGACAAAATCTCACCAAAGCCAGATAGTGCTGCCACACCTCCCTTCGAATCTCCCGTTGTCATTTTCAGCGGTGCCGACTTGCTGGCTGCCGCGAGGGACCGGACAGTGGATGTGTACGGGACACACCTGCGGGTGATGCTGCAGCACTGCCAAGACGTGCACACAGTGAGCGCTGCATTTGACGCTGAGGAACTGTCCCTCATCCGCCACCTGCTGCAGCTGCCCTGTGCATCCCTTGCGCTACTTCACCGCCTGCACTCCCGGAAGGCGGCCTGGTTCACACTGGCCGACATCACCAAGCGCTACTTCCAGCCACAGGCAGGCGGCGATACAAGTGAACCCCCAGCCTTGAAGCGTGCTACAGCTGTGTTGTCACAGCTTGTGGCCAACGGCAGCCTGCTTCCCCTGCCGTCCAGTGAGGCCCCCCCCACTCCAACCGCTGCCCCCCCCGCAGCAGGCACTGCAGCGCTCACACAGGACAGTGTGCTGTCCACAGTCTTCGAAGGGCTGCCCCATTGGCTTGTTGCTGTGCTACAGTTCCTGTGCACCAGTGCCTCGCGGCTGGTGCTGAATGGTGTCGCCGCCCAGCTGGGGGTGCGCAGTGGGGGTGCAGGGGGGGGCAAGCGCCGACTGACCCCCCCCCCTCCCTGCACCCCCTCCAATGCCACTCCAGAGAAAGCATCGAAGGGATCACCACCGATACAACACACAGGAGGCCCGATGCACCTTGCAGGAAAGCTCGCTTTGAGCCATCGTGTCCTGCCTGCTGCCGTCTCCGCCGCTGGCACTGCGTGCACTGGCGAGTCTGCGGCAATGGGTGGCGAGCAAATGGAAGCAGAGCACGAGTCTGATGACGAAAGCAGGCATTTTATGAGTGTGGATGCATTGGATGCAGCTGCGGCAGCAAGGGGGGCTGGGGGGGGTGATAGCAAGGCTGCACTGGTACGGCAGCTGGTGCATGCTGTCATGGCCCAGAGGACAGTGTTTGGGCAGTTCCTGCCTATTGCATCAGCTACACATTCGACGCTCCTTGAACTGCTTCAAAAAAGCAGTGCTTACTCCGATTTTACAAGCGGCAGCTTTGAGGCCCCTCTGGCTGTTCGATTGCCGCCCCCCTTGCAATTGCTTCTCCTCAAGGCTCATCGTGTGTTTTACATCACCACGGTGCAATCATCCCACACAGAATCTGCTCTGAGCTGGTCGTCATCTTGGGATGGACACGGTGGCGCTGGGGCGTGGGCTCGATGCAGCAACGCCCTGACTTCAATGCTGGTGCACAACTTGTCGGCGGAAGGCTTGGGGGGAAGCGCTCCGGGCAGCGGGCCTGCTCGCTTGGCGAAGCTTGTGGCACATGCCAGCTCCATTCTCTGCGATGCACGCGTGGATGTGCCTCCACACCTGGGGCTTCTGTCTGGGAAATTGCTCCGGCGGGCAACCGGCACAATACCCAGCGCTGCCGTATCACCCCCCCCCAGCACTGCCTCCTGGCGGTCAGTGCCCTCGTCACGGGTGCTTGCATTGCTGCAAGCACTGGGCACAAGTTCAGTTGCAACGCAAACCATGTCTGATGGAAGCGGGGGGTTTTCCCCGGGGCTGCTTCACGTGTTCCATAAAATGGACTTTGTGCCCTATACCTGCACAGTCCAACAGCAGCTGTTTGGCGAGCCTGCTCACTTCCGCATACTGCAGGCATGTGAGCAACTGAGTTTCGACCATATCGTCGCCAGGATGATCAGCAGGCCCGTCAAGCTCGAGCATGTCCCGCTGGCCAGTCACGGCGGCACTCCTGCTGCTGCCTCCCCCCCCGCCGCCTATTTTGAAGACGCTGACGGGACACTGGTGCTATCAGACTCAGACGAGGACAGCACTGAGGCTGACGAAAGTGCAGAGATGGGCTCTCAGGATCTTGAACATTGTGATTCCGTCGCAGCGTGTACCCCAGTAGCTTGCGGCCAGGTCTTCGGTGCACATTTTGCCGCTGCGATTTGGGACAATCTAGTGGGCGCACCACCACTGGCTCCAGACACGGCAGACACTAGTGACCAGAAGGACTTTGAGCAGATTTTAACGGCTCTTTTCTCTTGCCCCACACCACATCATTCCCCTGGTCTGGAGTTACTATCTCTCGTTGTCACTGCCTGTGTTGAAGTTTCTGAACAGCAAGCCTGCCAAGATCAACAAGGAACACACGACATCCAGATGCCGGAGTTAACTGGAGATATTCGTCTTGAGATGCAGGAGATCTTGCAAGTGGCCTTAGTATACCCCAGCCTTCTGTTCGTGCTGAGACTGAGCACATGCCTACACCTGTACAGCGCATGGCAACTGTGCACGACAAAGGAAAGCGATTGGCTGCACAAGGTGCTGCGTAACCCAGACACAACCAATGACTTTGCAGAGCATGCGCATTTGTTCTTACTGGAGCCTCAGCAGAAAATCGCGTACGTTTTGTGGGAGAGTTTGGACAGTTTGAACCGCATCGGCCTACACCATCACTCTGTGCCCTTTCTGCGGCAACTGATTGCCATCCCATTCGTGCGCCACAGAAACGGGCGTATGTGGGCGCGCCTGACAATTAACCTGGCTCACATTGGCCTGATGCCCGACGCCGCATTGGCAGCCTGGGAGGGCTTGCAAGACCCTGCGGTGGTTGGAGGCGACAGGGTCTACCTGCAGCGGAAGTGGCGAAAGCAGCAGCAGCTGCTGCATGAAGCGGATAGCCCAGTGGCAGCTGGAGGGAACTGGACAAATGTGGCCCGGAAGGACAGCACATCGTTTGGCTGCAATGCTGATGCCGCTATGCTTCCAGCGTGGGTTGCTGCTGAGTTGTTGCGGACTTGCAGTGAGCAGGGCGTATCCACAGCACCGCTGCTAGTCAACGACCGATGCAAACACAGTGTTGTGGTTGCAAAGCATGATATTGTCGCAGTCGAGTTTGAGCACCGGCCGCTAAATCGCACAGTGGGAGAGAAGTCCAGGTTTCTCGGCTTCGACACAAACAATGACTTGCATGCAAGTTGCCAAGATGGCACGGAAGACTGCAGCGAGGCCTCAGGTGTAAATAGTCCGATCGGGAAGCACCACGCTGCACTGCCCCATTACTGCAGAAATTGGGGCCCAGCCCTCGCCGCCCGGGGGGGTGAAAGGGCAGACGGGGGGGTGCAGTTTGACGGCTTGTTTGGGTGCAAATCAGAACAAACTGTACCTCCAGGGGATGATAAAGCTGCTGGCAGCACTCCAGATAAACCAGCTGGCAGATGTCAAGTTGCAGCAGGTTTTTCTGCAGCCCTGCTGTTCCGTATGATGGTTGCAGAAGCGCAGTGGGAACACAGTGTCGCACCATCAGTGGTGGCGGGTCATGCGGAACACGGAACAGCTGCACTGGACAGCCTGTTCAGCACCTGGCCGGTGCTTCGTCACAAGGGCGGGGCTGCTGTGCTGCATGGAATAGCCATGCACATCAGCGCAAGCGCCGGCCGCCCGTCAGCTTGGAGAAAGGGTGCCGCCCCCTCTGCAGCAGACACAGAAAGCCCGCCTGCAGCAGCTGAGAAGGGCACCCCAGACATGGTGGGCTTCACCTCTCATTTCCCGGTCAGCGCTGCTGCTGCTGCCGCTTCCAGCGTAGAGCTGGCCAGCATTGCCGCACTTCCACTGCTGGCAGAGGGGGCGCCCTGGGACAAAGGCTTTGCGTCATGGAACTCAAAGGTGCACGCTGCTCGGCAAATGGGTGTGTCAGTTGAGCACCTGTGCATCGGTGAGTACGCCACTGCTGGGGGGTGGATGGGCATGCATGTGGAGGGGGGGCCCTTGATGACGCTGGCTGCCCTGTTCTGCTTCGAAGTGGTGTTCTCGCTGGAATGGGACAGCGAAGCTGATAGATTTGAGCCCACGGCTGCTTTGCCTGATGTGTTCCTGACGCCATACCAAGACTGCCCACTGGACATGGCGGCAGGCGGCATTTTTGCGCAGCGGCGGCGCTCAGCCATAGCTGCGCTGCTTAGACGACTCAAACAGGCTTCATCGTGGGACTTGGCCACTTGGCTGGCCGCCACGTACTGCAGAACATACGGATATCTCATCAGGAACGTGAATTGGAAACGCTACCCCCTCTGTCTGCTGCAGCTGATTGCAATCGGGATGGGTGGGAATGGCTTGGCAGCTTTATGTGGGTGCTACTTGAGTGACCCATCGCACTTCACTGCAGGGCTTCCAGATTTGCTGCTGTGGCGCGCAACGCTCCGAGGCACTGCAACAGCGCCCCTGCCCCGGGCTGATCCCACTGAGAACAGCACTGTTCCTGTTGACAGGCTTCAAGTTGCCTCTAGGGAAATACCTGCATTGTTCCAGACTAGCACCAGTACTGTGGCAGCAGCACCGGCTGCGAGCGGCGAAGTCACCCCCCCCTCATGGCCCAAGGATGTGCCCCTGTTTTGCCCCCCTTGCATATGGGAGCTGCTGCCGCAGCCCCTATCTGCAGTGCACATTGAAGTGTGTCTCTCAGAAGTGAAGGGCCCCCGAGATACGCTGTCGGACAAACAGCGCACCTGGCTGAGCGCCCTGGCCGCGGCTGGCTGTGCAGTGCACCTGTGCAAAGTCAAGGAGCCCCCCCCTGAACCCAAACACAAACGCACAGCTGCCAAACGCAAGCGACAGGGTAGCGCTGCAAAGCAACTGCCCACCAAGTGAGCCATCAGTTATGCTCGGGTAGGCCACAGCTGGGGAGTGTCTGGCAGTGAGGAGGTGATGAGATCATCTCGCGCGCTGTACAGGAGGAAATGAATTTGCAATCCCGCGGGGGGCGGCCCTTTATTCCAGCAGCGAGTCACATAGTGCGTCAATATACAGCTGCCATCCAGGCTTGCACACCGTATGCACCTGCAGGGGCTTTCCGTCGGCAGTGGGCACGGCGCCCCCCGCCGACAGGGCAGCCACAGTCTCCACCGCGCGCAGGGCTGCCTCTCCCAGCTGCGACACGGTGCGCTGCTCCGGCGCCGAGCATGCAGTGGTGGAAGAGGCAGCCCCTCCCCCTCTATGTCGCTGCATGCTCTGCTGCGTCACCCAGGGGCAGCTGCTGCGGTGGGCTAGAAGAGGGTGCAACATGCCAAGGGGGGCTGCAGACCCCCCCCCCCCAGCAGGGGCTGCCCCTGGGGGGGAGAACTCACGCACCAAGCTAGAAGACAGGGGCGAAGTTTGGGGCGATGCAGCTGTGGAGGCTGTGCCCTTGCCTGGCGTGCTGTGCAGGATGTTGCCCCCCCCGCTGGTGGACTGACCCCCCCCTCCTCCGGCAGCGGCAGACGCAGCGTCACTGGCCTGTACAGCTCGCAATGCAGCAGCCCGGAAGGACATGGAGCCAGGGTTCGCAGAGTGATCATTCCGTGGCTGTTTGTCGCCGCGGGCAGACGAGTCTGTGTTGTTGCTGGTGCGTTTCAAGGAAACGCTTGCCTGGCAAGTGGCACAAATCAAACTGCACGCAGAGCCAGATGATTCCTCCCGTGAGCGCTTGGCACTGCCTGATGAGCTGACTTGCACAACCGCCCAGCCCGTTGCAGCTAGCAGTAGCGGCTGCACCTGAGTGATGGCTATTTGTAAGGCTGCTTGGGTGTCGCCAGCTGGTGCTGTCGCCAGTGCCTGCAGTTGCCTTGTGACGCAGGAAAGGGCAGGAAGTGATTTCACTGCTCGTGCAATAGAAGTGAGTTCTTTCAGACAGCTGGAAAGCTCCTCGTGGAACAGTGGATCTAGCTCAAACAGCGCACCAGTGGCGCCGGCTGCCAGGGGGGCGAAGGTAGCCGCAGCGGTTTCGGCATGCTTCAGCAGGGCGGCACCAGGAGCAGGCTGCAATTGACAGAATGATTCTGGACTGTGGGTGACCTTCCATGGGCAGTCACTGGCGTGCGCTGCGACAAGCTGGCCGCTGGCTCGAGCTGCGTCTGCTTGCCGTGTCTCGGCAGAGCTCGTGCCGGGCAGCGACTTATGGTGAAATAAGCCATCACAAACTTTGCACTGCAACTGGTCAGTTTTCATACAATACCATCCATACCGGGCACAGGTAAATGCGGCAAGCTCTTTTGGTTTGAAGTACCACTTGATGCTTGAAAAGGATCTGCAAGAAGTTGCTTGGTTGATTTCCGCGTTTCAAGCAGGCCTATGTGTCGAACCTTAGACGCTCTTGAAAGTCTTTCAATGAAAATGGACGAAAATGGATAGCAGAAAGACCTGTGCGTGGTTTAAATTATCGCTTCCACCACAAGTGACTATATCATGCTTACCCGATGGCACAGGGGCTGGAACTTGAGCAGCGGCTTTATCATGCTTCTGCAGGGCCAGCAGGAGGCGCTCCAGCCGCTGTAGGCCAGAACCCTCTCGCTTTAGTGCAACCTCCCCCGAGGGATCTGCTTGCTCAGCAACAGACCTGTGCAGTGGATCATGCTGACTGGGCTGCGTCGCCTCTCGCCACACACCCATAACGGCCTGCACTCGCTGGTTGAGAGAGTGCATGGCACTCATAGCGCAAGATGCATTCAAAAAAGTCAGCATAAAAGTTCACGCTGCCTTGCATCGGGGTTGGCATTTGTCGCTGCCTGTGCCCCGTTGTGTCTCGTGTGTCGTCAACACGGGCCACGTCCCACGTCCCACGACCCCCCTTCTCCCCGTTACTTGAAGCCTGCGAGCACTGCATGGCATCGCCCCCGCGCCAGCTGCATGTGCTGACAGCACTAGTATATGAAAGCTGCAGCCTACAAACCCTGCACCGGGGGGGGTGCATGCCTGAGCTTGCGGGGTGCACAGTCACGAGGTCATCGCGCTACCCCCATGCCTGTACCAACACAGGCGCGCAGGGGGATGACAAGTGACACAGCAGCAACACATCAAGTTGTATGGGCAAGCTTGCGTTCTGCTTTGGTTTTGTTGTTCTGCCTCCACCGCAGGGCTCCCCTTACCTCCGAGGGAGTGGTCGCCGAGAAGTCCAGACTTCGCAGCTGCGGGAGGCAAGACAGCACGTAGGCCCGGTAGCCAGCCTTCTCGCGCAAGGGTGTTCCGTGCAAAGTGAGGTAGGCAAGCTGCACATGAAGGAGGGGGTAGGAGTGGGCTGTTGTGTGGCATAGACATGGGTGGGAGCTTACCTGTGGGCAGTCAGCCTGAATGTGCAGCACTTCGCCAAAGCGAGAGAGGGCATTTGAATGCAAGTATAGGCGTTGTAGTGAAGTAAAAGAATTGAAAGCGCCTTCCATCTCGTGGATGTCATTGAATGACAGGTCAAGTGTGACCACCTTGCTGATATCTGCTATGGCTGCGATGCCGGCGTCAAGGTCTGTAATGTCGCCCAAGTCGTTGTTGTTGAGCTTGATGATCACTGGGGAAGCCTTTGGATGATCACTTTTGTCTCCTGGCATGATTCCACAGATCTCCTCTCGGTACTTCTCAATCAAATCTACGTAGTTGGCTGACTGGTGCACGCGACCTTGCGGAAATTGGGAATACAACTCACCATCTGCACTCGAGATTTCCATGAAGCTGAGATCAAGGGTAGTCTTAGCTGCCGCCTTAGCCAGTGCACTTGTATCTTGAGCTGGAATTGCCCCCGCTTGGCCTCGGCCTGATGCAGCTGCGCTCATCTTGAGGCTTTGTTTGGGAGTTACCAGCAGCAGAATTTGCGTCAGCTTATGTGTTGACTGTATGCACTCAGCGTATCTCGCCAAAGCAGACACACGATTGTGCTGAGAGCTGACCAGACTAAACCTAATGATAGAGTGGGATGTCTGGCAAATTCTTTAGTCATTGTTGGGCTTGTTTGCATGCCCGGGAAAGCTCAAAATGGCAAAGCGCGAAACTCCATCAAGCCTTGCGCGAGGGGGGCTGAGCATGCAACACATGCAGCGCATAGAGCACTGAACACAAAAAGCAAACTTTTAGATGATGCAGAATCAATTTGCAGCGACGTCCATGCATGCAAAACCGCTCAAAAGTCGGCACGCGTGCAGTACACGGCAGTGCAGCTCTTTTTGAGACATATAGTTAACTACATACAGCTTGCCACGAGTGGGAAAGGAATCCAGCAAAGAGTGACTTTGGCTGAGGAATAAACAAGTTTGCTTTATTAATATGGCTGCAGCTGGTAATCAATCCATGCAAGAGTACGCTCAAACCATGCGTGCTCCATTTTGGCAGCAAGCCTGCGAAACGCCAGCTCATGCCTACCTTCGATGCAGGCGTGTCCGGACGGAATTCGACAGGCTTGTTGCAACGGGCATGACACAGAATGAAGCAGCAGTTGCTGTTCTTCGGTTTGCCTCGACACAGGGTGCTGGACAAGCTGCAAGTACAGGTAAGTTCCTCATCAGCTTCCAAAATCCTCCGCAGTCAGCACGTGTCCTACCCTCACAGATGCCGATGGCGACATTGTGCTACCAAGTGCCGCAAGCAAGACCCAAGGTGAAAATTCACCGAAGCATGATGGTACTTCTTACCATTCAGGCTCTCCGTCCCCTGCAGCTCAGCAGAGTTCTGCTGCCGAGGACCGTGCTGCGGAAAGTTCCTCCGGAGAATCATCAGAGAGCCCTGCAAAGCTCCCACCGACGCAACTTCGCGCGCCAACTGCGGCAGCAGGCGTTGGTGTGCAAAATGTCAAGAAGCGGGCTGCCTCTGCACCAGCAACATTCCCTCTGACCGTACCAGGTGACGAGTCATTCTCCGGCGAGTCTGTGAGCGTGCTCACGATGCGTGGCATGCTACAGGAAGCTGCTGAGTCAACAGAGTATACGCCTATTGTGCGCTTCTTGGGAAAGCACTTCAGCAGCATCCCCTTCATGTGCCACAGCTTTCTGCAGGAACGGGGTTTGGGTGAAGCCGCAGCTGCCCCCTCTGCTCAAGGCAGCGGCATTGACGTCAGTGGCGCCTCACAGTGCTTCAAGGCATTGGTGGATTCGCCCAGCGATGCCGTGCGCAACTCGCTCCTATTCGCCAGCAAATCGCTTTGGCAAACCCTTCTTCGCAGAGGGGCTTCCTCTGTCCCTTCCGCTGTGCACCTGCGCCCCCTGCTGCTGACGTGCCTGAACCCAGCCATTGAAGACCCAGACTACCACGACGATGTGCTGGTGCCCCTTTGGCAGTACGCCCTGAGCTTGCCCAAACAGGCCTCCAGCTTGCTGCAGACTTGGCTGTCTCACTTTTCTGGCGAGGTGTTTGGGCGCATTCTAGCTGCCACACAGCAGTACATCACCCTGAAAATCATTTCTGGGCAGGCTCGAGTGGACAACATGAAGGCCCCCATGCAGTGGATGCAGATGTTGCACCACGCCAATGAGCAAGCCGCCCAGCGGGCCAAGGCCGACAAGCACTCCGCCGCCATCGCCGGCCGCAGCGCCGCTCGCGCCGTGGAGCATTCGGGGCAGGACGACGGCCGCATGGTCCCATATACTGCATTTTACAACGATGTTGTGTCTGGAGAAATTTCTTTGCGCAATGAGTTCCAACGGTGGATGGAGGCGCGGGAGGACTCGTTGAGCCGCATGTTCTCGTTCTGCATGTACCCCTTTGTGCTGGATGCGAACGCAAAAGCCAACGTACTGAAGCTGGACTCTGCCATGCAGCAACATCGCGAGGCCCGGCAAAGCCTCATGGCCGGCATGTTTGGGGGGGCTGCTGCCAGCCCGTACTTGGTCATGGAGGTGCACCGGGACAATTTGGTGGAGGACGTCATGAACCACATCAACAGCAGCAGCAACAGCAGGGGCCTGAAGAAGCCCCTCAAGGTGAAGTTTCATGGGGAGCAGGGTGTGGATGAGGGGGGCGTGCGCAAGGAGATGTTCCAGCTGCTGTCTGCGCAGCTGTTCACCCCTGACTACGGGATGTTTGTGGAGGAGGCGGAGACCAACCTGCTCTGGTTCAACGCCTCTGCGCTGGAAGCCAACATCCAATTTGAGCTTCTGGGGTCCCTGGTTGGGCTGGCCATCTATAACGACGTGATTTTGAACGTCGCCTTCCCGCTGTCGGTATATCGCAAGCTGGCCGGAGTGGAGATGACACTGGCTGACCTGGCGGAGATCCGACCGGCCGTGGCAAAGGGACTGCAAGACGTGCTTGAGTACACGGGTGGGGATGACGAGGATGTGTTTTGCCTGACGTTCTCGGCGCCCGTTGAGGAATGGGGCATCACCAAGAGCGTTCCGCTGCTGCCAGGGGGCGAGGACATGCCTGTCACCGCCGCCAACAAGAATGAGTACGTGTCTCTGTATGTGAACTTTGCCATGGAGGGCAGCATCAAGGCACAGTTCGACTCCTTCAAGCGCGGCTTCTACAAAGTCACACAGGGCCCCACCATTCAGATGTTTCAGCCTGAGGAGCTGAAGCTGCTGGTGAACGGCAGCGAGTCCTTTGACTTCCTGGAGCTGCAGAAAGGCAGCCGGCATGAAGAGCCGTACAGCGCTGAGCACCAAGTCATCAAGTGGTTCTGGGAGGCGCTGCACGACCTGGATGTGGAGGACCAGAAGCGTTTCTTGAAGTTCGCCACAGGGAGTGACCGCGCCCCCATCAAGGGGCTGCGGGATGTCAGGCTGGTCGTGTCCAGGGCGGGTCCAGACTGCGAGCTGCTGCCCACAGCCCACACGTGTTTTTCACATGTGCTGCTCAACGAGTACAGCACCAAGGAGAAGCTTGTTGCGAAGCTGGCCGTGGCGATCAGCGAGTCTGAAGGCTTCGGGCTGATCTAGGAGGGGTGTCGAATATGCTTGGGCTCACGAGGTCCAGCAGCCAGGTATTCGAGCATCGATAGTGTGTGGGCAAACATAATTCATTAGAAAAGCATTTTGCGCTGCACCACGTCGTAGGCATTGTGGGACGCTGGCTCAGGGCCGAGGAATATTCTGTTGCGAGAGATAGCTCTCAACGAGAGCATTGGCACGTGCCGTCGATATGGCGGTTGATATACCGACTCCGCTGAGTGAAGTTTTAAAAACTATCTCTGCATTCCTGCGGGGTGCTGGCTATGTTCATGCAATGCGAGTGCTGGAGCTCGAAAGCGGGGTGTTGAATTGTACTTTGTCCGAGGTATGCACGCCTTGCAGGAGCCCATGGGCATCAGAAGCACTATTCGTATCGCACAGGCTGCTTTGAGAATGAGGTCAATGCTACTGGATGGTGATTTTGTGTCAGCTGCAATCGCTCTGCGGGTGAGATTGTGCCAGTTTGCCCCTTGTAGCCAACGGCACCCAGCAATCCATCTGTGCAGCCTCTTTTGCAAAAGAACCCGGAGAAGGCGGACATGGTTCAAATACAAATGTACCAGCAAATGTGCTTGGAGTTATTTGTGGGGTCTGTATGTTCACAATGATGCCCTGTACTAAAGCTGTCCCTCACGAAGCTCGTGCACAGTACACTGTGGGCTCCGATGATGACAATGCGACAGCACTACGGGATTCCACACAACACTTGTGCAGCCTGATGGGTGACGACGCATTTGAAGACTTCGAAGAGGTGTTCTCAGCAGCTCACATTCAAGATGTGTCGGCATATGCGCGTTGGACTCCCCACAAGGGGCGGCTGCTTCTGGCGGAGACCATCATCTCACAGTTGCACATGGACGCTGCCAGCAGCAAGCACAACGATGCCACTGCTACGAGCTTGCTGCGGGCATTTGCTAGATCAGCAGTGTCACACTGCGACCAGCTGTCTCGCTCCTTGGCTGGATCGGAAGCCCACTTTTCGCCTGTGCGCGACGCCGTCGTCGTGCCTGGTGCCCCTGGCTCAAGAGAGCATAGCAAGACTGTGGCAGCTCCATCGGTGGGTGTCATCCAAGTCACGCGTGACACGCCCGCCCCCAGTTTTATGTCCAGTCTCGTGCAGCCTGCCCGCCCCACCATTCAGCCACAGGCGGCAGCGCACCGCCCCCTGAGCGACGAAATCCCATTTGTGGAAAGTGGCGAAGCGCAGCAATCTCAGCATCGACACACCCGCAGGCCAGTGGAGGAATCCTCCGACGGAGCCGGCGGCACACGCCGTCGCCGCCGGCACAGGACACGCTCGCGGCGAAGTGAGCAAACGCCGAACCTGGACAGACTACGACCCGCGGTGCGCTTCAGCTCAGCAGATGGACGGGGTGTCTCCTCCTCCGAAGTATCTTCCTCCACTGGGCATGACAGCGCGCAGGAGGGTACCTTGTCTGACGAGCAGGCAGCAGCTCCACAGGGACTGAGTCGTGTTCAGCGAGTGCACACGCCAGCCAAACACAAACAGCACCTTCAAGAGAAAAGAGCCCCCATCGCATTCAGCGTGGACATGACGGGGGGGGGCGGCAGAAAGAACCCCCCCCGACAGCCTGAAGTAGCCCCCCCTGCACAGCAGGACACAGCACGGCATGCGCCCAGCGACGATGAAATGCTCACAAGCACCCAAGCTGCACCCACAAAAGTGCATTCTGCTGTTCAAGATGCACAACATAACTCGTTGGCTCTTCCAGCAGCAGCAGCAGCGCCGGCGGCGCCTCCAGTTGCATGGGAGATCAGTCTGAGCCCCCAGGAGGCCGCCGCTGCCAGAAGGAACAAAGCAGCAGGGCGCCCCAAGCGATCCTTCTTCTCACCCCCGCAACGCAAGCCCAGCAAGCTGGCGACGGCATTCCTGCCTGACAGTCAGGAATCCGCCCCCCCCTCGCAAGGAGCAGCCGCCACTGCCCCCCCCCTTGCCGCTGTGCAGCCCCCAACACAGCTGCAGTACGACCATGCATCAGCAGGTGAAGCCGCGGCATCCCTGCCAGCTGCAGCTGCTGCGGGCACAAGCCCCCCTGCACATAGCTCAGCTGACAGCCCATCCGGCGCCGCAGGCATCAACTGCAGTCCAAACACGGGCAGCAGCACCAGTCCGGCTTCTCGAATTCCTGCATTGCGCAAGTCTCCAAGCAGCACTGGAAGGCAAGCTGGGCAAGCCCATGCTCCTGACCAGTCTGCCCAGCCCTCCCAAGCCGCAGCGGGGTGCAAGGCCTCAGCTGTGGTTGACAATGCTGCAGCCTTGCGAGCGGCGGTCACGCCAGAAAAACAAAGCAGGCGCCAGCCCCCCCCATCACCCTTTGAGGCGGCTGCCAGTGACTTTGCATCGCACGCGGACGAACGAGGGGATGCGCCCACGGTGGGCCCAGAAACCGGACCGGTGGGCCCAGAGGCGCTGACCAGCCAGTTTCGACAGCAACACGCCTCTGACCCTGCTTTGCATGCTGCTGATCTGTTGGCTGGAGACTCTGGCTCCGACTCCGCTGGGTGGTCCTTTGCCGACGAGGCGGCGGAGGGCCCCTCCCACCAATTTGTGGCCCCCCCAAAGCACACAAGCGGCGAGGAGAGAGCTGCACTGCCTGCCAGTCCTGCTCGAAGCGTTGCTGCCGACGACGTGTTGCTGCCGTGGCATTCAGAGCAGCAGTGTCTCAGCTGGGAGCAAGTGGGGGTGGTGCAGACTGCACTGCCTGTCCGCTGCGCAGGCTTTGACGGTACTGGGCGCTACTGCGCCATTGGCACTAACTCCAAGGCCCTGTTGGTGGCGCGTCTGCCCAATGACTTGTTCGACGCTGAGAACCCGACGGTGGAAGCTGCTGACGGTGAGCACTGGGGGGCTGCGGCCGACAGGGTGCACCGAGTGGCAGTGCCGCGGGACAGCGCCCAGACGCCCCTCAGCATTGTGCGGGAATACGCACCGTTCCACGCAGGTTCCGTGTACAGCTTGGCGTGGGGGAACAACAGTGGGAATGACTGCAGTGCCTTGGTGCAGGGGGGGGCCTCCAGCAGCCTACTGGCCACCTGTTCAAACGACGCCGCAATCCACGTCTTGAAATGGCAGGGTGAGGGCAGTGGTGGGGTGCAGGGAGACACGTCTGGGCCAGAGCCGGTTGCGCTCATCCGTGGGCACAGTGGCACCCTACGCAGTGTGGCGTTCTTGAATGCTGGCACGCTGGCTGCTGCCGGGGGGCGGGACTTCAAAGTGCGGTTGTGGGATGTGGCGGCCATGCGCACTGGGAGTGTGCACGAGACAGAAGCGGCCACAGAAAGTGAACTGCAGGCCCTGCAGGGCCACACTGGCACTGTGTTCGGCGTGTGCCGGTTCAGCTCAGCTGGGGCGAAGCAGCCCTTGCTGGCCTCCTGTAGCGAGGACGGCAGTGTGCGTTTGTGGGATTGCCGGGCAGGGGACAGTGCAAGGGTGTCCCTGCATGTGTGCTCCGCATCAGGGAGCCCAGTGGCTGTGCATGGGGTCGCTGTGGATCACATGTCGGGAGTGGGAAGCGGGGACGCCATGCCCCTGGCTGCCGCCTGTGCCGACGGCCACGTGCGGCTGCTGGACGTGCGAGGGACACGGGCAGGTGGAGTGGTGGACAGTGCAGCGTTTCACACAGGGAGCGACTGTCGCACAGTGGCATTTGCCCCCGGGGGGGGCTTGCTGGCTTCTGGGGGCTTCGATGGCACTGTTGCACTCAGCAGCTGCAGCCTGGGTGTGCTCAGCGCAAAGTACCGAATGGCGTGCGCGCACACAGACAAGGTGTTGAGTGTTGCATGGCACCCGTGGGCGCCCATACTTGTGACGACGGGGGCTGATAACTCTGCAAAAATCTGGGCAGGGTATGCGTGATGCTGGTGTTGACCGAATGGTTGAGTGGGAAGTATCTCAGCCGGCAACATACCTAGGATCCTGTCAATATTGCATCCTGATGCTCGGGGCTAGACGGTAGGATATGAGGTTCGTCCGATCCACCGCTCTTGCTAGTTGAAATCTACATTCCGTAACCCGTGAGTGGAGTTGCGCAAGCATCACACTCCAATTTCTGTGAACCGTTGGCCACTGGCCAGCCCAAAACATCTCAATCACCCCTGCTCAACTCAAAACATTGCACGACAACCCCGAGTTGATCGTGCAATCAAACTTGCCCAACTGATTAGAGAGTATGTCAGACCTTGAAGCCGTGGGACTTGCCAGCATGGCTGGTGTGCAGCAGACAACACGGAGGTGCCTCCGTGGTTCGACACACATCAGACATATGTCTGTATCCTTGCAGTCAGTATGTATGCATAGTGGACCTTATCAACAGCGCAAGATGAATTCGTTTGTTTGTAGATGTTTGTCGAGCCAAGCTGGTCACTGGAAGAGCTCGTGCAGTCTGACACTGCGCGCAAAGCGTCTTTGAGCGAAGGCGAGGTATGCTCCGGAGCAAGGGCTTGTGTGACATAGCTGCACGATCAAAACCCTGTTTCTACAGCTTCAACACCTTGCCAAACTCTCGCTGTTGCGATTGCCTGGTACTCCAGAGCAAGCTGCGAAGCTTCGTCAGGACCTCGAGAAAATTTTGCACTTTGCCGGCAAAGTGCAAAGTGCTGCATCAACCTTGGCAGAAACTGAGAGTGGCAAACCTGCTCAATGGCAAGGAGGAGTTCCCCTTTCTCTGGCTGCAACTGCATCTTTGCCTTCCGAGTCTGATTTGCCCGACGCATGCAGCACCATGCATTTGCTCCGTGACGACACAGTGCGCGACTGCATCGACAGACAATTCTTGCTGGACAACTGCCCAGAGCACGAGCATGGCTACATCAGTGTCCCAAAAAGCATCGAGCGCTAGTTCTCTGCAACGCATGTCTGGCCCAGGACACTGCAGAGTGCAGCACGGAGGCAAGTGCCCCGACAAGCGGCAGTGAACGTTTGGATGGATTTTTCTGCGAGCTGCTCTGTGACAACCCCCAATGGGCACACACAATCTTCTGCTGCTACTTGTTGTGAGCACCGGCAGCTGCAGCGGAGTGCGCTGCGCCGGTCTGCAGCTGCGCCTGTGCACTCAAGCTCAAGGGGGCCAGCGGGGCATTGGGCAGTGCATCGAGCGCGTCTTGAACTGCAGCATCCCACATGCTTTGCTGTGAGCCATTGGATCTGCTGGATGCCGTGTGCACTATGTCTTCTGCACACCGCAGCTGCTGCAGGATGCCGAACTCGCCGCCCTGTCCCGGCATCACAGCGAAGTATGCGTGGGGGGCTTGGCCAGAAGACGCATACGTGCCCGATGCCACGAGCAGCGTCTTTCTTCTTTCCAGCTCCGTGCACACCTGGTGCCACGCTGGTGCACCGGAGCCCTTTGGCTGCAGCAGCCACGGTGTCCGCACAACATCTACATGGCGAACGGAGCTTGCTTCTGCCTGCTGCACAACTTGCAGCAGAATTGTTTCACCTGACTGGATTGCCTGTCGTACAAAGCTTGTGGCCGGATTGTCGTGCGATCCAATCGTCGTTGCAGTTATCTCAAAAACCTGTGCATCTGCTGCCTGTCCAAGGTGCAGCTCCAAATGGCCTTTTGTTGCAGTCTCTGCCCAAGCCAACTCCACTGCATGAAATATTCCAGCCTCGTGGGAGTACATTGGAAAGCACTTGATGCCTTCGCTGCTCGCGGCCTTGGTGACTGGGCTGGTAACTGCAAGGTCGGCCGACACGGCTGGGACCAAAACCACGCGGCTCGAAAATGTCTGAACCAGGGAAATCCACTCCACTGTGCTACCAAATGGTGGGGGTGGGGTGATGATCACCAGCCATGGCTCGGGGGTGGTCCATTTTGTGCTAGTAGCCTTCAGAACTGCATCCCAGAGCTTCAGCACATCACCCTGTGCTGCTGAGAACACAGTGCTTCCAGGCGTCAGGGCCTTTGCTATTGTTCGCATGTTGCGCTGTGGCCCATCTGCTGATGCTGTGCAGGAGCACTGGGCTAGCTGCAGACTGCAAAAAGAAATTGCTTGGTGACCTCGTGCCCTACGATGACCAGCACTGCAAGACTGACGCTGAGTCGTTGAGCTTCATACAGGCCAGTCTCAGAACAAGCATCTTCGTGGTGGGCTGTACTCCAGACTTGCTGTCGTTGCTGTGAAAGCCGTGGCTCCAATTTTGGAAGCTGCGTTGCATCGCAGAAGACAGCTTCAAAAGCACTGCATCACTCAATGCCCGCGCATCCACTATCTGTACGAATTCAGAGAGTGAAACAATTGATGGCCAAAAATCACAAGCCTTACAAATTGAACCTCCATACTTAAAGCTGGCAGGCGTGGGCTTCACTGCTCTCGGGTTTTGATTTGAATGTATATGTGCTCAACAAGTAGCTCTTGAACTGCACAGAGAGGCAAGTCATACTACAACACTAAGATATATATTCGGGCTATGGAAGCTGCTTCCTGTGTTTGCTCTGGACCTGCAAGCACCTTGAAGGGAAGCTAAGCTGAAGTTCTTGAGGGTTGCAGGCCCAGATACTGCGAGGGGGGCAAAGATGGACAGCAGCTTTCGATAATTCCACCAGAGTTGTGAGACGAATTGTTAAGAAAAACGATTCGAACTGCCGTGTACATGGATATCATTCTCAGTTCCAGCGGACGCTTTCCAATAGAATTGAAGATCCAAAAGCCGCACGCTATTTCCCGACGCTGCTGACACTTTCCAAGATGGACGGCAAGGCATTCCCCAAGCTCTATGGCAGTTTGGCTGCATATGATGAGTATTTCCAGCTGCTGCTGGCCCAGATCGTCGCTTTGGAGAAGACATGGCCAGTTCAGCTCGTGAACAAATACCTCTCGCGTGCGGAAAAGGATCTCCCCATTTCGAAGCAGGTCTTCAACCCTGGTCCTGATCCTAGGACAGAAAAATGGCCCCTTGCCACCCCCGGTCTACCTGTTTTGATCGTTTTGGGCTATATTGCGCTGGTTTTAATTCTGAAGCCAGTGGTGTCAGCATTGCTTCCGAAGCTCAAGCTTCGCGGAGCTGTCTTGATCCACAACATCTTCGCAGCTGGCATGAGTGCATACATGGTGTACGAGAGCTACATGACTTTTGATGAAATTTATGGTGCCAAGTCCCTGCTCACAAGCAGCCGCTGGAGCCACGAAATCGACAACATTGATACCGACCGCACCAACTGGAGCACAGTTGCAGCCCATCGCCTGGCCTCCATTCTCTTCGTGCACTACATCATGAAGATCTACGAGCTGGCTGACACATTCATCATGGTCTTCAAGCAGAACTGGCGCCAAGTCAGCTTCCTGCACATGTACCACCACGCGTCAGGTAAGCCTGCCGTCGCGCTACCCGCTCCGCATGGCTTGGAAAGTGCAACCTTGCTGTAACTAGGAACGCACCTTCCCACGCTTTGCCCCTCAGGTGTCATTGCACCGATGTTTTGCACCATGTTTTCTTCGCAGTCATCTTCCCTACATGGTACTTCAACGTCTTGTACTACCCAGGGGCTGAGGCGTGGTTTTGCTGCTTTTTGAACTCCCTCGTGCATGTTGTCATGTACACGTACTACGGCTGCCAGACTGTTGGCATCAAGTTGCCTTTCAAGCCACTCATCACCGCCATGCAGATCCTGCAGTTCTGCCTGTACCTGTGGCAATCTGGGTACATGGTGTTCTTTGCCCCCGCTGACAAGGCTAAGCCCCTCATCGCGGCGTGGCAGCTGTTCATCCAGGCGTCCATCTTCCTGTACCTGTTTTCCAAGTTCTTCTACAACTCGTACATCCGCTCAGCCCCCAAGGCAAAGACTGCGTAGATGAGGCAGCAGGCAGCCCAGCGGGTGTTCAGGAAAGCCCAATGCATGCAGATGCCTTCTGTTTGATAGCTTTGCTTCAGGTCTTGTATCATGGTGCTATAGCTGCAGTACTCTGAGCCGAAATGCAGCACCTGCGGGCAGCCGTGCAGCTGAAGTTCGCCAAGCCCTGTGAAAGCTTGAACGGGGGAGCCCCACGCAGCTCCCCAAAGCACACCGATTACTGTGTATGGTCTGGGACTTTAAATTTTGAGTTGTATCCCCTGTGCACTCTTGTTTGAACGCTGCTTGGTCGCCCCTACACAGTAGGAGAAACCTTTGGACTTCAGAGCAGCCACGCACGCAAGCTGTAGCCATGAGTCTGCAGGAAGTGTTGGACGGGGCACACCTGGTTATAACACCTGATTTCACGTCAGCTCGATTCCAGCTGCTCGCCATGGATGAGTCTTTGGCTTCACAGATCGAAGCTGGATCACAGTGCGTGTGGGCAAGAAATTTTTGAATCTGTCTGCGAATGATTGAGCGTTGCTGTTTGCAGACTGACAATCAAAGGCGGCGCAGAGAGTGCCGCAGTCATATGTTCTGCAATAGCAACGTATTCTTTGCGGGTGGTCGAGTCGTCAAACTCTACTCTGCTTGCGCGAGATGCTCAGGCAGGTATCTGTGCATCCGGCGACCCTGATGAAAGCCAGCGCTTGGAAGAGCGCACCGTGCTTGCACTCGGCTCAGTGCCTCATGTTTGGGAGGTATGATTAAACTTTCTTTGTCAAAACAGCTTGCCAACACCTTTCGTCGCGCTTTGCCGCAGGTGAAGCCAATTGCTCCCCTCGCTGAGCCGCTGCTGGATCTGCTGCGGCCCAGTGAATACCGCGGGCCCAGTGCAGAGCCATCCACCCAGCCATCTAGTACAAGCGCCCAGCAGTCTTCCCAGCCGGTTGATGATGTGCAGCTGTTCTCATTCGAGGCACTGCTGGCACAGGTGCAGTGTTCCAGGGGAGAGCTGGCTGAGCTGCTGCACAGAATCGGCGCATTTTGCCTGGATGGTAAGACAGGAGCTGCGATAACCGTGTGTCAAAGTACATCAGGTGTGCTCATGCAGGCTCGTTCCGGATTGTTGCTGACGGATACTGGTTTCAAGCAGTGGACGTTGTCCTTGTGGCTTGCGCTGAGCATGCACTGCCCCTGCAGAAGCTGTCCCCGGTAAGCCCGCATGCAGCTGTGTGATGCATCGCATTCATGCATGCATTTCGTCCCCTTGTCCTTGCAGAGTGCCCTGTGTGTCGCCGTGCAGCAGCACTGTGAGGCAGTGGGGCTGGACGTCTTGGGGCAGGAGCTGTTGCTGCACATTCTGCAGCGGCTGGGCGCACGCGACGCTGCATCTCCTGCTGCAGGTGGCTCCGCGAGTGTGACCATGGAGTCTGCAGAGGTCTCCTTGGATTTGGCGCAGGTGGCCCGGCACCGAGCCTGGGAGATCTTGCACTCCCTACCCGGCAGCCGTCCAAGCATGGATGCGCTGTCATTTGTGAAAACGTGGCACCAAACATTGAAGATGCATGACGGCGTTGCGTACAGCGACTGCTTTGCGTCTGCCCTGAGCGGCTTGGCACTGCTTCTGGGGGGGACACACCTCCCTGCAGGGGCCCCTGGCGTGCTGGATGGGGAACTGCAAGTGGTGCCAGATGGCAGTAGCATCGCCCAGCAGGTGCTGTTCCTCCCAGAAGCGTCCCTCCCAGAGCCGCACGGAGCCCGCTTCGCTGCGCTGTTCGCTGCCCAGGAGCTGTGGCGCCTGGATGAGCTGGAGCCGTACCTGCAGCCTGTGAAGGGGCCCAACGGGGCAGTCAGTGACATGCTGCTGGCACACTGCCGATATGTGACACAGGAGGATGGCAGCAAGCTGTACTGTGCCAAGTAAGGCGCTGCTCTGCGCACAGGGCCGCACCGCGCATTGCACCGAATCGCCCCTGCCCAGCGTGGCCCTTTGCTGATGCAACATGTTGTTTGATGTGGGCGTGCTCATTACTGACAGTGCTCAACGTTAGAATAAGGCAGACAGCGTCATGATAATTCAAAACTAGCAAAGGATTGAAGAGTCCCCCCCTGAACTGGACCTCTGAGCATGCTGAGTTGCGAAGATGTCAAATACAGCATGGATAGCATGCTCACCAGAATGCCAACCCTAGTCGACCTTTGTGATTTGAGAGGCACTGTTTTGAATTTCCCCATGCTGCGCAGTTGATTCGTGGCACGTGTTGCAACCTACTTTGACGCCTGACTGAATTCACTCCATCAGCAAACATGCTTCCCGACTGCTGCAGCACTCAGAACATCTTGCTTTTCGTAGTTGTCGTTGCTGCTGTGAGTGTTTGCACTGTCAGCGCCAAGCAGAGCGCAAGCAAGCTGAGTTGTTTGCAGGCTGGCTATGCCTACCTTCTTTACATTGCCAAGTCCATGCATGCAACACCAGATCATGAGAGCGAGGCATATTTTCCTACATCTGGTTCGGCTGGGTGGGTACTTGTGACTGGCTTGAGCCTTAGTCTGTGATGCACTTCTTTTACTCGTAGGTCCAAGAATGTTTTCCCGCGACTTTCCGAAGTTGCCAGCAAGACTGTCACGGTTGTGATCCCTGCATATAACGAAGAAGACCGCATCCGAATCATGTTAGACGAAATGCTGGACTTCTTGGAGCGGCATGCAGCACGCAACAAGTAGGTCTCGAGGCCGCCAGCAGTGCTGTGCAGACAGCATGTCTTCGTGTCGCAGGGGCTTTTCCTATGAGCTCGTGATTGTGAATGATGGCAGCAAGGACGGAACCAAAGCTGTGGTGATGGAGTATGTTGACCGCTACGGCTCCGATATCGTGCGTTTCTGCGATTTGCACAAGAACCACGGCAAGGGCGGCGCAGTGCGCAAGGTAAGACATACCGCGGGACTGCTCACGCCACACCACACATCAGCCGCCACCATTTGTTGCAGGGGGCCATGCGTGCACGGGGAGAGTACATCTTGATGGCTGACGCCGACGGCGCCACCAAGGCGGCAGACTTGAGCACCATGCTGAGCAGTCTGCAGAACGTGGCCCGTGGGGGGCAGGGCATCGCGGTGGGCAGTCGCGCCCACCTGCAGTCCGACAGCGACAGCACCGTGAAGCGCTCAGCCCTGCGCAAGTTCCTCATGTGGGGCTTCCACACCCTGATGGCACTTGTGCTGGGAGGCAGCACCGTCAAGGACACCCAGTGCGGCTTCAAGCTGTTCACCCGTGCCACCGCCTCCCGCATCTTCCCTTGCCAGCACATCCAGCGCTGGGCATTCGACGTGGAGCTGCTACTGCTGGCGTCCACCTGGGGCGACATCCCCGTGGTGGAGGTGCCGGTGCACTGGGAGGAGATTGACGGTAGCAAGGTAGATATTGTGTGGGACACCCTGCAAATGGCACGCGATCTGGTCGTCATCAAGGCTTGCTACCTGCTGGGGCTGTGGTCGGATCGCGAGGTCTCGAGTAAGGACAAGAGTGCCTAGATGTTGTGTTCTGTTATTCTGCCTGAGGCAGCAATTCACCTGCTGGCATACATTTTCGCCGAGTTGCTTGCAGGTGCTGCCTGTGCAGTGCTTGATGGAGTGACGCAGCAGCTTACCTTAGGATTTTTCGAGCTCCTTCACTGGCTGGAGCTCTGGTTGCTGGGCACCTGCTCCACGAGCTGTACGAGGCCCCCACCCATCATGATGCGAGGCATTGTGGCAAAGTGCACGATTGTGCCATGAAGTGCAACAAGTCAAAGCATAACATCTGCAAAGCATGACATGTCATCAGAAGACAATACTATGCATACACTTTGGCTGCTCCTGGTGTTTGACTCTAAAGTGCACGATTGGCAGGAAATATCTTGCATTCCTGGAGGATGGCAAGCTCAGCAACAACGCAGAGCACAACTGCAGGTGCAAAGAGCAGCTTACCGAAAGAAAAACAGTTGCTGGAGCTACCCGGTGTGAAGGTTAAAGCCTCGAGCATGCTGAACGATGATGAAGACACCTACGGGCCAATGAACCTACTCGACGGCAAAGCCGAGACCTGCTGGAACTCTGACCAAGTACGAAACTGCTTGAGCAACTTTGAACTCGCATGTGCACAATCATATTATACAGGGCACAAAGCAGTGGGTGGAGTTCCGTTTCAAGCAAGCGGTGTGCCCATCCAGTATCTCTCTGACATTCCAGGGTGGATTTGCTGCTAAATGCTGCCAAGCTCTGCTCAAGCCCGCATCCAAGTCAGATTTACCTGTGGAGTTTGATGCTGTTTACCCCCAAGACCTCAATAACCCCCAAGAGTTCAAGCTTTTTGCCAGCGCTTCGGAAGCAGCGCGTATTGGCGGCACACGGCTGCGTTTGACGCTTTCCCAGCAAGCTGACTTCTACGGGCGGGTGATTTTGTACAGCGTGCAAGTCAAGGGTACCATAGCAACAGGTGCGCACAGCACGTGAATTAGCCCAGAATGCCCTGCTTGTACTCCAGCAGGCCCTGCACGTTCTCAAGCACCTCCTCGGCGGCATCGTGCGTGTCATCTGGCACCGCTGCCCCCCCCGCTGGGTGCAGCCCCTGCTGCACCTGTGCACAGGCCGCCCGCATGGCCTGGCCCACCCCCAGGGACTTGCCCAGTGTGTTGACCTCTGCTTCATCCCCTGAGAACACATCCACCAGACCATCCAGGGCGGCGATGGCGACAGGGAGCTGCGGGGCCGAGGCCGCCTGTAGCAGCAGCGGCACCAAGCTGCCCAGCACAGCGATGGAGCCACTGCTGCCAGCCAGCACCGAGATCTGCGCCAGCACTGTGATGAGTGTGGGCAAGGTGGTGGGCAGCACTGCTGCCTGCTGTGTCTGCATTGCCCCCAGCAGCTGTGTGAGCAGGTGCAGCTGCCCGTCCTCCAGCGGCACCTGTGCGCCCCGCGCGGCACAACTGCCAAGAGAAGACGCCGCGCTTGTCAACAAGGCATCCAGTGTGTGCTTTGTCTCTGGCACATGCTGTGCTGCCACCTGCGTCGCTGCCAGCAGGGCGCCCCACCAGCTGCCCTGCTGCCCAGCGGTTAGGCCAGCTGACGCCTCCAGGTTGCTCAAGGCCGACACCATGCAGGAGATCAAGACAAGGATTCGCTCACGAGCGATGGAGGGGAGCACCTTGGCAGAGCCGTCACCTGATGTTGTGAACACACTGGGCAAGTGCTGCAGAACACCGCAGGCAGCAGCGTGGAACAAGATCGACACAGCACTTAGCTTCGCAAGTGCTTCGTCACTCAATGAACTCTCTGCATCGCTTGTGCCAGCTGCAATGTTCGCGGTCACTTCACAGAGGAGCTTCGCAGTCTGTACTTTCGCCGACCAAGTGTGCCGCAGCTTATGCGTTTCGGCTTGTGCCCCGTGCAGCGCTTCCTGCAGCGCTTCTATGTCTTGGCTGGAGGCGCCTGCCGCGGCACCAGATGGTGTAGCATCCATGGCTTTGCGATTGTGCTGCACAGCTGCAGCATGGGCAGCGGCGGCAGCAGTGGTTGCTTCAATACTGACCTGCAGGGCTTCTGCCCCCTGCAGCAACTGCAACGCGGAAAACACAGCTGAACACACCGCTGCCAATGCGTCCACAAGCTCTCCCCCCACTTGCGAAGAAAAGGCGCCAATGTGTCCCGCGAACCCCAGCAAGTGGCACTGCGACGCGAGGGAAGCTTGGGCGGCGGCGGGGGGGGCGGCTGACGCGGCGGCCTGCAGCAGGGCCAGCAGCTGTGGCTCTTGCCCACTGCTGTGCATGAATTGCCTCACAGCTGTATTGTCTTCTGCGAGCACATGCAGCAGCTTGGATGCTGCCAGCTTCTCCACAGGGGCAGCAGTGGACGAGAGCGACACATGGGCTGCAGCTGTCAAGGCTGCAGCGCCCACGGCACCTGCTGACAATCGCTGCACAGCCATCTCACTGCCCTCGCACATGCATGCCAATAGCTCTAGTATGTTTGCTAACAAACTTTGTTGTCCCTCTGATTGCAGGGGCGCAGTGCTGGACAGCAGAGTGTCCAGAACGGCCACGCAGGGCTGCACAGCATCTGCCACCAGAACGGCCTCCAGCGCACCAGGCTGGCCAGAAAGAACAAGGTTCCTGCAAAGTTACTTTATGGGCTAGTTGATATGTATGGTGGCAACCCTCTCACCTCAAAGCTCCCACTGCGTGCACCGCCACAGTGCCTTCAGAATCGCCCAAGCGTCCAACTAGTGCTGAGGCTGCCCCACACTTCAGGAGGTCTGCAACTGCAGAAGAAAGACGAGAAGTGTCATCATCTGATAGTATTCCTGCTATTGCTGCTGCTGAATCTAGCCGGATAGCTTCCTCGGGGCTTGAAAGCTGTGCAAGGGTGTCGTGCTTGCGGAAATTGAGCGTCAGGAAAACCACCTACTGCCTTCACCAACGCAGCACTTCCACGACCAAAAGATCCGGAGGTGCTCCCACTTTTGCCTTTTGATGGTCGCTTTCTTGATTTTGAAGATTTCGTTTTTCCCATTGTTTGTGCAAGAAGTCGTCAGGTGCAACAACACACGTTCCAATGCTGTCACGCAATTTCGTCAGGAAAGGAATGGCCGCTCCAGTTGAATTGATTCCAGCTTTCACGAACAAAATGCAAGTAAACAGCAACTTAGGATTTCAAACATGTACTATATGCTAGAAAGCCGTGGTGCCTGAGATTGAGTGAACACTTGCCTGCAAGGGGGGCTTCAGCAATGTCCCATTTCGGCAGGACTCAGCAAAGGAGAGCACATGGAGCATAGACCTTGTGCCTCCTAAATTTGAAGTGGCTGAAGTGTGCACCCAGACTACTTGGCAGTGCAGCGTGCCCCTTGATCGCACGACCACATGGCACAACAGTACAGTGAGTGAGCTCGCAGAGTGTGAGAGAGGGTACCATTTTAGTGGCGAAGAAAGCTTTAGGCAGTGACAATACGCTGATAACTTCTTGCCGGCCATTGTGACACTGTCGGCCTACTAGAACTTATCGCTCAAGAGGGAATGCAGGAGCCGTTTTACCTTGGGTGTGAGAGATTGCACAGAAGCAAACTCGACAACCGGAAAGGTTGTGACGAAGGAGAATTATGTCATAGCCCCCACACTGCTCTTAGTAATATGTCTTGATGCATCAGCTGACAATGCAGGGTGTAGGTTTGCTCGTTCAGCTCTTGTGGTAACCGGCTGAGAGCCCCCTTCTGTACCTGTGAGCCCCCTCCTCGTCGAGCGGTCTTGAGTCGGGATCGCTGGCTCTCCGCAGGCTGGAGGGAGAGAAATGGTAATAAATTGTGGGTTGATCTATGCAACCCACAACAGGGGCGGGTGGTCGGGAAAACTGCACGTGCTGTGGCGGATAGCCGAATGCACAGGCGAGGCACACACGCGTGGGGGCCTCTACAGAAATTAGGATAAACAGGACTGATTCCGACTGGCCAGACGTAGAGGGCTTGACTTGAGACCCTACATGTGGCCCCCCTCATGGGCGGTCTGCGGCCCCTCCTCGTCGGGGTCCTCACTACGCTAAGACCCTACCCACAAGGGGGGTCTCTGCTGACCTGTGAGACACGCATTCGGACAGGGCAATAAATCGTCGGGTGCCCCTACAGCACCCGAGGGGTGGGCGGGCTGGGTAATTGCTAAACTAATACATGGCGATAGGAAGGAGTGGGTCATGAGGCACTCCCAATGGAAAGTACTGCCTCATGACGATGCCTCGAGCACAGGGCTCTCGGCACTCTTCCAGTTGTGTTGGGGCCTCTCGACGCTGCCCTGCGTAACGGGGGGTGATGGCACTGAACCCCACCTGTGCACACTGGCACTATCAGAAACACCGACGTGAATTCAAAAGTTTAACTACTTGGCATCTCCTCAGCTATTGCTTGTTTGCCGACTTTTCTCTCTTACTGCATTCAAGTGATTCATTTGGAGGTGGCCCAGCAACGAGGACAATTCCTGACAGGAATTAGGAAGCTGACAAGTCAAATCTGCCAAATTTCCCAGCGCACCAAGGATAATGAAGACAATAGGAATTATTCTTGTGGCAACATGTATAAGTTGGAATGTCGCCAATGCAGCTTGTGGTAAGCGTTTTGCGAAACGCTTGTCTGCGCACATTTGCACAATGGAGTCGCAGAAAACGGCTGCAATGGTCATGGGACCTGTGGAAAGTATGATCAGTGTACATGCTACCCAAAGTGGGTTGGTGCAAGTAAGCTGCCAGTCGCTGCTGGAAGAGATTTCGCATCATGTGCAATTCTTTCCTTCCACAGGCTGTGCTGATAGGCAATGTCCTTTCGCAAACTCTTGGGCAGATGCCCCGCTAGGTGACCTCAACTATAATGGCATTCCCAATTGGGTGGGAGACAGCGTGTTACTGGATAGTAGTGCTCGGAGGGTGAATGAGATGTGGCAAGGCGACACGAGTGGAGAGGCTCACTACCCAGCAGAGTGCTCCGACCGCGGCGTATGCAACCGCGGCACAGGTGAATGCGACTGTTTCCCTGGATTTGAGGGCTCAGCATGCCAAAGACGTGAGTTTTTTGCGCCTTTTGTGCCTTTCTCGAAAAACGTGGGTGTCCGCAGGCAAGTGCCCGCGGCAATGCTCAGGCCATGGCCAGTGCAGAACTCTGCGTGAAATTGCTGCAAATGCTCTGACCAAGGTCAGAACCAAGTCCGAGAATGGAATCCAATTTCATGAAGGTGTCCTGGAAAAGTTTGAATACAACCTGTGGGATGCTGATATGAATCAAGCATGTGTCTGTGACCCTGGTTTTTCCAGCAATGACTGCAGTGAGCGCTTGTGCCCCCGTGGTGACGACCCCCTGACCAAATCTCGCGAGTTTTGTGGCGAACGACCCTGCCATAACTCGGTACAGCAGTTTGATTTGAGCAGCAATGGGGTGTCCAGCCTCCGCTTTGAGTTTGCAGATTGGAAGGGGCGCTCGCAGGCGATTTCAGTGAGCGTCATCACTTCAGAGGATGCTCCTGGCCTTATAACTGAGGCTAATGCAGCCTCACAGCTAGCAGGCTCGCTGACCACTGCTGGCAAAATCATGTTCGCTATCAGAACTGCTTTCCCGGAGGAGTATCTCAGCCAGGTTGAAGTGAGAGCAGCCGGTACTGTTGCCGGGGGTGTCTTCACTGCAGACAGTGTGTCCCCAGGCGCAACAAATCGCTACTTTATCACATTCATTGGGGCTCCTGGACGGCAAGATTTGATCAAACTGGCAGGGGAGTCAGCAGTTGATAACTCGGTGAACTATGTCGAGGCTACTGAAACTGCAACTGGTTACGCTACAGCGGCTTCAGGAGCACCTGATAAATTTTTCTTGTACGGAAACAATGAGGAGTTGCCATGCTCCGGGCGTGGAGCATGCAATAAGAACACTGGCCTGTGCGAGTGCTTTGCTGGGTACTATGGAGCAGCTTGTGACTATCAAAATGTGCTGGTCATGTAGCTTTCAATTCATTCATGGTGCAGAGTGTGCTGTTGTCAATCGTCACCGGGGAGGCCCTCTCCTCACCGGCGGCGCTTTGCTCGTTTCCGCTGCAGTCGGCGTCGTTCACGAGCCTCCGCCGAAGCCGAAGCATCTCCGGATGTAGAAGCCCCCGCTGGCTGCCCAGAGCTCGCTTCTGAGGCTGCAGCGCTGCTTGATCCTGCAGCAGCAGACGCTGCAGCTGCCCCTCTGGAATTGACCTGTCCAGTTGCAAGCGCATTTTGCACTGAGCACGACGGCCCAGTGAAGCCAGCGAAACAGCGGCACTCGCCAGACGAATATTCGCACAGCCCCCGAGCTGAGCACTCCACTCGTTCACGATTGCCCACAACAGTTGAGGCTGGGATGACAGAGATGTACGGTGAGTATGCTGTTGCAGCTCCAGTGGTCACATCGGAGAATGCCACTGTAAGCTGCTCTTGCGGACCACTGGGCGTCCGGAATGTGACAGCCACATCAAAAGAGAGCGCCACTGGTGTCGAGCTGGTACAACTATCGCCTGACAAACTCTCGGTGCAGGTGACAACAATATCAGAGATTGCGCTGTTCGGTAGTCTCAAAAGTGAGTCTTTCACGAGTTGGGTGATAATGCTTGCAGATGAACCTGCGGTGCCCAATGATATGGGAGTGTCTTCGGTTTTGTAAATAGCACCGTCCCAATGGGCGTGTTTGAGGGCAAAATTGACTTGCATGCCAGTGAGGCTGGCTGCAGTGATTGCAGCGGCATCGAAGCGCAGAGTTTGCTGGGCAAATTTGCACTCGCCGCCGCAAGAATACTGAGCTGTCGTCATTGGATCGTCTCCTCGAGGGCAAAGCCTTAAGCTGCAGTCAAAGCCGCTGAAGCTGGGGTCGCAAATGCAGGCCCGGCGGCTGCTGGCGTCCCACAAACGGTATTCGAAAGGTGTGGACACACCGGCATGAGTTACAGCCCCACGAGCGCTCCCAATATCGACTTTGTTGAGAGCTTGCTCTGCAATTTCCTTCAGTGTGAAGCATACACCGTTTCCGCTGCAATCATTGGGACATTTGTCACGCTGACAGGAAGACCCTGAGTATCCTTCGAAACACTGGCACTCCCCCGATTTCCGGTCACAAATTCCCCGGCTCGAGCACTCTGAGTAAAAATGAGCTTCTCCCAGCGCAGGTTTTATTGATGTGCTTGCACTGCTGAGAAAGTATTCAGGTTGCGCAAAGTTTTGGCCATCAATTGATACTTCTGTCTCAGCAGATGCGCTAAGCACACCGTCATGATTCAAGTCACCAGTTGGTGTGTCGGCCCATGCTGGTCCATTTAGACACTTTCTTAGACTGCAATCGCCACCGAAGTATCCATGGTAGCATTCGCATGCATCTTCGGGGCCGCAGCTTCCGTGCCCACTACAGGAGTTTGCTGCAAGAAGGAGCGTTTCAGTGATCATGGCTTTCATACCGCGCTTCGCTCACGGCACTTTGCGACACAAATAGCAGCAGCTGCTGCAAATATAATGTATGATATAGACTTCATTGGCGTCCTTTATTTGCCAACACGGTTTGCAGGCAGCTGATGCGAAGTTCTAAGTGAAGCACGCGAAACTATTTCGTCGCACCTGCAAGCGCAGCAATGCGGCTTGCGGTTCATGTCATTACAATGGCTTGAATACCAGGTAAAAATATGGCAACAATCTACAACGTGCTGCTGACCGAGGGACTGTCAGCCATGATGAGGGCACAATAGGGGGCATGTAGCTGAGATGACAAAATGTTTTTTCAGCAGACTTAGCTGCAGCAACGCATTCACAAACGCAGTTTTCATAACTTGGGCTTTCTTTTTTACTAAACGTGGACTCCTGCTGAGCAGTTTTCATCTTTTGCCGGCAAAGGTGACAAACTCGAAACGCAGCACCTTCACAAAACTTCCCTGATTGTTTTGCGGGACCAAGGAAACCCAGTTGTAGATGAAGCTTCTGTCAATAGTGCTTCTTCTTGTAGCTAGCAGCACAGTGCTAGCAGCTTGTCCAAACCAATGCAGTGGCCATGGTGCGTGCAGATTCGTCAAGCAGCTTCGAGTGTGATAACTGAGCGTTTTCGCAGGCTACTGTTCAAAAGATGACGCTTGTGTGTGCTACCAAACCAGCGGAAAGAAAGCAGGCGAAGAAGATGCTTACTTTGGAGCCGACTGCAGCAAGAGTGAGCGCCCCAAGTATTATCTCATGCAGGGCACATGCAAGTTTCCGCAATTTCGCAGAGACTTGCCCTACTGGCTCTGCGTGGTCCACGCTTGGTGACAACAACGCCCTTGACGTACAAATAATCTTCAAGGGTTCAGAAGCTCTGTCAGAAGACCTTTTGCGTGTAGTCGTGGACCCTGACTCAAACGCAAAGGGTAAAAGTCTCCAAGTCTCGGTCAATGCCTTGAGCAGTGGTGCCAGCTCAGCCACAGGCTACTTTCAGTACAAAATTTATGACGAAAAGGCCAGTACAAAGGCCAAAAGCAGTCATCCCATCAGAATCAGCGACCACGACAGCCTCGGAAAGGCCCTGCACTTGAAGCAAAGAAATTTGGCAACAGGAGTCTTCATTTACTGGGATGCATCGAAATCTTCTGGAGCGACACTGGCCGGCAACATTCGCCGTGGTGATGAATACCTGTTCTCTGTTCAAGGAAATTCTGTATCTTTGTTCAATGAAGGCGATTCAAACACGGCCCATCGACCCGAGCAGTGCTCTGGTCGGGGTTCGTGCAACTTTGCCTCCGGAAAATGCTCCTGCATTGCCGGCTTCGAGGGAAACGCGTGCCAACGAAGTAAGTCCTAGAAAACACGAGCCCTATGCACTAATAATAAGCATGCACTATTTGCAGAAGCGTGCCCAAACAAGTGTTCAGGTCATGGTGTGTGCACTTCTCTTCACCGGGTCCTTGAAAGCGTTGGGAAGCCAGCCATTGGCTACTCAGCTGCATTCGATGCTGGAGCTGAAACAACATGCCTATGTGACCAAGGCTTCAGAGGCGCTGACTGCGCACAAATAGAGTGCCCATCCAAGGCTGACCCCATGGGAGGGCATGGGGGCAACGGCAAAGACCGTTTCGGAACTGCTGGCCCAGCGAAGGACTGCTCAGGAAGAGGCCTTTGTAATTACGATGCTGGCCTTTGTACTTGTTTTGAAGGCTATTCAGGCACAGCCTGTGAGAGGCAGACTACTTTTGTTTAGACTAGGGCGCCCAAATTTGGAATCGACTGTAAATCCAAAGGGTTCATGTCATATGCCAGTAGGATTCCTCACTGTTCGTCGGTCTCTTGACAGCACACTCCCAAAGGCTTAGCATTAGAGGCCCGTACACTAGCAGTCACAAGCCCGGAGGCAGAGGTCGTGACAGGCAGCCGGCGGGCGTACGAGGAGATCCTCCATCTGAAATTTTGTCCGATCACCCACGTTTGTCATGAGCTGTAACAATTGCCCTTTCCGGGTGGTAGTTCTTGGAGTTGCCATCGTGGATGGAGCACCTGAAGAATACAATGATAGTTCATCGTTTGGGGGTCCCCCCATATCGATGGGGCCCATAGGGGCCCATCGTTGAGAGGCCCAGCTGCAGGAGAGCCTGAGAAGTATCGGAGCGCGCCATTCTTGGCACACTTTCAAATAATGAAGACGAAATGTTCGTCTGTTGTGTGGCAATTGAAATTAGTGGCTCGTCCAGCCGGAATCAATCCAAATGAAGTCGTCGACGTCTTGCCCGAAGACACAGGGAGAAGAAGAGAGTTTGATCCAAGTGCCTTGAAGGAGACTGTGATTTTGTACCCCAACTGCCCTCTTGCTGTGCTGTGGCATGGGGGCTCGGTAATAAGGTACTCAGCCCCAATGCAAGGACTCCAATCCACCCAGCCTTGCAGCTACCATTGATCAGGCCTAGCCAACATTGACTTGAGCATGTGACAAAAAGGCAGGCATTCCCAGGGGGCCTCTGCATGTGGTAGAAAACCCCTGCATTTTGGCAAAAGCCAGCCGCTTTCAGGACCATGTGAAAAAGAACCCCCCCATTGTTTCGTCGGCCGGCAGGCAAACAATAATGCTGGCTAGGCCTGTTGAGCTCGCGTTGTGGTGACTGGCTCTGGGATGCAAGTGGTAGTTCATTCAGTCATGTTGCTTGGAGTATTTCGTTGTTGTTGTAGCTGCTGGCGCTAGAGGGGCTGCTGCGGTTGGCGCGCT
>Ga0307982_1000111_pt1 | contig 60160 bp, 33 predicted proteins | sample OrgLakmetagen989_FD_201847 | JGI IMG/M metagenome (GOLD analysis project Ga0307982, IMG submission 201847) | Saline water microbial communities from Organic Lake, Antarctica - #989 | ecosystem: Environmental > Aquatic > Non-marine Saline and Alkaline > Saline | place: Antarctica: Organic Lake... | reverse complement strand
GCTTTGACAGCGATGCTGCAGGCTTTGGATGAACGGCAGGAAAAGCTCCCTGTTCAGCCCGTTTTGGTATAAATCATCAGGCGGCCGATTTGAGGTTGCTACCAAAACTGCTCCCTCGTTCCACATGACCTTGAACAGGCGACTCATCAGCAAAGCATCTGCCACGTCAGTGACTTGAAACTCGTCGAACGCGATGAGCCAATGCTCATGCGCCAGCTTTCTTCCGACTGCAACGACAGAGTCATCCTGTGGGTCATAGCTCACGTGCCATGCCCGCTCGTTGTTTGACAGGCGATGCTGATTATACTGATGCAGCTCACGATGCACGCGGCTCATGAAATCATGGAAATGGTAGCGAGCTTTTGCGCGGCACGGTGAAACGGCAAAGAATACGTCCAAAAGCATGCTTTTCCCAGCACCCACTGATCCGTGGATATAAAGGCCTCTTGGAACTGATGGGGGAGTCGGTGCGTGGTCTTGGTCTTGAGCAGAGGTTGATGCTGGTTGAGACTCCGCAGCTCGCGAGCGAGCGATACTTGCCTCCCTACGAAATGCGAACAGCCGCTGTTCGTATGGCAGTGAGCGCTTTGCTAATTTGTCTAGTTTCTGGGCCAACTCCACTTGGGGAGGGCAAGATGACAAGCGACCGGATTCGACAAGTGCATCCAGACGGCTCGTCACATACGTGGCGCGTGGGATGTTAGAATCCGCCGTTGTTAACAACAAAGACGCACGCAGACATTGCAATGGCAATCTTGTTTTACAAATCCTTCTTGATGACAGTAATGCAGCATGCATTGTCGGAAGAAGTAAGTTGCAGAACTTTCCTGGAAAATCTCAAAAACTCAGCATGCGGCTTGACGATGCAGAAAGCATCAAGGCAGTGGGTCAAACGCTACGTGACCTAACGCCCATAAATATGGGCGCCTTGTTGTGATCTTGTGCAAATGCTTGATGGCGCGTGTTCAGGGTTGGTCCACCCCCTGCGAAAGCTGAAAATTTGAGGCCCCCTGGCCACGAAATGCAGGGTTTTATCTAACCAAACGCAATTTCCGCACCGGTCGGCGCAAGATGGCCTATTAAATCTAACATGGGGTGGACCGACCCTGGTGTTGGTCATATGCTCGGGAGGAGGAGCAGCAGAAACAGCAGAAGGGGGGTTCACAGTTGAACAACTACGGTTATAGCGCCTGTAGCGCAACCCGTGCAATACCCCTGTCAATAAAAGAATATGCACTTATGGTATGACAGCCCGCTGATGTCACTGATCAGCTGCTGCCAAACTGCCGCTTCGAATTCATGGACATGGCGAGTGCTAACCAAATGGCTAGCTCACTTTTGCGTCTCAAGAAGGATCTCGAAGGTCATGTAAAGAAAAATGTAAGTAAGCCGAGCACTGGAAATGACGCTCCCAACACCCAGCGGCTTGTTCTTCTGCACAGGAAGACGCTGGCATTGAAGGAATCCTGAAGCAGCTTATTCTTGAGAAGGTGACTGTGACTGCCATTGCTGTATGTTTCGACCACCACGCTTGCCAGCTGGCACAGCAGACAAAAGTTTTGCTCAGGAAACCAAAATTGGTCACACTGTGCACAAGCTTCGCAAGCATGGCAATCCTGGTGTCGCGGCTGCCGCAAAAGCAGCCGTGCAGAAGTGGAAGTGCTTAGCGGCTTCTAGTGAGCCTGCGTCACCGGCATCTCCAGCAGCAGAGTCTCAAGTTGCTCTGCAGAGCCAAGTAACCGAGACCAGTGCTACTCTTGTTGAACTGCATATGTCTCCAGGTACAGCGGCGGACGCGTTGAAGCAGTTGGCCCGAGGCAGGGCAGCCGTGTGTAAAGCCCTGGCCAAGAAGCTCGCCCGCGCCGCTGGGGGCAAGCTGGCGACATCTGCGTGCAGTCAAATCAAGGGTGGTCATTCACACGATGAGCTGGCCCTGGCAGCAGCCACAGCAGTGGAAGCTGCCCTGTTCCAGGTGCTCGGAATGGGGGATGGCAATCGCCTGCCCAAAGAGTACACAGACCAATTCCGGCGGCTGCATTTCAATTTCGGAGAGAACGAGCAGCTGGCTGCCCAAGTTCTTCAACAACAAGTCGATTTGCTGTGGTTAGCGGAGGCCTCTGCGGCCGATGTTGCCACAGACAGCTTCAAGCGCGCCGCACAAGCTGAGCTCATCGCCAGCTCAGAGGAGGTCATGATGGATTGGCAAGATAAACACGGCGACGAAGTGAGAGAGGCAGCAGGCATCAAATGTGGCCCCGGTTTTCACAGGTGCGGGAACTGTGGCAGCGAGAGGACGACATTCTACCAGAAGCAGACCCGATCTGCAGATGAGCCCATGACCTCCTTCATCCAGTGCAAGGACTGCAAACATCGCTGGAAGGATTGAGCCCCTGTGAGCACTGATATGGCCACAGGAAATCCACATGTTGCCAGGCAACATGTCGGCAACACGCCACTTCTGCCGCTGCCGCAACCCAGACTATAATTGCTGTGGGTGGTGGATCCAGGCAATGGCGTGCCAGCTCAGCGAGCACTCGTGGCACGTGCAGCAGGGCCAAGCCCTGACCCAGGTTTGTCACGGCGTCTGGCGCTTGGCCCAATCCTCATCGCGTGCCCATCCAGCCCAGGGACATCACGAAGTTTCTACTGATACCAAGCCCATCTTTTACACTGAAGCTTCATGTGCCTTGAACTTGCACTGGGGCTCCTCACCGCATTCACAATACTTGCTCTGGGGCTCCTCACTGCATTCACAATTTGTCGAGACGCCAGCACGGGATTAGGGATATGCACCCAGCGCAAGCCGTGCAATGAGATACCCCCACACTTTATGCTGTGTATTGGAGAGGCTTGGATAGTTTCACACCACTGGCATGGAAACCATTTCGTCAGGCTCTGCTAGCCCAGAGCCGGCTTGGAATGGATGAACAGTCCAAGCACAGTTGTGGCATCAGGGCCACGCTGATCTGGTTGATCAAGCCCCTGTAAAAAAGTCGCAGCTGGATTGTCGTCATCGTTGGGATTTGGGTGTTTACCAGAGGAGGACATTGACCAAAGTGTCTGCTGCAAAAATGATTCTTTCGAGCCCCCTGTCACAGTCCCGGCGTACCAGTCGTTAGCCTGGAATTATTCTGCTCTGGAACCAAGTTCAGCCGATTTAATTGAATTGTTGTGCAATTGCAGTCACAGCTTGATATCTTGCAAGTGAATTGCGTGTCACAGTACCCTACGATCGAATTCCGCTCAGCAGACATGTCGGGCGCCGGCAAGCTCACCGCCTCCTTTCGCAAGGCCGGCCTGAACTACCTGGAATACTTGAACACACAAACTACTGCCCTGCGCAGTGTTCTCAAGGAACCTATGCGCAGTGATGTGATGGGCCGGACCACATTCTCGTACCGGGCATTCACATACCCTGGTGGTGTTGAGAGCAAGCCACGTGAGTTCGCCATTACGTGCATGTTATTTGGGTCCATTTTGATTGGGAATACCTTTGCAGTGTTGGTTTCGAATGATGCAGTGAAGGTGGAGGAGTAGAGCCGTTTGGCTCGATTTTGTCAGAAGGAGTCGTGCTTGAAATATATTGGTTTCATTTACCCACACACCTTCAGCTTCAGTATTACCCAAGCACAGTATCTGTATCCTCCAGGCTGAGCCTGTCTTGCTCGCCTGCCGCTTCTGTCGGTGCGGCTGCGTGAAGTGCAGGACTTGCTTGGACCCCCGGGATTGAGCTCGCCAAGGCGGCGAGTGTGGGTGTCCCCAGCTCCTCGTCTGCAACCGCCTGCATAAAGCCCTGCAAATACCCGAACAAATCTGATAGGGACACGATGCCAGTGCATAGGCCCGCTGCGTTGACTTCAACAATCCTGTGCACCCCGGTGGTGCCGAACAGCTGCAGCAGGTGCTGCATGCTGTCACTTCGACTGCAGGTGACAAGCTCAGTATCACCCTTCATAATATCACGCTGTGCGATCTTGAGCTGTGCTACAGGTTGCTCCAGTGCCGCCAAATCGTCGTGAAGCGCCAACAACATGACGTCTTCGCGGGTGAAGATGTCCACCACCTTGTTGTCGCGTGTCAACGGGATGGCTGACACATTTTGCCCCGCCATGATGCTCAGTACATCCACTAACAGTGTTGAGTCTGGCAGGGTCGTCACACTGTTGTACGTCCCGATACCCAGTTTGTTGGCGCTGCGCGAGAAGAAGCTGCTGAGCGGAGCAGGTTTGCCCCCGGCAGCTGCTGTGGGCTGAAAGAATTCAACAACATGCCTGAGCACTGCTCTATGGGTCAAAACGCACAATACAGACTGCTCAGGTTCGTATACCACTGGCAGTCTGTGGATGTCAAACTTTGCAAAAACGCTGCACGCGTGCAGCAGGGTGTCTTCAGGTGATACACATATCAGGTGGCTGGGAGGAACAAGAGAGCCACCAGCATCATCAGCGTGGTCACTGCGTTGCTGGCTTTGTGGGCCTTGTGCTGTGCTGGCTTGTGCTGCCGCGACGGGCGTGGAGGACAGGCCCAAGTCCCCTGCAGCGAGTGTGCCCAGCCACCCCCGTCCTGGGGCAGATGCCTGCGCAGCCTGTATACCCGCCACAGTCTCTGTAAACACGAACATTGCACAAGGTGACTTGGTGTAGGAAGGTGAAACTGGGGCCAATCGCACCTCTCCAGCTGCGCACGCTGTGCTTGGACAGAGCCTCTGCAGCTGCCGACGCCGGACGATAGTGCCGGAACAAGTGGACAAAGTCAGAGGTAGTCAGCATGCCACTAAAGATCCCTTCTCGGCTGTCCCAAAGAACGGCGGCAAACATCCCTGCAGCTTTAGCTGTGAGCCGCAAAGCATTGGCGTTTCGCACACGCTGCTCACCGTGCTCCACGAAGGCATAGAAAGCCAATCTGAGCGAGATGTCAACATCACAGGCAAGCACTTTTGAGGAAATCGGAACCAAATCGTAGCATTTGATATCACACAGGAATTCTCGCAGGGCACGCTCGCCCATTGATTTCTGCCTGTGCGGTGAGCTCATGATGCTCAGCACGCTGTTTTTTGTATGAGCAGCCTGGCTGTCTAGAAAGCAGATGCGTGGCCTCGTCTGGACTGTGAATAGGTCAGCCACATCAAGGAGGGTGCCTATATTTGCCGATCACATTTGTTTGCAGGCTGTAGGGCAAGTCACCCTGCAGCAAATGAGCTGCCGAATTTACGGCACCCCATGACGCAGAGGGCACAGGTGCAGGGGGGTAGTGACAACAGTCTGTCGAAAACCACGTTGCAGCAGGCCGAGCGCAAAGTACTGCTCGGCGAAAAAAAGTTGCTCTGGCTTAACAACTTTTACATCCAATACGGCTGCTGGGATCATTCGCGCAGCGGAACTTTCGAAGGATGCGGACTTGCGGAAACTGATTACTGCTCTGTGATTTACTCGAATGGAGCCACCTCTTTTGCTTGAGCAGCGCACACAGCTGTTTGCGTCACTTGAAATTGAGCCGCACTACCTTTTGTCTTGCATTGATGGCCCTGTAGCACGCTCACCAGGACGAGCACTCGAAGGGCTCCAAACGACTCGTATCGTGCCCGAGGCATTGGGGCATTTGCTGGAAGACACCCTGTCAAGCAGCAGCTCACTCACAAACCACACACACGATATAAATAATCACATACCAGGTTCTCTCAAGGAGTTTAGCCTCCTTCCCCGGCAGATGCCTATGTCCCTGGCCGTGGCTGACCCCTTGCGTGCACAAGCGCAGGCCCATCGCGTTGAAACAGCTGAAAGCAGCACCAGCTTTGGGTTCGCAGACATTGCAAGCACTGCTGCTGCAACCCCTCGTGCTGTGCACGGGCGTCAACTGAACACCCCCCCCCGCTGCCCAGCCGGTCTTGTCCACGGGCCAGCGTTTTACGCCCAAGTTGCCCTGGCTGCCAATCGCGCATTTCTGCTCAGGTGGTCAAACGCAACGCATGATGCTCCGCCTACCATGCCCGTGCTTTGTCGTGTGTTGGACAACAGCATTGGCATGGCACAGCTGGCAGCCACTGAAGTGCAAACCGCCGCTGCCGTGGCCAGGGCTGTTGCACCCTCGCTGGGAATTGTGTCCAGGCAAAGCAGCGGGCAGGGGGGTGGACTCATTGTGCACCATGTCACTGCACATGCCGCTGGGCGTGCTGCATCTGCCCGCAGCAGCATGTTTGCGCACTGTGCTTCAGGCGTGACGGAGGCGACCAATGAGCGCGACCGGAGGGCGCGGCTGCTGGATGTGCACATACAACGGGCAACGCTACAGTGCTGTCTTTGTATACAGGGTCTTTCTTCAGGGAACAGTGTGGCTATCGCTGCGTTCCTGGGCCTGGCGCAGAGGGCACCGCCCCCGCCCCTGCAAAGCAGCTGCCTTGCTCTGGCTCGCCGCCTCCGACGAGCCATGCGACTGCATTTTCAGGTGGGACCATCAAGTAGTAGCAGACTGATTAGCCACTCACTTGGGGGTGCCCTTGCCACGTTTTCCATGGCACTGCACAGCGTGTACGCCCCCTACTGCAGTGCAGCCCCTTCCCACACCCACCGAACTGCGGCGCACGAGTGGCAGCAAGTCTCGCACACAATTAACGAAGCATGTGCAAAGCACGAGTCGGGTCCCACAGATCGCCCTCGGCAGGGTGCGGTGCACGTGGTCAACTCGTTGGAACTGGGCGGGGGTGTTGCACTCGACAGCCAACACACAGACCACAGGACACGAGTGCCACACACCAAGCCAAGCACGCAGAGTGTGCAGCAGTCTCAATTAAGTTTGAGCCACATGCGTGCGAAAGGAGCAGCCAGAGTGAGCAGTCGAGTGCCGGCAGCAAGCGGAGAGTCGGCTCCCCTGCGCGCATCAGTGCAAGGGAGCAAGGTGCCCCCTGCTCTGCGACAAGACTTCAGCCGATACATGACTGCCGTGCAAAATGCCCAATGGGCTTCACCCGTGTGTATCCCAGGGCAGATGGGGTCTGCATCGTTCGTGCAAAGCGTGCCAGTCGCCACACAGTCCAAAGTTGCGGCATGTGCGCGTCGACATGCTGCCGAAGACACCAAAGCATTCATCAAGTACCTGGTCGCAGCAGTGTTTCGTCGCTTCAGCACCTTGAATGCTGTCATTCACGGGAGCTCTGTGGCGCAGGTGGATGCCCACCTGGCCTCGGCACCCCTGGCAGTGATCGCTGGACAGCAGCAGAGTACAGCCACCGCACAGCTACCTGCAATTCGTGATGTGCATGCATCTTTCATTTCACCGGCTCGTAGGGGCTGGTTGCTTCCCTCGCGGGCAGCGTCCTCCTTGCGCACCGAGATGAACCGCCCAAGCCCCCCCCCCCTGCACATGCAGACGTTGTCTCTTGCACCTCCCCCCGCACCCCTACGAAGAATAATTCCTTTGCGACCTGGCACTGATGTGCAGCGATCGACTGCTTCTGCCGCCGCTGCATTCAAGCGAACGGAGCCCAGCGGCACGCCCCATCGTGACGCATCGTGGAACTCTGCGGAGAGCCCTATATTCACTGGGCGCGGACAGGATTTGGGTGACACACCACCACTAGCGCCATCTCCCCTCGCAGGGCCAATGCTGTCATCCATGCTGGACAGCAGGGCTCTAGGGCACGCGTCCCCACGTGGGCGCATACCGCAATTGGCCCTGCTCAGCAGCAGCCCGTTGATCTCTGCGGGGCTTCCTGCTGCACATGTGGTGGATGCAACAGGTGCACACGCAGTATTACGAGAGCATTGTGACGACCGTGATGCGATGCGTGACGATCTATCTGACTGCAGTGTTGAAAGTGAGCCACCACAAGGGGGGGCTCAAATGCAGCGCAGCCTGTCAAGTGAGCGGCCACGTACTGCAACACTGCACAACGTATCGGCAATGTTGAAGCGCTCAATTGAAGTTGAAGTATGGCGCTGTGTCACAGCCCACGCGTATGGCACACTGTATGCCCTGGAGGCAGCTGTCGAGCGCTGCAACGACGAGCGCTTCAACACTGCGCTGCATTCCGTGCAGCAACAGAGCGAGGAGCTGCTCGTACCAGGGGATAGGCATCACACAGCAAGGACTGTTTGGCTATGTCCCCCCTCAGACGCAGGAGTGCCGCCGCATTTGCAGTCGGATTGTGTGGAAGCCACTGTGCTGGCGTATCTGCCGGCGCTGAGGGCGCTGCACGCTTTCACACAGCACCGATCTGGCATTGGGAAAGCGCAGTGTGCGGCTGTTGTCCTGCGATCAGCATCTGCGTGTGCAGCTGGTATCGCGGCAGCGCAGCGCGGTGGGGCAGGTGGCGACGCTGGTAGTGGGCTGTCTGCTGATGAGCTGCTCCCGCTGCTTGTGTGGCTGCTGGCGGTGGCAGGGTGCAGAAGCCTCCCTAGCCAAGTGGCTTTCACCGAGGAATGGCTGCCCCCCAGTCACAGCATCGGCGATTGGGGCTATGCTGCAGCCATGCTGTCTGCTGCTGCAAGAGGCCTCTTCAGCGGTGCGCTTCGAACCTGAGCGGCCTCACACCGGGGTGCGCTCTTGTCCTGCGGGTCCGCAGCACTTCTTGCCTGGCGCCCAGCAAAAATCGTTCAGGCTCTGGTGCTGGTGTTGCTGCTTGACAATTGCTTCCGCATTATTGGAATCAGACTCCCACCGGTACCGCACTTGCTTTTTGCATTTGTTTTGTAACAGGTGCGGCTGTAATCTTATCACAGGTAGGGTAGCTACATCCTGCATACCCCCCCTTGCCAAGGGACGCCCCAGGCTTCCAAGGTTTGTTTGGGTTGACATCGCTCAAGAATACATTACATACACCGGCTGATGGTCAATGCCAAGCCACAAAACATTCCGTCTGGTGCTGGTGATACCCAAGGGTGATGACGTGTGTTTCACAGTGCCCATGACGATTGGCACGGGAACCGAGCCTCGTTGGTCTTCACAAAAATCCCCTGGCCTTGCTACCCAGCTCTGAACTGCTGCAGCAGCCCCTCTTTTGCAATCGTTTCGTGATTGGTGCTGCAGTAAAAATCTCACAATTTTTTAATATCCTGCATGCCCCCCTTGGAGTGGGGTCAAGGGATTGCGTGCATCGATCGAGGTCTGTCGAGTTGAGTTGATGTAGCTACAAAATACACAACACACACCCATACACAATTCAGCCATTGAAATCGTTTGGCAGTACAAATCAGTTCATTGTGGTTTCACTCGTATCGTGTCACAGTTGCACAGCTAGCTAGCCCAATTTATCAAGCATGGCAGCCGAAGCTGAGTCTCGAAGAGTCTTCATTGGCGGCAACTGGAAGATGGTGCGTAAGGAAAGTACCGCATTAAGTCCTGCATTTTCATTGAGTATTTGCAGGCATCTTCCGTGTCCACAATTAGCACTGTGGCGGATGCGATCAACTCCATGGGGTCTTTGCCGCCAAATGCGGGTAGGTGAAACTCTGGCGAAACTATTGCTTTCCTTTCCACTCATATTTCTGCGTTGCAGATGTCATGATTGCCCCTCCAACACTGCAAATTCATTCACTTCAAGCAGCCTTGAAACTTCCTGTCATTGTTGCTGCGCAGCACAGCGCAGTTCAAGAGGTGTGTAGACGGCAGCGTGAGGATTCGGCGTGGTGGCGAATCTTTGATCTATGCAGGGTTTTGGCGCCTTCACTGGGGAGCACTCCGCAAGTATGCTAAAAGGTACAACCAATTGAAATTGTTCTCACCTGATGTTGCCTCACTCTAGACCAATTCTCAGATTTTGGCATCGAGTGGATTCTGGTCGGACACTCCGAGCGGCGGCTCGTGTTTGGCGAGAGCAACCAAGTTTGCGCCGCAAAAGCCCACACCGCGCTGTCTTTGGGCATGACAGTCGTTTTCTGTGTGGGAGAGGAACTGGCTCAGCGAGAGGACGGCAGCACCATGGAGGTTGTTGGCGAGCAGCTGGCTGCTTTAGTGAAGGACATGCCAGCTGATGCTTGGGGCCGCGTTGTCATTGCGTACGAGCCGGTGTGGGCCATTGGCACCGGCAAGACTGCTTCACCACAGCAAGCACAGGACACGCATGCTGCAGTCAGGGCTTGGCTGGGGGCTAACGCTGGCGAGGCCGTGGCAGCCTCCACCCGCATCGCCTACGGCGGCAGCGTGAAGCCTGCCAACTGCACCGAGCTCATGGCCCAGGTAGATGTGGACGGCTTCTTGGTGGGCGGTGCGTCGCTGAAAGCAGATTTTGTGCAAATCATTCAAAGTGCTAGTGTGAAAGCACAATGAATTTTCCCAGGCGCAACTACGCTCTGCGCTTGCTGCTGCCGGCGCCGGCGCCTGCCCCGCCGGCGGCACGCTTCTTTCCACCCACTGCAGGCACCTTGTCGGGCTTTCTCAGCCCCAAATTCACAAGCAACACCTTCTTCCCGGAGCACTCCTCGGCTCCCTCCAACGCAGCAGCACCGTCAGTGCTGAGCAGAGCGGCCTTCACCTGGGCACCCACCTGAGGTGAGGCCAGCAAGTCATTTAACAAGAAGCAGCCCCGGTTGTGCTCCAGCAGAGCAAGCGCGGGGCCGGTATCGCTACTGTACTTGGCTTGCAGGGCTGCCCACAGTGGCGCCGCCAGTGCTGCCCCCCCCAGGGGCGTGCCCTCCCGCTCCAGTGCAAGCAGGCGCTTCAGCAGGAGGGTGCTGGCGCCCGCCTCCACCAAACTGCGCGTGTCCACTTCATCGGCATCGGCACCATGGCCGGAGACAGCTGCAGGCGCGCTGTCCTCCTCCTCCTCCTCCTCCTTCTCGCTGTCTGCGGCATCTGCCTCCTCCCCTCCGCCGAAATGCACTCCCTGCCGCACCTGTGCGGCAGCTGCAGCGCCGGCGCCGGATGCAGCCAGCTCCACATCTCCGTCGGCATCAGCAGCTGCGACATCCCCCTCCTCCTGCACGGCGTCGCAGATGGCCTGCAGCACGCCCTGCACGTCCTTGGGTGTGGCCAGGGGCTTCTTAGCGCTCCAGCTGCACGCCTCCACCATCGTCTTGATGGTCTCAAGCAGCACCTCGGCGCCCCACCGGTCCCGCATCAGCGCATCTGTGTGCACCAGGGCAGCGTCCCGCAGGCGGGGCAGAGCGACCTTGAGCAGCTCCCGGCGGCGCAGGTCGGCGGCCTTCTTGCTTGTGGGCTCCCAGGAAAGGGAGGCCAAGTCCACCTTGCCCTCCCCCGCACGGCGCTTGCGGGACACCACAGTGTGCCCGCGCTCGTCAGCTTCGCCGCCCTCCTGGGAGGAAGCGTCGTCCTCCTCCTCTGAATCGCTCGCAGCGTCGGCTCCTGCGGGTTGCAGGGCAGCCAAGTCAGCCTTGGCGGCGCGGCCCCCCTCCACCGGCCCCCCCTCGCCCTCCTCCTCGCTGTCGCCGCCGTCCACCTGGGGCATCCAAACGGGCTGCAGCAGCTGCATGTCAGTGGCAGGGAAGTACCGCGTGCTGCCTGGTGCCAGCAGGTGCAGCCACACGCGGCGGCCGAAGCGGTCCGTGGCGGTGTCCAGCACATCCTGTGTCTCTGCAGACAGCGGCTTCAGGATGGCTTTGCTCAGCTGCACAGTGTCATCCACGCAGTCCAAGGCCTTCACCAGCAGCATGTGCCCGTGGTCATGTGTGGCCAGCTCCTGCACTTGTGTTTTGAGGTGTGAGAGTACCACCTTGCGCTCCTTGGCGCTGCTGTAGGCCAGCACGATGCAGCCTGCCAACAGGCCGTCACGGGAGGCAGCCAGGGCGACAATGGCATCCGTGATGGTAGGGATGATTTGTTTTACAGTGAGGGGCGATGAGACACGCAGGAGGTCTCCCAGCAGTCGCTGTGCGATGGTTGTGCCCAGGAAGCCCTTGGTGATGAGCTTGTTCACGTTGTGGTACAGGGACTTCACAATGCTGCTGCGCTCATCAGGCTTCTCGGATAACAGACTGTCCAGGCTGCGCTTGGCAGCTTTGGGTGCAGGTGCAGTGGAGGGGGGCACAGTGGCGACGTCAGCACCACCTGCAGCGCAGCCTGGGGGGGGCACCGCACCCACTCCCAGCAAATGGCTCACGCTGGCCTGGGTGGTGGGAATGACCTTGAAATGCGCGAATTGTGGGCCATATGCCTCCTGCAGCAACTCCCAGGCCTCTGTCTGCCCCCACGCCTTGGTGTACCCCGCCTCCAGCACCGTGATACCGCTGCGGTGCGTCATCAAGCGACTGGCGTTGCCCTTCACTTCCCCATGCACCAGCTGCTTCATGCTAGGGCTGCCGTAGCGCAGTACCTTCTCGATGATGTTGTGCCCGTGTTTCGTCTTGCACAGATCCAGCAAGTGCCCACGCAGCTCGCTCATAATCACTCGCTGTTGCTCCAGAGTGCCGTACTGGAAGACACTTTGCACCACGCGCGAAGCATCGTGCCGAGCCGCAACAGTCATCACGTTGCCCTTCCATTTCCCCAACACGGTATCAATCATCTCACGCTTCTGAGCTAGGGGAATAGCTTTTTGTCTGTACTTCTCCCACAGTTCCTGCGCAGAGGTGCGGAAATTGATGCACGAGGGGGGCCTCCGAACAGTTTGCAATGCACACCTTAGCGTCTTCAATGATTGAAAAATGTGGATCCTCCTGGGATTTACGCTCTTTGCGTTCCTTCTGTGAACACGATCAGGTCAAAAACTTGGTTTGGGAGGCAGACAAGCAGCAGGCGAAAGCAATTCACGCAATTTCCGCAAAGCGAATTCCCTCACCTTCTTGTTGCGTGGGCCATCTGATGAAGTGATTGTTGTCTTGGGAGCTCGCTTGAAAGCTCCTGGTTGTCCAGTGCCCGGTTTACCAGCTCCAGGTTTCTTCCCCTTGAAGCCACCCGCTGCTGCAGGGCGAGCTCCTTTGAAAGCAGCCTTGCCCACGGGCTTGCCGCTTTTGTGAGCTGGTTTCATAGCTACAGTGACGCAATGTGGATGGAAGTGCGACACTGGTAACAATATATCAGTTTGTGTGATTGATTTGGTGTTGCAGTCCGCGATGCAGCAGGGTTGGTCCACCCCCTGCGAAAGCTGAAAATTTGAGGCCCCCTGGCCACGAAATGCAGGGTTTTATCTAACCAAACGCAATTTCCGCAGCGTATTTCTCAATTTCCGCTCAATTTCCGCACCGGTCGGCGCAAGATGGCCTATTAAATCTAACATGGGGTGGACCGACCCTGTGCAGTGCACCGGTATTGGAGCTGGGGGGCGCAAGTCCCCCCCAGCAGGCGCATGCTGCTGTGTCATAGCACACCCCAAGCGCGAAAGGGCCACGGCCAACAAGGCAAAGGCAGGCGCCTGTAGCATTGTTTCAACACCACGCTGAGCTATGGAGCGTTGCAGCAGCGCTGCACCGAAATGCGCACGGGACAACAGGCGGCCCCGCCAAGAGGCAGCTACCTGAGCACTTGACTATACCAAGCTCAACACAGCATAGGCACTGTGTGGTGGTAGGCGCAGTGTGGCCTGCATTGCAGCACTGCCTGGCGTGTATTTGGGGCGTCAGCTGCGTTTGCTGGCTTGCACACTGTCCATGTAAGCCTCCAGCTTCTTGTCGCGCTTGCCCTTGCCACTGCCGTAGCCGTGAAATTTGTAGTTCAGATGTCTGAATGCCTCTTTGGTGGTCATCTCGCGTCCGAAAGCGTCGTGGTACTTGAGCTGGATGCCTGGGGCGGGGTCGTCGCCCTCGTCCATCAGCTTATCGTTGGCGCGCCCCGCGATTTGCGCTCTGCTCTTCACTGGTTTCAAGGCACCTGTTCGTCGCAAGAATGCGAGTGTGGAGCCCACGCCCCCCCCCGCACCCCCCTCATCCGCCGTGAGGGAGCCATCCGCTTGGGCCTCAGCGACTTGCACTTGAGCATCAGCCAGCTGCTGATCCAAGTCCCCTTCTACACCCCCTGCGTCGTGTGTGGAGGCCTGCTGGGTGGTGGCGGTGGCGCTGCGTCCAGCAGCTGCTGCGTTGGCGCGAGCTGCCTCCATGCGCCGCTTGAACTCGTCGGTGGAGGAAAACACAAGAGCACTGGAGGCGGCACCAGGATTCTCAGCGGCCTGTGCCGCCTTTGCTGCTTCGCGAGCAGCACGGGCAGCTGTCAACCGGGCGGCAACGGCAGCCACATCCACCCCCCCCTCACCCCCCCCTGCGTGCAACGAGGGCACAGCTGGCCCAGCCGAGCTGGCAGCCTTGGCCCGCGCAAGACTGGCAAACAGCTGTGTGGACCATGCTGCACTGTTGTCTTCGCCCTCCTCATCAGAGGAGGCCCCCGCCCCAGTGCCTGCAGTGCCGCTGTGCCTGTAGGTGCGCTGCTTCGTTAATGGGTTTACACCTCCCCCTGCAGGGGCTGCTGACATCAACTTGGCTTTGGCAGCAGCAACATCCGCTTGGTCCAGGGGCGCGCCTTGCCTGTTGACTGTAGCGGGCGCTGAGGCTGAGGAGGCCAGCAGGGCAGCAGCCATGGCGGCGCCGGCGCCGGCAGCTCCCCCCAGACTGCCCTCTGTGCCAGTGAAGAACGCATCAGTGGGGGCAGGTGGTGCATCGTCATCAGCCTGCACTCGGCTGTGTTTGTTGCGTTTGTGTTTCTTGCTTTTCCCTGCTTTGCTGCGGCGGGGCTGGGGCTGCGGCTGCGGCAGGGCGGCGTGCGCCTCCTCGGCGGTCATGAAGTCGCTGGCCATGCGCACGGTGCCCTGTGCAGCTGCAGCCTGAAGGCGGTCCCGCACAGCGTCTGCCGCTGCACTGTCAGCAGTGCTGCCTGCATCACCGTTCACAGCTGAGGGCACCAGGGCGCCACTGGCGGTGAGCACCGTGCGCGTGCCCGTCACTGCCTGGGCATCACCCTCCTCCCAGCGGGACAGCATACCTCCTGTCTCGCTGCCAACACGGGAGTAGGAGGAGCCGCCCCGAGCCTTGGCCAGCTTCCCCTTGCGTGCGTTGGCCAGCTGTGACTTTGCCTGCTCCATCATTTGGCTGTTTTGCAGCACGTCACCGTCCTCCGCCAGCACATCCGTGTCTGCCAGCGTTAGCACCACGGAATGGCCCTCTTGAAAGTCATCCACTGCGTGGCGCACTGCTATGCCGCCTTCCGCGTCGTCCTCGGTGTCGGCCTGCAGCGTCCCGCGACGCTGAGCAGGCAGGGCCGCGGCAGCCCCAGTCTTGCGGGCAGCCTTGCGCTGCCGCATTGAGGCCACCCAGTCAATTGCAGCAGCATGAGCGTTTGAGTCGGCTTCTGTGCTGTTTGCTGCAGCGGTCTCACGGGCCCGTTTCGCACTGCTTAGTCGGGCCTGAAGCTGCTCCCGTTGAGCTTCCTCGGCAGCCAGGTCGGCACGGCTGCGGTACGATGTAGCAGAATTCCCTAACTGCACCTCTTTCTTTGCACGCAAAGGGGCAAGCCCCAGTTTAGCTCGCAGGTCATTCGACTCGTTCAAGCTCAAGCTGCGCACGAAAGCATTTGCCACATTGCGGAATTTCAGTGCACATGCTTCGCACCTTATCTCGTTTTCATCGCTGGGCTTGTCCATGAAGCCCAAACGCTAAAAGTAATATAGCTGACTGCAAGCAGGTGGCTTGGTGGGCCGTGGGGCGGAGTTTGTATTGCTTGCCGGCTGAAAGATTGCTTATGCCGGGTAGTACTCTCTGAACTTGTTGCCTATGAGTGGTTGCGCAGAGCCACTGCATAAAAGTAAACGCAACAAATGCAAGATGCCAGCTTCAATTGCAGGCTTCGAACTCGGGCGAACGATTCGTCGTCAGGCGGTGCGTCAGAGGGCCCTTGAAACAATTGACGAAATTGCTCGGCGTATATGCAGTAGTCCTGACTGCGCCATTTGCTGAAGCCCTGTTTTACTGTAGCTACTGCAACAGCATACTCCTGCTTGACATTTGTTTTCACTTGCGCCTTTGCTCGTAACATTTCCGCTCTGTGGTTGACAATTCATTTTTCCTGCGGAATTTACAGATGGCTGCTCTCGCACGACGCAGCTTGTTCCACGCTATACAGCGCGTGGGAAATCGAGCAAATGTACCAGTCATGTCGCGGTTTATTCAAATACACGCTGCTGAGGGACAAGGGCGCCTTGCTGCAGCCAAGCGGCTGTCAGCTTTGGTTTCCCGAGAAGGCAGTGAATTCGGGCTCCCCATGTTTGGCTCAGTGCTGCGTGCCGTTGTGGCGCTCACCAAGACGCACCACCTTCCCGCACAGCAGCTTCAGTTCGTACTTCAGGAGTCACGGAAGTCTTTGCTTGCCAGCGGCAACCGTGATGCCAGTGCCTGGGTGCAAATCCTGCTCCCCCTGCTCCAGTTGGCATCAGTGCGCAGCTACCGCAACCAGGACATGATCAGCACGCTGCAGCTGGTCAGCAGCACACTGTGCAACGACGAGGTGAAGTTGTCCCTGTCATCCTGGGATGCTGTGCAGTGTGCGGCCGCCCTGCTGGCCAGCGGCGTGTCGGATTCTGCCCTGTTGTCTTCCGTGCTTGCCCGGGTGCACGCCACCCCGCACCAGCAGCTGTATGCCATGGTGGCAGATGCGCACGATTGCAACGGCCAGTCACAGAGCCGCCTGGGGGTGTTTGTGGATGTGAAGTGGGAGATGGGCAGCGGGGCGCTGTACCGTAGCTTCACCAAGGACAACGCGGACCCCTTCTTCGACCGCACAGCAGAAACACAGGAGCAGCCAGCGGCCCTCCAAGCACGTGTGACTGCAGCACCACCCATGGATGGCCATGACGCCATGTGTATGGCCTTAGCAGCTGCCACTGCCCAGCTTCCTCAGCTGGAGGCAACGGACGCACTGCAAGCCGCTGCGGCCTGTAGTGACCTTGCGGCCGCCATCACAGACCCCCACCACTTCCCACAGGGATCAAAGCACGCCCCTTCGCTGCGAGGTCTGGTATTTGCGGCGCAGGCTGCCAGACAGGCCGCCGCCACCAGCGCAGTGCAGGGCGCCACGGGCCCCCTGCTGGCCCAAAGCGCCCGCCGCCTGGAGGGCTACCTGCACAAGCACCTGCTGCAGTCCATGCATGCATTTGTGGGACACACTAAAGAGGGCGTGTACTCTGACAGCTACGCAGCTCGTGTAGTGTGGCAGCTGCTGCAGCAGCTGCAGCAGCTGCCCAGCATGAGCACCCCGCGGCGGGGCGAAGCGCACAGCCGCCTGGGGCGATTGCTGCACGCACAGCGCAATTGGCTGCCATTCCAGTTCAACATTTGGCCACCTGGATTTATTTCGCGTGCGCTGGCAGCGGTGGTATCAGCTGGAGATTTGGCTCCAGCTGTTGCCGACGTGTATGCCCAGAGCGCCTTGCACTCCCTAGCACGGCACTTAGCTGCACGGGATGCCACTGCACACAAGGCAGGATCAGGCGCAGTACAGACACCACTGTTTGGAGGCGTGGTGCACCCTGCCCTGGTGCTGGCGTCGGTGGTGGCGCTGGGCCCCCAGGCACAGGGCCGCCTCCTGCAGCACGTGCCCAATCCCACCGCTACCGCCGCAGCCAGTGCTCACACTGGTGCTGCTGCTGGGCGAATAAGTGTAGACCTCATGGGCGAGCTTGTGCGCAGCTGTGCCGCGGCATGCACGGGCACTGACATGTCGGTTGAGGCGGGGAAGCTCAGCAGCATGCTGGGCGCAACTGCCCGTGTGCTGCGCTGGCGCCTACAGAGCAGCGTGCACACCGGCAGCGCATGGCAACAAGACATGGACACCAGTAGCAAGGTGGTGCCCACGCATTTGCAGCTGAACAGCCAAGACGCCGCGTTGTGCGTTCTCGGCTTTTCTTCTTTTTTGCGCGAGCAGCTGGCGGATGGCGGCGTGTACACATACACAGCAGCAGCCTCCTGTCTGGATGGAGTGCTGGCGCTGCATGCCTGGAGTGTATCCCAGGCGGCAGCACACGACACAGGACACCTACCAGCTGCAGGCAGTGCGGCGGCAGAGCTCCTGCAGGTATGCCTGACCGCCCAGATGCACGGCCTGCCACCTGACGCGGGCCTGAAGCGGGTGCACTGCGACACCGTGCGAGCCGTGAGCCAGTGGATGCAGCACTCACATGCTACGCTAACTGGTCCACCTCGCATAGCCCTGCAGGCGTACATGTCTGCAATTGCAGCTGTATCCGTCTCGCGTGCCCCCCCCGCCTTGCAAAAACAGCACCTGGCGGCACGCAGCCATGCACAGGCTTGCCTCACACGCCTTGCGAAATGACACCATCAAATGTATTACAATTGTCGAATGAAGCCCTTCTCCTCGTACTTGCCCATTTCGTACTCGACTGGCACACTGAATGCCTCAGCAGGGGGGGTGGTCAACTCGCACCGCCCAAAAGTGATGGTGGCAGACACCGTGGGGGCCACAGGGATCACAAAGCGCACAGGGAAGCCGGCTTCTGCAGGCATCTTGTTCTCGAAGAAGCGTTTGAAGTTTTGGAAGTGCTCCCCGGTGCGCGCCAGTGCGGCTGCGATGGGCAGCATCTGCTCCCGAGTGAGGGGGAAGCCGGGGTGAAAGGCCACCTGGCACTCCGGCGTCTTGCTGGCCAGGGCCGTGTTGGGCTCTTTGATCTTGCCAATGTAGTTGGAAGCCACATGTTCCCCAGCCCTGGCAGCTTTGCCGGCAGGGTGGCACTCGGCAGTGCCGGCGGCTGCTGGGGCTGCCTTGGCTGCAGGCGCCGCAGCGGCAGGCATGCCCTGTGCTGCTTCATCAGCTGTACTCGTGGAGGGGTCGCCAGTCACAGGCTGCACGCCAATGGCAGCAATGACGGCGTCCACCGCCTGCTGGTCCACGTCGCCGTTGCCCCGCGTCAGGCGCAGCCCTGGCACTCCGTAGTTGCGGTTCACGTCATCGAACTCCAGCACGTGACCACTGCCCTTGCCCCGGAAGTGACGCACAAAACTGACGGACTCCACGGTGGGCGCTGAAGCAGCGGCCCCTGTAATGCCCTGTGCAGCGTCGCCCCCCCCTGTGGCCGCGGCGATGGCGGCGGCAGCGGCGTCGCTGCTTTGCCCGGCGGCACTGGCCAGGGCGCTTTGCAGCTGCGCCATGCCAGTCTCTGGGCGGTCTTCTACTAGCGCTGCAGAGTGCTGTGTGAGGTCCACTTCATGCTGCTGCTTCTCACCCAGCTCCAGGGGGCGCCACTTGCACCGCTCGTAGGCGGGGCGCCACCAGTCCACCAGCTTCAAGTCCTTGGCCAGTGCATTGTGCGCCAGCTCTGTTTGCTTCAGCCCCTTCATGTCGTACAGCGTGCAGCCTTTCCACGGCCCAACATCGGCTGTTTTGGGCTGCTCCGTGTTGCCCCCCAGCCACCCCTTGACGAAGGCTTGCTGAAAGTGGGTGTCTTTTGACCACCAGTCGGACGCCTTCTGCTTAGTGGTGAACAGTTTGCGCACCCAATCCTGCACGTTCTTGTCCTCCGGCAGCAAGAATGCGTCCCGTCCATCCCCCGCAGTTTTGTCCTCGTTGTCCAGCAGCAGGAACTGGCCCTGCCCAGCACCAGCCACGGCGCCCTGAAACGAAATGATCTGGGAGACATCACCGCGCTGCCAGGTTAGACCTGACATACCCAACAAAGTTGAGTCCATACGAATCGCGCTTCCCCTCTTGCAAATGGTCATCGTGTCCTTAGGCAGCAGGCCAGAGACAAATGGAATCCAAGACGAAAACTCCCAAGTCATCTCCATTTCAAAATCGGGCATTGAGGCAAACCCCGAAGCAATGCCTGCTGCCCGACGCTGAAAAGCAACATCTGTCTCTCTCAAGAATGCCATCACGGCAGATCGCACGAGGTGTGGGTTTTGTGCCAGGGTTGCCAGGTGGTAAGCCTCCCAAGCCATGCCATTCAAGCCTCGGCTCACTTCATGTGGAAGCCGAGCTTTAGCGTAGCTGCCAGCGGCCAAAAGCATGTGAGCTGCTGTTGTGCGACCAAGCGCCAGTGACAGCAAATACGGTGTGTACCCTGAGGCATCTCGCGTCTCCAAATCTGCGTTGAGGCAGGCTGTGACCAGATGAAAAGGCACTGCAGCAAACTTTCACCGTACCGTACAGGTTGCTCGAAAGCAGAGCCTTCAGCAGGTCAACGTTATTGTCCCAAACAGCAAAATGCACATCCAGCGCAACACTTTTATTGCGAAACGACTGTTTCTCTCCCGATGTTTTAATTTCGAGTTGAGCTGCCGCCATCGCCTATCGAAAATATTAAGCCCAGCTAACCAGCAATTTCGGTGCACTGCTATGCACCGTGGTCATCATCCAGCTCATGGCGAAGATAACAGGTGTATCATTTTTGCCAGTTGAACAAGAATCTTTCTGGCGTGAGCGTCAAGCCCTCATTTCAGCTCGCGCAGGGGGGGGGAAGGTGACATTCATTTTCCGCAAGCTCATCACCTATGCAACTGAAGTCAGCTGCACTGAGACAGTTTAAATTCCACACCATGTGCTTAAAACTGCTCATGTGCAGGGTTTCCTCGAACGGCTTTCTGAACCGTGGTGCAAAGTACTGCCCAGCGATCGGCGGGGCTTGCCAAAGAAAAGATTCTGCCCCACTGAAAAGCGCTGAAGAGGCAGGTAAGGCACGATGGAAGGTCTCCTGAAGCACTTTCCCAAGACAAGTTTTGCTTTTGCCTATGGCTCGGGTGTTTTTGAGCAAGCAGACTATTCCGGTGGGTGGGCCTGCAGTTGTCAAATCCCCTGACATGCACAGCTTGCATTTAGACTACTTGCGCAGCTCAAGAGCCGCGCCCCATGGTGGACGCGATTTTTGTGGTTGAAGACCCCACTCAGTGGCATGCAGAAAACATGACCATGCACCCTGAGCACTACTCCTCCTTCGCCAAGCTTGGCGCCGCTGCCGTGGCCACCCTGCAGTCGCTCCCAGCAGGCCTGTACTTCAACACCAGCGTGCCCCTGCCCGGCACACAGCACACACCGCCCCCCCCGCAGCTGCTCAAGTATGGCGTGATATCTCTGTCCCAGCTCCTGGTGGATCTGTGCACCTGGCGGTGGCTGTACGCTGCAGGCAGACTGCACAAGCCCGTGCGCTTTCTGCAGCCCCCCCCCCCGGTGCTGGCAGGTGCGCTGCAGGCCAACATCGCATCAGCCAGTGCGGCAGCGCTTTTATTACTGCCCAGTGTATTCCCGCTGGGAGCTCTGCTGCACACGGTGGCGGGGCTGAGCTACACCGGGGACTTCCGCATGGCCATTGGGGAGAACCCTCACAAGGTGGCAAACATCGTCACACGCAACGCACACCACTTCAGCAAGCTGTTTCTGGGATCGTCTCACCAGGTGCAAGCGCTCAGCGGCATGGGCCTTGTGCTGCCGGGGGGGCGGCTTCCCCAGGGGGCATCGGCTGATTTGGCAGCCGCTGTCGCCTTCAACCAACGAGAAGTGGGGTGCACCCACACACCACAAAGCACTGACGAGGCCTTTTTAATGTTGCCCAGGCCGTTCCAGCACCGTGTATTGCACACCGCTGGGGTGCCCCACGAGGACGTCTCTGCCTCCCTGGCGCAGCGGCTGCCCCTGCCTGCACGCCCCCGCCTGGCCCGCGCCCTGCAGCGCACCATCACAGCCACTGTGGCTCCTGCTGCCGCCTTGCAGAGTGTGAAAGGCATCCTTACTGCCGGGCCAGGGAAAAGCGCGGCTTACGCCCTGGCCAAGCTGCAGAAGCAAGCCAGGGGCCTGCTGCGGCGATAGCAAGCCCCTGGCTGCAGGAAATATGAATTAATTTGACATGGGTAGTGCGATGGACGTCGCCACTTGCAGAGGCGGGCCCTTACCTGCTGCCCCTGCCGTGCTGGGGGACACCCCCCACATAAAGGCTGAGAGGAACACCCCAAATGCCTGCATAGCACTCATGGGGTGCCGGTAGTCCAGACTGTACGTGTTACCCTTCATGCGCCCAAACTGCAGACAGGGCGTGCTGGGCGCCCGAATCACCCGGTCGGGCAGGCCACTGCAGTGCTGCTGGTCGGGAGCGGTGCCCAGGGCTGAGGAGCCCCCAGCCACCTCAGCCATCAAGGAAGCCTCTGCCAGCGCACTGGGCCGGGCACGTGCTGATTGACGGGTGGCGGCTGCAGCTGCTGCAGCCACATGCGTGCCGCCCCCCCCCTGCACTGCCTCCAGCAGGAAATTACGAGAGGAGCTGCCGGTGACCCGTGCCCCCAGGAACTTCATGGACAGGGTCTTGGCGGCAGCGTTCCATTCCGGCAACCGGTTCATGAGCAGCATGCTGTCCAGGGGCACAGGGTCACAGCCCCACTCGTACTGGTAGGCTGGCACCGGCACCGGCACCGGCCCCTCCATGTCCTGCACGTCCCCGTGCTCCGCCGCCGCCGGCGCAGCAGACAGCTCGTGGGACTGGCTTCTGGATGATTTGCCTGTGTGCCCCTCGTCAGTGCCGGTGCTGCTCGCTAAAGGGACGACTACTCCTGCAGCCCCCCCCTGGCTGGGGCTATGCCCGGGTGCGTTGTCCACTGCTGCTCGAGCTGGGGGGGCAAAGTTCAGCGGGCGAATGTGTGCAGTCATAGCATGTGTAGTTGACACAGGCTTGTCCAAATTAGTCAGTGCCGCGTTCAATTGCTCGAAAATGGAGTTTGTGTGCTGCCCCACCGCATCGCTGCCGTCGCTGTGGACGCTCTCGTGGGTCGCCTCCCGCCCTGGCTGCAGCGGGCGCTCTGAGGCCTTGCCTGCAGTTGCAGAGCCACTGAGGGTGGACACACGCGTGATGGTGTCCCCAAGTTCCTCCGAGGCTTGTGCCCGGCCCAGTCTGTTGGCCTCATATGTGGAGCCGGACGCCACACGGTGCACCAAGGAATCCTCCATCTCCGCTATGATGCTGAGGGCAGAGGGCACCGAATTCAGCCCCCGCTCGTCATCATGGGCGCTGTGAAAGGGCACCTTGGGCCCATCTGCAGCACCTAGGGTATCGCTCAGCTCAAACACTGCATCCATCTCCTCGTCTTGCTCCTGCTCCCCGCGCCACTCCAGGGAGCCGTCTCGAGGGCCCACGCCACCGGTGACATCAGTGGGGAACTGCCCGCTGTCCAGGGATGTATCACGGGGGCCCAACACCAGTCGTGCCTCATCCTCCTCACTTGCCCAGCCATCCGTATCCACGCTGCCCATGCTGCTGCCGAAGGCCATGGAGCCCGCGTGGCTGGTGCTGCGGGCCTCGCTGCTGCCGCTGAAGCCGACAGTGAGGCGTTTTAGCCGCACCCGCTGTGCCGTGGTCATGTGACCGCTGGGTTGCACCCGGCTGCCCCCGCCAGCAGGGCCGCCCCCCCTGCCGTCCAAGGACACCCCAGACCGAATGGAAGTCGCATCGCTGGCGTCACTGGCCCAGCTGAAGGCACGCAGGGACGCAGGACTGGCAACTGGTAGTGCAAGCACACCCGTGGCTGCCCCCCCCGGTGGCCCCATGCCAGCCACGGGCGGTCCAGAGTGCACAGGCTGGGCAGCTGGTCCCGGCACGCCCAGTCCCAGCTCGCCAACATGTGCACTGCCAACAGATGAAGCCCTCTCGGTGCGCCGCGATGCGAGGGACGCCGCGGTCATGACACCCTTGGGCCGCAGGGTAGGAGGGGCAAGAAGCACAGAGGACGCACTGCCCACAGAGAACCGCCGAGTAGTCTCCACGTCACTTCCATTGCTGCTTGAGGGGGCCTGCAGTGATACAATCTGCGGTGCATCCACGCTGCGAGCAGTGCTGAGCAGTACATGCGATGGGGGGGATAGGGGGGCCTCCAATACTGGCGCGGATGGCGGCGGCAGGCGCTTACGCAGGGGCTTGTTCAGCTTGTGTGCCAGCAGCTGGGCTTGGGCCGTTTCCCACTCCAGCACAGCTGGCAGCCGCCAGGGCTGGGCGTGCACGGAAGTGAACACCGGTAGCGATCGGGCCTCGGGACGGGCAGTGTACTCTGCTAGCAGGTGGCACAGCTGGTGCCATAGGGTCACCTCCTCGTCCCACGCCTGCTCCGTGGAGGCGGACAGTGTGGCCGACAGCAGCGCTCCCACGGCGTCCTGCGACCGATTTGCGGACCCGTTACGTGATGCAGTGGCACACAGAAAGTGCTGCGCTGCGGTGTGTGCCCTGAGGTCCCTGGGCGTCAGGCCCAGCCACAGGGGACGGGGCACTCGTGGGCACCACACCACCCGAGCGCCGTCAGGCATCACACGCGGCAAATGCACAGCTAGACAACGCACATCCACATCTGGCCCCCTGAGGTACTGGGAGAACTGGGCAACAGTGGCCAAGCACTGCCGCAGCTGCACGGCAGGCTGGTGCGGTGCCAACTGCAGTGACGCAGGGGAGGCGGCGGCGGCGCCATCTGCCAGCACAGCGGCGGTACCTGTCGTCGTGCCCAGGCGGCCCTTCAGATGGGACGGTATGATGTCGCCGCTGCTGCCCCTGCGGCCCTCCTCCAGGGCGGCTGTCTGCTCTGCCTCGTCCAGGGGCGCCACCTTGGCTGGTGAGATGCGGGGGGCGGCGGCGGCGCTGGGAGAAGCCCCTGGGCGCAGCTTGCCGGCCAGACCCTTGGCAAATGCACCAAAGGCACCTGATAAGCTGCTGCCTGTTGGGCGCTTGGCTTGCTGCACGCTGGGTGCGTCGGCTGCGTGTGCTGTGTCTGGCAACCGCATGACAGCAGGGGCCGTGTTGGAGGGCTGGCGGCTGGGCGCGCTGCGGCAGGCGCCCTGCCCCAGGCGCTCATCGCAATTCTGGCAGAAACCAACCAGGTGCAGACCGAACCATGCAGCTGTACCCTGGGCCATGCCCCCGCACTTAAGCTTGGAGGGGCTGTAATGGATCACCTCGGGGTGCTGGTGCTGCGGCCTACCGCTGCTGCTTGCGGCTGCACTGGGAGGGGTGCTGTCATCATCATTCGTGACAGTTCCGTCAGGTGCCAAGAGGGGGCGTGTACTTGTGGGCAGCACCACAGCACAGTACTCTGCGCCGGGCTGCTGCGGCGGCAAGTGGAGGCCCCTGCCGCTGCAGCCCCACTGTGCCGAACTGGGCTCAGAAATGCCGCGGTGCCCTCCCAACGACACGTCTGCGTCTTGCAAATACGATGATCCACTGGCAGCGGGCGGGCCAGCATGCTGCACAGATGCAGTTTGCGAGGAATTCACACTGCCCTGCCTCTCGTCGCTTGCGACCGATGGCGTGTGCCACATGGTTGTGAAATCCTGCTGCGCACTGATCAGCACAAGGCTGGTACCATGAATGCGAACAGCAGAGAGAACAAATGATTTTGACCCCTCTCGGAACATCCTGCAAAGCGTTCCGTGCAGGTGCTTCGACTGTTGTGGTTGGCGGCGAAAATGGATGACGATAGCGACCTTGCAAACAATCGCACCTGAAAGTTGGCCCATTTTTGGTGACAATGCACTTGGTCCAAGACTGAACATGCTTGGATGGCCTGAAAAATATTTTTGTTCTGAAATATGCTGGTGCAACAGTCAGGTTCAAGCAGCAGCAGGAAACTTGCTCACCGAAGCAGGCGACGAGGAGTGCGGACGACGCATGCAGATGAGCCTACTAGCGCTGTGCGGCCAGCGCTTTCGAGATCCATCTGTTGAGATGCAATGTGACTAACGTGTGCAAGCTGGGTACAGGCGACTCGACAGGCCTGCCGGGCGGTGCAGAGCTGCGAGCGAGGGCGAGGCGGCTGTCGCTGCAGGACCGCTGGTTTGGCTGGAATGTACAGTCAGTTTGCAATTGTCCTGCAAGCGGGCACTCAAAAGCACGACCCACACACAAGCTACTTGTTTTATGACTGCGCCTCATGCTGCCTGGGCTTTTAACATTTTGCCACTGCACCCCCTGCACCCTGCTGCGGCGCCTGTGTGAGGGGGGGTCCTTGCACCCAGCCAACCACGACCTTGACGGAGGTCAACACGCCTATTGCACACTCATCGAAACTGCATGTTAGGCTTTATGTCCGCCCATCTCCAATAGTGGGCAGCAGCGCATCGGGCCGGGCGCAGGGGACAGCTCCAGCAGCCAGAGCTGCAGCAAGTGCCGTGCGTCAACAGACACAGCTGGATTGCAAATGCGTGCGATATATTCCACTGGTGGATTTGTGTGTCCCGCTGCCTGTCACTTGCAGGCCGTGATGCAGGCCAGTCAGAACATCCGGGTGGGATGAGCAGAAATACAACGGCGCCACAGCGCTGACAGCAAGGCATCCTTGCCATGAGGAAACCCAAATTGGCCACCACGAAAGCCCCCTAGGACGGACCGCTGCTCAAGTCACCGGTGGCTCCGCGCGGCGCATTCAGTTGGCTTCGCTGGCCCAGGACTGCATCTCGTCAGGCACCACGGCGAAGATGTGCTTGCCGGCTTCATAGCTGCCAATCATGATAGCACACGCAGGCGCCACCTTGGCCACTCGTGGCAGCACGCCCACAAACCACCCCGCGGGCCCCTCCTTGGCGTAAATGCTGTGCAGGATGCTCCAAGTGCGTGTGCTGCGCCCCCCCTGCGCCGCGGAGCCCCCCCCCAAGCCGTACAGGGCAGCCTGACGTTTGGTTTTCACAACATCAAATGGCGTGGTGACCAGCGCTGATGCACTGCCGGACAAGGAGCCGCACAGGAACGCCAGGGCGAAGTGCTGCAGGGTGCTGCCGCTGCCGTCCTTCTCCAGGAACAGGGGCGCAAAAGCAGTCTTGGCCATTTCATAGCCGCCCCAGTACATGGCAGAGAAAGGCACATCCCTCCACAGGGTGGGCCCCAGCCCCCGCCACAGCCCCCGGGCGCCACCGTTTTCGGCCATGTCCGCCACGATGCCCGACACGATGCCGTGGGGGGAGGCACGGCTCTGCATCTTGGTGCGCATCAGCTCCAAGGGGGAAATCACAGTGGCTGCTGCAGTGCGTGCGGAGGCCCCGGCCAGCAGGGCGGCCACAGGCACGTTGCCGGTGGCTGTGTGGTCCCCCATCACCCCCGTCAGCACCCCCCGCAGCTCCTCGTACGCAGTGAAGTACAGCGCCGTGGAGGGCACAGCCATGACTAGTGCTGGAGACAGGCCCGACCACAAGCTGCGCAAGCCTTCAGTGCGAGCCAGGTGCAGCATGGTGCCCACGGTGCTGGCTTGCCACCTCCGCTGCGACAAGGCGCCTCGACACGCAGACCGGTGGCATTCATCCACACACTGCACCGCACATTCTGATGGGAACTGGCAGACTCGCGATTTCTGTATGCATCTGGCTCGGGACTGCGTCTGCTGTGTGTTCAAGCTGGTGTCACAGCAAGCCTTTGCAGGAGGTGACGACATTTCCGTGTCATGAACGCTCTGCACCGTTTGCATTCGCGTTTTCACAACATCCAAAGGAGTTGCAAACAGATTTGTCAAGACTGCACCCACACTTGCAGAGGCTGCCTTCTGCCAGGTCGCCACACGCTCAGCATCCTGTGCAGACATCACTCCAAGCTTTCGAAGGAGATGCGGGCTTCTCTATGCAGAGCCACGTCACAAGGCGCGCAGTTTCCTGGGGAAATTATCTTGCGTGAGTCACAGACAAACCCTCTTGACACTCAAATGCCACAACCGTTTTTGCAAGTAGAATGAATTTCGGCTGTCTGCTGCAATTGCAAAGGGATGCGGAGCCGGTTCAGACGCAATTTCCGCAGCATGCCCCCCCTGAGCACAGACCCCATCAAGTGATGACACTGGGAGCCGTCATGCCAGTAAGCTGGGGAATGCTGCTCAGCTCAAGTGCCACCTTTGCAAGTCCACCGACAACGGTTGTTGTGGCTGCTGTGAGCGTGTCCAGCCCAGCGTCAGGCCCCACGTATTTCTCAATGTACACGCGGATGGTGGCACCCACACTGCCAGTACCTGACAGGCGGAACACGACACGAGACCCATCACTGAACAAAAAGCGCAGGCCCTGACCGGTTGCCGTGCTGCCGTCCACAGGGTCGATGTAGTTGAACTCGTCCGCCTTGGTGAGGACGCAGCCCTCTGAGAGGGCCTCCTCGCCTCCCCCGTCAGCCCCAAAAGTGGCGATCTTGGCCCGCAGCTGGGACATGACGGCGGCCGCAGACTCGGAAGACACGCCTTCGTAGTCGTACCGGGTGTAGAATGCCCTGCCGTACACCCCCCAGAACTCGTGCACGATGTCCCGCACCCCCTTCAGGGGGCCGCTGCCCCCCCCCAGCACCCCTTTGTTCTCCCCAGCCATGATGCTGAGCCACGCCAGGATGGCCCACAAACCGTCTTTCTCACGAATGTGGCTGCTGCCTGTGCCGAAGCTCTCCTCGCCGCACAGGAGGGGGGTGTAGTCGGTGCCCCCCCCCACCTCTGCACTGTCCATGGCAGAGCAGAAGAACTTCCACCCCGTGGGGGTCTCAAACAGGTGCTTCACGCCCTTGGCATGGGCCACTCCATCCAGGGCAGCACTGGTGGGCATGCTGCGGGCCACGGACACCAGCCCCCGCTCCCCCGCGAACATGGCGATGTGCTGGGCGTGGTGGGCGATGACTGCCACGGAGTCACTGGGGGACACGAAGAAGTGACGCCCCAGCACCATGTTGCGGTCGCCATCGCCGTCACAGGCAGCGCCGAACATGGGGGCGTCTGTAACGCTTGCGTCCGCTGCCCCAGAAGTGGTCACGCCCATGCGTTTCACCAGCCCCGCTGCGTACACCAGGTTGGGGTCGGGGTGTAGCCCCCCGAAGTCCTCCAGACAGTCGCAATTGGCCAGCTCGACATTGTCACCAGCCTGCAGCCAAGTCTTGAAGACGTCTTCAGCGTGTGCCGCCGCGGCGCCGTGCATTGCGTCCAGGGTCATGCTGAAGTCCGGGTGCCCCAGCAGCGATCGCAGGGCCTGCTCATCGAAGCAGTGCCGGAGAACGGCCACGTAGTCCTCAGACGGGGAAATTACCCGCACAGTGAACGGCCCGTGCTCTGTGTTGAAGGTCGTGTCGCCTTCAGATGCGAGGTCCACAGTTGGCAGCTCACATGATTTGTAGCTGCTCAGTCCCAGCGACTGCTTGTATATGGCATCAGTGACCGACTCCGGTGCGGGGCCACCATTGCTCATGTTATACTTCACACCGAAATCCTCGTCCTTGCCACCAGGGTTGTGCGATGCAGTCAGGATAAAGCCGCCTGATGCGACACCCCCACTTCGCTCGCGAATTACCGCAGACACAGCAGGAGTTGCCATGACCCCGTTACGCGGAATCCACAGCTCTGACACACCATTGGCAGCTGCCATCTGAACAATTACTTGCAGAGCGTGCTTGGAGAAGTATCTGCAGTGTTCGCTCAGTGTTACAAGTTCAGCTTTTGCGCTAGGCAGCTGAACTCACCGGCCATCGCTTGCTGCGACAATAGTTTGGCCATGTACCGGAGAGCCCTCATCCGAAAGTGCATTGAAGGTCGACTGGATGAAATTTTCCAAATAGTGCTGCTGGGTCTCGAAAGCGCTGGTTTTCTTGCGCAAACCGCTGGTACCAGGCTTCTGGTCTTTGAAAGGCGTGGTGGCAACTACTGATGCTTGAATCACTCCATCAGCAGCCATAATGAGATGAATGGGCAGTGAAAGAAAGGAGCAAAATACTATTATCAAATATTTAGCACAGTTGGGCAGTTTTTGTCGCAGTTTTTGCTCGCATGCTGTGTAAACTGTCCAGAGTCTGCACTAAGAGATTCTGGAGAAGATTCCAGCCCCCCTGACAACGTGCGTACTATGACATGTTGAGCACCAGCCAGCTTGATTATGCGAGTTGAATGTGGAATGTGGAATGTGCTATGACCAATTGAAGTATTGTACAGATTATCAGCTGTTCCCTTTTTCGCACAACAGCGACTTTTTGGCTCTCTCTCTCAGTGCCAGCTTTGCTGTGGGACTCTTTCGGAGCATTGGCAGCACACCATGACGCGATTTAGGCAAAATCGCAGACATTTTCGCTTCCCTATTAAAAGGGCTTTATGCTCATCCGCACTGTTCATCATCGGACTGGTAGGTCGCCAGATTGGCGACTTTAAAATTCAACCTCAAAGAGGTCTCGCTGCAGGTTTTTTCCATCATCGGTCTAATGCAAGGTGTTCTCGCTTTTGGCATTGTGGGGCTGTTGGCTCTGGTACCTGGCAGCTACCAAGGCTTTGTCTTGTTTCAAGCTTGGCGTGGCGTATGTTGGGCGTGTTGAGATATTTCGAGGATTCTCATATGACACTTATTTGTGCAGGCAAGGGGATACCGTCTAGAAGAATACTACGAAGAAGTTGTGACCGAAGAAAACACTGAACAACGAAGCGAAGAAGACGTTGTGCCTCATGACAGTGTTCCAGGCTATTTGCTCGGCGGCGGAGTCTCCGAAGCCGACGTGGCAGGCGTCAACGTCGAGATGACCCCAGTGCGACCCCAGCCTGGTGCAAATGCGCCGCACGTACCTTTCAACAGTGAAGACACAGCGTCTGTATCTACTGATGTGTCTGTGGATGGCTCTCTTGTGGATGAAGAGGCTGCTGCCCTGGCAGCCGAAGCTGAGGGCAGCCGGTGACCCAGAACTTCAGCGCAACACACCCACAAGCGCTGCACACGGCTGGATATCAGCGACCTTCTTGGGGGCGTACTGTCCAGCTGGTAGCCCACACTGCGGCAATGTCTTGCCACAGCTGCACCCTCACTCCCTCATACGCCTGCGTGAGCTGCTGCAGTGCGTCGGCTGTCTCACCCTTGACAGCTGCGGCGTCCTGTGCCAGCGCAGCAGCATCAGCTGCACGCAGCGTAGCTGTTTTATGCTCCTCGTGCATTGCTGCCAGGGCTTGGCCCAGGCCGAGCACGGCCTCGGCTCCAGCCCTCACACCTGCGGCGCTGGGAGCAGGCCGATTGGCGCTGCCCATGGTCAAGTCTTGCAGTCGGGCTGCAGCCGCGTCGCGCTTATGCTTCAGCAGTCTCACTACATCGACTGCTTCCTGCACTTTCCTGGACGCGCCGGTTGCGGCTGCGCTGTGCCCCTGCAGGATGCGCTGCACGCCAATGATGCGGGCGCGCAGGGAGGCGGCGTCCTGCACATACAAGTGCAGGCGAGCAACGACTGCACGCAGCACATGTGCATGGGCAGTGCTGCCTTCACCTTGGGTCTCTTGGCTTTGCATTGCGTGAATGCTGCTGTAGGCACGCGAAGAGTGGAAGTTCCACCTCGGCTCGCGTGGGCTATGCTGCAGGCCCGTTCCCGCACCAAGCACAGCTCCAGAGGCTGGGGCTGCTGCTGGTGCATGTGTGGACCCGCTCCACGCCATGCGCAGCTTTGACTTCAGTATGCCCGCCGCAGCAAGCCCTGCCGCGGACGCCCGCCGCATGGGGCGAAGCAGGGGTTTGTATGCCTGCCAAGCGGCGCAAGGCACCATCAGGCCTTGAAAAGGAGGCAAAATGGGGCAGCTGTCACACGTGAACTGTGCATCCAAGCGCCCGCTGCGACCACGAGGCCCAGCGGCAGCCATGGCACAACGGGGCGGGGTGGGTGCCAGGCTGCTTGTGTCCAGACCAAGGGCAGCTGCCCGCTGCGCGGCGCCGCCCCCAACTCGAGAAGAGGCAGCTGCTGTGTGCTCCGGCGAGTTGTTGTCCACCTTGGCAGCCTGCCTGATGGATTCCGGCAGCAGAGCATGCACGTCATCCAGCAGTGATGCGGGTAGAGGGGGGGGGGGGGCCTCCTCCGCCCCACCGCTATGCGTGCTGCCGCAGCGAGCATACACATGCGCCACCAGGAAGCGAGCTTGCACTTGTGCCTGTATGCGGCCCCAGTGCCGTGGGGGGTGCATGCGCTGCAGCACAGAGGCGAGGAATGCCTGGGGCTGCAGCAGCGCCGACAGCGCCGGCGCCGCATGCAGCTGCCGCCCGCTGCTGCGCATATGGCGAAAGATATCGTTCACACCCATGCGTACATTGCTTGTCTCTATGGCGGCGTGCGTCGCTGCTGTGTGCGCGACACAGATGGCCTGCTCCGCGGCAGCCATGAGCCCGCTCCAGCCAGCCAAGGCGAATAGATCCAACACACCCAACGCAGTGTCCAGGGGGAGAGAGGACACCAAGCAAGGCACAAGCAGGCCCACACCGATCATTTCCGCGGTGAGTCCCTCGGAGCGCTGGCACACCCAGCTGTGCACCGCGGGCTCGCTGTGCTTCAAGCTGCTCAGCAGCATGTGGCTGCACACGATGATGCGACGCATGGATGCCTCCCATATCTCACTGAAGCCACATCTGTATAAAATACACGCCATTGATCGTGCAGCTTGGCCGATATGTGCAGCTGTGCACCACGAGTGCTTCTGCGGCCCATCTTGGCCGTCGCAGTCAGCCTGGCCTGCTGCCACCAAGCACGCAGCTGCGACGAAGTTCATTCCTTGGCAATAAGAAACCGATGAATCAGCAACTTCTGTTGCAATAATGCAGAGCAAAACATACAATCCCTGTAAGCCGTCAACTCGGCCATGCCTGGCTGGGGGGCTGTCAGCCTGTGTGCTTGCAGACACGCTCAGACTTTCAGCGGGCCGAAACCAAGCACAATGGGGCAGTGTTCTTGAAACATCGCGAAATATCTGCCCTGGTAGACTGGGGTCATGCGCGAGATTTGTGGAGTAAAATGGCAAAGCAGTCAGCGATTCATGTTGAGAAATGTCTCGTGCGGACCCAAGGACATGCACATGAAAGTAAGCACGAATCAAGCGAGTGGCAGACACCAGCCGAACTTCTATATCCCAACCTAAATATTCTGAGCCCCAAAGTACTTCCCAGTGTTTGTGGCGTGTGTCGGGTAGGAGTACGTGCTTGCTGCCCAGAGCGGCGGCTGGGACTTGCAGCGCACAACTCAGTGCAGTGGCATCATCCATGCTCAAATAGCATGCCACAAGCCTCCATATATCCATTCTTGGGTGTTCTTCTTGGCGCAGTCGCTTGATTTCTAACACAGCAGGTTGACGTGGCCGCTCAGTTGCAGGCCAAAACACATGAAACAGTGTGACCAACCAAACAAGGCGAGGCGTGTGCTGGCAGGAGCATTGCTCCGCACCTTACAGGAAAATTTGCTCAAGTAATGGCTATTGTGGTTGTTCTAGCGGCCGCAGAAACTGTCGGTCCCGCTGGCCGAAAAGCCCCGTGGGAGATGTGGTGCCCCCCGATCGCAGGGGCCCGTAGGGGCCCAGCGTCGAGAGGCCCAGCCAGCAGGAGAGGCTGAGAAGCAGCGGAGCGTGCCATTCTCGGCACATTGTGAAACAGTGAAGACGAAATATTCGTTTTTTGAGTGGCAATTGACCCATCCCGCCCACCCGGGTTTGGGGTGGCAAGATTGACCTCAAATTTGATTGCCATTACTTCGACCCCACCTGTGCAGCACGGGGCTCTCTGCAATCTGAGTGGAGTTCCGGTATCGGCGACGCCCCCCCCCGCACCACTCCAGCAGCTGGGTCCTGCGGCACTGAATTGGCAGGATACAGACACGCAGCTGTATACCCAGCACCCCGGTGAGCCGCTTGGACACGATGCGCACCACGTGGCCCGGCTGCAGCTCCAGGACGTCCACGCCCTCGCCCAGCCGCATTGGTTGTAGCACCAGCTTCAAGCATAGCCCTAACCTGGCGCTCACCCCCGAATCTCCAGCATACAGGAACACCTGCTGCTGTGGCCAGACACTGTGCGCTGCCTACTGCTGGGGACACTGCACGGCGCCAGCTGCGCCGTCCTCCTCACCACCACCCGCGGCCTGTTGCTGCCGCAGCGCATCCAGCAGCACACTCAAGTACGCGTTGCCCTCCCCCGGGTCGATGGCGCCCTGCATGTTTTCGATGTTGTCCAGGGCAGCGTCGGCCAGGTGCCCCCCCCCCCCCCCCTCCTCCCGGCCCGCGCCTGCGCCCAGGGCGCTACCCGGCACCCACAGGGAGATATCGTGGGATATGCCGGACACTGCGAGCACCGGCAGGGTGGGGTGTGGGGCGATGCAGTTCACGATGTCTGGGTCGCTGGGCAGGCGCGCCAACAGCCTCCCCGAGCCCCGGCTCCACACATACACGCAGCCGTCGTCGCTGCCAGACAGGAGCAGCTGCATGCGGCGACGGGACAGTCGGCCGCCGCGCTCGCGTGCACTCAGGGCAGCCCAAGTCGGCGGCAGCTGCACTTCCCAGATGCGGCATTCCTTGATGTCGGTGTCCGCATTGCGTGCCCCCACATATATCCCGCTGCCATCCGGGCAAGTGCTGCCCCCGAACAGCGCCTGCCCGTCATCCCCCAACCCAGGGCGAGTGTGAATCACCGATGAGCCACAGCCGAATTCACTGCCAGCCTGGTGCGGCTGCTGCCAGCTGCCCCCTACCTCGCCCCTGGCAGCCGTCGCCTTGGCCTTCCCGAACAGGCGAGAGATGCATGCACTCAGGGGGCTGCTCTGTATGGTGCTGTCATCTTCCGTGCCATTCGGGTCACCAGAGCTGCCACCAGTACCCCCTGCATCCTGGGATGTGTCCTCAGCAGTGAAAAGGTCGTTGCCCCGTTGTACGCTGGCCCTGCGTGTGCCGGCGCTGTGCAGGGGGTGTCGGGAAGACCTGACGCCATCCCGTAGCTCACTGTCCGCCCCGTGAATGGCTACATTTAGGCTCTCCATGCTTGTGCGCAGCTGCGTCAGCAGCACAGCAGTGGGGACCTGCCCGCTACCATGCTGCCCACAGCGACAGCGCTGGTGGGCACTCCCTGCAGCCAAGTCGCACTCGTCGCTCAAATGTGTTTCTGCTGGCAACTGGTTCACACAAATGGCACGCAAGGTTCTCAAGCAGTGTTGCACCAACTGGAGGTGTGTTTGCAGCAGCTGGTGGGCTGTGCTCCACAGGTTCAGCTTGGCGGCTGCACGGACGAGCACTCGAACGCAATCGAACTGCAAGAAGCTCACACTCAAACCTTTGCCTGCGAAGTGCATGGCCTTTTGCAGCATTGGTCGTGCGTTGTGCAGGGTGTGTCCCCGCGCCAGCAGCTCCCACAGCACAGCTTGCTGCCAGGGGTGTTCAGGGGGGGGGCTCTGAAGAAGGGAGGAGATCAGCTGGGCAGCCATCTTCAGCCCCTCCCGCGTTATAGGGGTGGAGTCACTGTCCGGTGTGCACTGCTGCTCGATGATTTGCATTCGCCCCCGTGCTTCCCGCTGCGTGGCGGGCAGGCAGTCCCCTTGCCCCCCGCCCCCCACCGCCAACAGGGCCTGCTGCAGGGCATGGGGCAGGGTGGGCATGCACCCCCCCTCCTGCACAAGGGAAAGGGCCTGCAGGAACACGCTGCAACCTTGCAAGCCCTGCAGCGGCCCCCAGGCGCTGCATACTCCTGCATCGGCGTGCCCTTGTAGGGGGGCGTGCACAACAAACCCGCAATACGCCGCGAGTACAGCAGCCTTGTTTTCGATGCAAGGATCCTCGGAGGGTGTAGGCAGTGCTGTTTGGGTGTGGGTGCCCCCCCCCTGCTGCCCTGGGGCCCCTTGGGCGGGGTCCTGGAACACTCTCCAGGTGTACACTGCATCCCCACTGTAAGTGGCTGCCAACACCTCCCCGTGCACATCCCAGCAGCAGTGAGTTGGGTAGTGCTGCATACTCTCTTCATGGTTGTACACCGTGTGCTGCAGGTCGCGTGCCGCCTGACACACCTGAGGCGTCAGGTGGAAGGGGGCAAAGCGCTCGCAAGCAAGGTGGGCTTCGCAGGCACTGCTCCACAGGCGAGTCCTTCCCCCAGCAGCGCTTGGGCTGTGTGATGAGTGAACAGGTCTGAGCATTCGCCTGTCGTACACACGCAGGTATGCATCACTGGCGGCCACAGCGAGCAGGTGCGGCCGAGTTGGATTGGCTGCAAGGCTGCGACCCTCCAGAAATGAGGCTGGAGACACTGCATTGCATGAATATGGCAGTGAGATGATTGGACAGGCTTTGCGCTGTCGGTGGTCCCACTGGGCCACAACCCCGTCATCTGCGATTGACCACAACATGCTCCCTTCTCGCTTGGAAGTCTCCAGCTGCCGCACAAAGCCATGGTGTGTGAATGCGACTTCTGCAGCAGACACTGGCAAGCCACGAGTGATATCATGTACTCTGATCTCGCCGTCCATTGCACAGGTCGCTATGCAGCTGTCTGATGAGCCAGCCAAAAATGCCACGCCAAAGATATTTCCTGTGTGCCCGGTCTGTACTCTTTGTGTAGGAAACATGCTCCAGCCGCATTGGCGCTGTACTGCTTCAGATCCCCAACCCCAAATGATTGCATCACAGTCATCTGAACCACTCAAGAGCAACGTGCCGCTGTCATTCCACACCATTCGATTCACACAGCCCTGTTGACAAGAGATATGCTTCTGGACAGCAGCACAACACAGCCAGCGAATGGTACTCACCGAGTGCGACCGAAGCGTCAAGGCCTTTAAATTGTGCACAAATCGCTGGGCAAGGTTGTCATCAGTGTCCATGCTGTTGACTGCTGCGGGCCTCATCGCAGCTACCCACTGGACACTCTAAAAACAACGAGCTCACAGCTCAATGCTGCACGCTGCACCAAGACTCCACGCCGACAAAATCCTACAAGCATACATTCATTAGGTTCTTCGCGAAAGTCCTTTTTTTGGAAATGCTCCTGCACTGAAAAGAAGCAGAGCACACACCCATTGCAATGCTGCACCCCCGAGATAGCCCCACCGCTGCTGAAGGCACCATGCAAAAGAAACGAGAGCAACTTATGTACCTGACATGGTGCAGCCACTTTTGATACCTGCATGCCCGCCACTCTCAATGGAGTCACTGTGGTGCTGGATACACAAAACATTTCTTCACCTCAGCCAGGCTCAACCCCTCGCCAACGAATTTGCCCAAACGGGGACTGCAAACAGGACCAAATAGTCCAATGTTTTCTTCGTTTCAAGATGCTGCCTTTTTTGGGTTTGGGGCATTCTGCTTTGTGGTCTGCTTTGCGTGCAAAATCTTCGTGGTGCGGCCTTGTTTGGATTGCTTCCTGGTCTCCACGCGGCGTCCATCTCCTGTTTTGTGCAGTATGTTGAATACAACGATTGCAAAAGAGACTGGCTGAATGAACAAGATTTCTTGCGCGAGGCGTATATTGCAACCGGTTCGTCCTTGCCAAATGAGTGCTGCCACAAGGGCTTCGTCAAACGCCAGATTGCTTCGCAGTCATTGAGCACTCCAGTGCTTGCTTAGCTGCAGTCCTATGTGCTGCCAGTGGGCACTGGGTTTCTGCAGTTGTGGGTTTTGGACTCTGTGTGCTACATCTTGACGAGTAAGCAAGACACTTTGGCTTGGGCTGGCGAGTCACGTGAGCACTGCTGTGCTGTGTGTGCAGATGGCGCCGCGGACGAGCTGAATTGGATGTGTACGTCATCAGGGCGCGCAACCGCGCAAAAGACTTCCAATTGTACCTGTACATCAAGCTGTGTGTGTACGCCTGCATCATTGTGTGGCTCGCGTTGTCCCTGTGGTGGGGCATGGCGCAGTTCCTGGATGAGAACCCACGGCACTTCCTGCAAATGCTGAAGAACTACAGCCCCGTTCAGCACCACATCAAGATCGCGGAGCAAATGCTGTCCCGGTGGTTTCGGCGTTGATGTTGCTGCGCAGTGCAGTGGGCGGCACCAAGGCACTGCCTCCCGTCCACAGCCGGGCGCTCGGTTTGGTATGAACGCCATCGATCCCAAATAGTGCAGCAGAAAGTGGCTTGGGGCGCCTATCAATGGGTGGGGGCCCTTGGTCGGGGCTGGGGCTGTATGGGGGGTGCACGCACGGTGCAGCCTGCGTGCTTGATGCAGGTGGTTGTTGCAGGTGCAGCTCAGCTTGGGTTGTTTCTGGAGCTTTCTGAAGCAGCATTCAATTTGGGACGATACCATGGGCTTTCTTCCGCTGCAGCTGCTTGTGTATGTGGCAGTTTGTGCGGCCAATTGTGTCGCACCCCAACAACCAGAAGAAGTCAAGCCGGTGCCACTGCGCCAGCTGCAGCCAGCCTTGACCAGGTCTGAATAAAAACGTAACACCGAGCAAAGGATTTGCTGGTAAATTCACTCTAGCTTGTGTCCTGATTGGTTGTGCAGAGGCCCGCTTCGTCCTCAAGCTCCTAACAGCATTCATGGATCGCAGTGCACAGCAAGCTGACGAGTCCATGCTGCTTGAGCTCTCAAGCAGCACAGAGGGTGCTGATTTGAGCCTGCCTTGGCACTCATCAGGGGTCCTGGAGGACTCAGTTGCATCCCCAGAAGCTGTGGATGCCTTGCTTGGCTTGCAGCCAACGTACAACGGCAGGCTTCGTTCCCTCGCTGATTCAGTGAGCGCATTGGACATGCTTGAATCATCGGCCGTCGGAAGTGAGATGACACGTGTGTATGACGCTTCAGCTGTCGGAGCTAGTTTAGTTGGCCTGCAACACGGTGTTGCACGCGCCCTGTCCTTTGCGAACTCAAATTCAGCAATCGGAGGTGAAGCAGATTCTGATGTGTCGAGCATACACTCAGCCCATGCCAACGAGGTTTTATACCAATCAGACCCTCCCCAAAGCTTCAATGCCTTGGTGGCAGCTGGCAGCAGACTGAAGGAAGTCCAACGGCAGCAGGTCGGCAACGACTCTTTCCAGCGCTTTTATCACACTGGCACTGTGCCTGCAGCGGATTCTACGTGGGAAACAGTTGGATTTACTCCTTTGGATGACTCCATTGACATTCCAACTTTCAAAACTGTGCGGGCATTGAATCTGCCCAAGCCGGAGCCTGCCCCAATCCACCCAACAATGGATTCATCATCACGCAAACCCATGCCAGCAGCCAGCAGCCCACCAAGCCACCACCAGTCTGCAATAAACATCAGCCAGCATCAGTCACCATGGGTGGACTCTTTGTTCTCCCCGCTACAAGCTGAGCTGCGTCTGAGCCCTGTGGCCGGCGGCCCCAAGCGAGTGCCCCACCCCAGCCCCGCTGCCCTGCCGCCTCGCGTCAAAAGTGGCCCCAAGCGAGTGCGCAGGCCCCCCCAGGAGCAACCAGGCGCTAGTAAGGGGTCAGCACGGCGACGGGCTCGCAGGCGCCGTACAGGGGGGGCACCTGCTCCCGGCGGCAGCGGCCGTGGGGTGGGGGGGGGTGCAGCGGCCACAGCCGCCTCGGAAGCACTGCCTCACGCAGCACGCTACGCAGCCAAGGTCTTGGCATCATCAGCAGAACATGATACGCCTGGTAGGCTGTCCGCATCCAGCGGTCGGTCTTCTGCAGCCAGCTCTCGCAGGGGGCCCACCAGCGGGGGGCAGCAGGCAGTGCGGACACGCAGGCCAGGCAGCAAAGACAGGCATCGCAGGACCAAGCAACAACTTGGAATCCAATCCTCTGCGCCTACCGCCACCCCCCTGCCGCCCCACGCTGCGGTGTTGCCCCCCCCGGTACCCCCACGATGGCATGCGGCGATCCCCCCGCAGCCCCCACGGGTGCTAGCCGCCGGGGGCAGTGCACCCAGTACACATGCACATGCACCGACTGCTGTGGATGCACGTGGCCGCGTGCCCCCCCCTCCCGGGATGCATGGGGGGCCCCAGGCTTGGGCGGCACGCCTGCGCTCCAGTGGGGCAGCCCCAGCTGCCCCAGCTGCCCAGCATCGCATCAACGCCACAGTTGCGGTGCAACCCGCAGATGCACTGCTGCACACACTGACGCATGCAGCTGTGGTTCCCTCCGTCGCCAAGCGCGCAGGGGCAGGTCCAGTTGCGCAGCCGAGGAGGCCCCCCCCTCGCACTGCAAGCGCCCTCGCCAAGTCCACACAACCAAAGCCCAGGCGACGTAATGACCCGGTGGCCCGCTACCAGGCAATGCAGGCTGTGTGGTCGTCCAATGTGACGGGGCCAGGGTCCACGAGGCGGCGCCGCAGGGTGCGCTCCCCAAAAAAGGCTCGGGGGGGGGGCAGCAGGGGCACAGCCGTGGCAGCTGCAGCAGGCGGCAACGACGGGACAACTCCGTGGCTGCGCGGCTGAGCACGCGTGCATTTTGTGTGCAAGCGGCTTCATGGGCGTCGCATAAAATCAATCTGATATAATGAAGCAGTCTTCAGGGATGCTTTGCGCTGCGGCTTGGCTTGCCAAAGGGCCGCTTGCACTGGGGGGGGCGCCGCCTGTGTGCTGCTCCTGTTGCGAGAAAATGGGGGCTTGGGGGGGCACTGTGGTGTTGTGTGCGGGGAGGGTGTCCCGCAGGTACTCAGCCCACTTTCCCGTGCGAGTTGCAGTTTTGTCGGGGCCTTGTGCAAAAAAGGCGAGTGCATACCACAGGCGCAAATACGGCACGTGCTCCGAGCGGCTACACTCGGCTGCCAGTGACTCCACTCCACACAGTAATGCAACACAGAACTGCAAGCAGAACACCCCGCAGTCAATGCCGTTCGTTTGCTGCGGAACACTGCTGCGGGGTGCCGCAGCAATGGGCCATTGCAGGATGCACTCGGCGCGGCTCATGCCGTGCTTGTCCTGCAGCTCGTCGGCCAGCCACTGCCGCAGACTGCGCAGCTCCTTGCCGTGCTCCCCCGCAACCCCCCCTGCCAAGCTGTCCCAGTGCAGGCAGTGCTCCTTCTGGAAGTCCACCACGGCTGCAGTCCAGTGCATGTTGGCAGTGTTGATGGGGAAGACGGCGCGGTCCAGCGCCGTCACATCCACCTTGGCGCGCTTCGTCCAACGGCGTACTGCTGTGTAATTGTACTGCTCCCCCGTCCCCAGGGATCCCAGGAAGTACAGGTTGGGCACGTAGGAGCGGGCGGGGGGGGCCGCAGCTGCCTCAGCAAACATGGCCAAGCGGCAGTTGATCAGCTCATCGTTCAACCACGAGGTGAGGTTCAAGCGCTTTAGGTCGTTCTTTTTGACAGGCGTTTTCTTGCATACGGCGATGACTGAGTCACTGGGGAAGTCAGGGTGCCACAAGCCTGCCAGCACGACAGCCTCCTGGGGGCCCAGGGGGGGGGCACCCGCAGCCTGGGCAGACAGCAGGTGGCTGGGCGTGACACCCTGGGCCGCCATGAAGTGGGCCGCAAGCCCAGCCCACGCGTCTCTGCGTTGCCCATGCTGCGTGTGGCCGAGCCAGAGGGGGGGCACGTCTGGGCAGGAGAGCCCCTCCGGCACCGCCAGCACCAGCTGCTGCAAATCCGAGGCAGGCAGCACGCAACTGCCCCCAGCGTAGCTGTCTAGCACAGCTTGCTGCACTGCAGCAGCACCCCCCTGTCTCCCTGCCCAGACATTCTGCAAGTGGATGCCGCCGCCGCCGCCGCCGCCCGGTGCACCCGCGGCAGTCAAGGCGTCGAAGAACAGCCGTGGCAGGCTAGCAGGTGCAGCGGCACCCCCCCCCGCTCCAGCCCGGGCTTGAAACTGGCTCAGGAGTGGCCATAGGCGCATGACCCAGTGCAGCGGGTCCCCTTGGGGCGGCAAGCCGTCAGCCCCCAAGTTCTGGGCCCCCTGCAGCACCCACAGGGGCACCCCCCAGCAAGCAGACTGCACTTCCAGATTTGACCAGCTCTGGTGCAAGGAGACACCCATTCTGTCCAAGTGCTCCAGTAGAAGCTTGGAGCAGGAGTGTGGCAGCACAGGAGCCCCAGCGTGCTGTGGCTGCGGGGTGGAGGCAGCTGCAGCGCTTCCTCCTGCCTCGCTTGCCGTGTCGTCCAACAGGTCCAACGTCACCAAGCTTGACGGTGGAGAAGTCTCGATCATACGTTGCTGGCGTACGGCCAGTGTATCTGCTAGTAGTTGCTTGAACCTTTGTAGCGATGCACTGTCTCGCAAACCGGATGATGATGAGCTGGTAGCAGTCTGCAGCATTTTCTTCACGGACTCAACACGCTTTGCGAGCGCATTGCTCTGGCCATTATGAGCAAAGGTTGCAGTTCTTTGTTTGGATTGCATGCTGTCACTGCTTGCGACGTGTGGGCGATTTGAGGCTGCTGCTGCTCTCCGGGTCGAGCCGTGTGTGCCTCTCGGCTTGCTGACAGTGGGCGCATCAAATGGCTGGACCCCACTGGAAGTAGACCTCAGAAGTTGCACCATCTGAGATTGTGTATACTTGATATGGTGTTGGGCAGCTGCAGCTGCAGGCACCGCAGCGGGCAGAGGATGTGGTTCCTTCAAAGGCACTGCCTTTGGTGAGCTGGATGTGGGCGCTTCACCTGGGTGCCTTGAGTCAGTACTCGCGGCATTCAGCATGGAGGTCTTCCGTAGATATGGTGGTGTCAATCTTGTCTGTTGGTCCCTGGAGTGCGAATGCCCAACGAAGGTTTCGATCGGTGTGGACTGCTGCGAAAAATGAATGCCCACGGGCAGCGTCCTGGCAATGCGACAAACTCACCAGCGAGCGGAGCTCATCCAAGCCTGTCGATGGGCGGGTATGAAGTTGAGACTGGTCCATCCTGCCTACCTTGCTTTGCATCAGGTCTGGCCCTTGCTGCACGCTGGGGGTTGGCGAGAGAGACCGCTTGATGCTCCGGCGTGCAGCGAAGTTCAGGCTATCCCGCTTACAGCCAAGCCAGGCGAGAAACTCCATGCTGCCAACAAGCAGCAGCACAATTTGAATGCTTTCAGCATGTTTTGACTTGGCTTGCTTTTGTACTTCCGGCGAGCTTAGTGCATACAACACATCAGCAGGCCTGAGCTGACAACTGGCTTACCCCCCTTGCCAATCCAATGACAGGGGGCTGCAAAGTCGTCAGGTACAGGGCACCCAAAGGCAACCATCCATGCAATCTACACAATGCGTATGGCCTCGCCAGATCAGGTGGCAAGGAAGATGCACGTCTAATTCGCCCCACGCGGGCATGCGCCAGCCGAAAAGACAAGATCAATTGCACTCAATCAAGGACTGGAAAGCGGGCCATAGCGTCGAATCGAAGGCCAGGCGCAGTGTGGTTGACGTACTTGATGAAACTGAACACGCCTGCCGGCTTGGCCACGATGCTGAGGGAATTGGGGGACACCGGCACCGTGAGCACCTCCTCGTCCACGGTGAGATACGTCATGTAGCCGCCGCAGGCCAGGGGCCACTCGCCATCGCAGGCACCGCTGCCGGACTGCGTGCTAGCGGCCACCAGTGGCAGGCACAACACCACCTCAAGGACGACACCGGCATCGTCACCCACACCCCCTGTGCCAGCTGCCGCCGCATCTGCACTTGAGCTTGAACCACCCAAGCTTGCTGCCTTTGAAGCCTTGCGCTGGGCCAGATACGCTGGGTCGCAGATCATGCTGTAGTCTCGGTGCCCGAATGCCCTTGTTTCCACGCTCACACCGCGCACGGTTTGACCTGTGGCAGCTTGAATGAACTCCAAGAATGCCGCGCTGGTGAGGAACAGCTCCAGCTGTTGCACAGCAGAGAAAGCAGTACCCAGAGCCTGCACGTCGTAAGGCGACCCGTCAGGACTGCTGAGCTGGGCGGCGGCTGAGCAGCTGCTGCTGCGCCGGTAGTGCTGCAGCTGTGCCGGGCCCACGTGCTGCCACTGCTGCGTGGGCAGCGCTTTCATCAATTGCTTCAAAGGGCCGGGTGCAATGAAGTCTGGGAGCTGCAAAAAGCCGTTCCCGTTGAATGCCTGCGCCATTTGGGTCAGGATGCCCCGCCCCCGGCTTGTGTAAGTGGAGCTGATCCAGTGGCTCCAGACATCTTCTGGAGAAGTGTACAAGTGCAGTGATGTGTATAGCGAGCTTGCTGCTTTCTGTAGTGCCCACAGAGCCAGCTGGTTGTCCAGCAACTGCGAGCCCCCCCCTTGGGCTGCAGCGGCAAGCACGAGGGGGGCCCCATCCTCAGCACACATGCCCCCCCCCTCGCTGTCCGAATCACTATCCAGGGCATCATCTGGATGCCACGGCACCATATAGGGAGCTGGTGCAGGCACTGGGGGAGCTTCCTGCGGCGGGAGGGGGTCGCCGTGAAACCAGCCTGAGATGGAAGCACGACCCCCAGCAACGGATGCCAGCACCTCAGCAACTTGATGAAAGGAGCGAGAAGACACCTCAAAGAATGCCATGGTGTTGAATCTGGGGACGATGGACTTGACGATGGCCCCCGGAGAGCCGTCCTCCTGAGCTGAGTACAGGTCAAGGGTGCCCCCCATAGCAGCAGACCAAACAGGAGGAACCATGTAGATGATGAATGCGACACGCCTGCCAGATAGATCATCGTCGTGGCAGAGTAAGTAGGATGTGTCATCGTACACAGCACTCGAAATGTCAACAGTGGAATTCAAAGCAATCCCAGTGACAGTGGACATCCAAGCAACAAAATCCGTGCTGTATATTGTGTCACGCAAATCGGACAAAGGCGCTTGCTGAATGGATGCCAAGGAATTGCTTTGCTTGAATTGGTACAAGTCGTTGTTCTTTTCGTTGAAATCTTGAGCCAAGATGGCAGTACGGCACCCTTTCAAAAATTCTTCAGTCCAAATATCGTGCAAGACCCAATGTTTGAAAGGGTACTCCTGCACCAGGCCTTTGAGCGATTCCCCTGCAAGGAGGATTCCAGGAACAATTGGCGTCCGCTTTTGCGTCGCTTCAGGCACTGATTCAGTGCCCTCGGCGGCACGATGGACTTTTGATGGCCGGCTTTCCATTTGTCGAATAAAAACCCGTCAATACTCTGGAGAGCTGCACAAGAGCTCGCAAAGGTGGGGGTAAAACCACGGTCCAAACAAAAATATTGTGCGAATACTGATGCCAGCGTGCTTCGTTCTGAAACCTTTCCTGGTCCGCAAGGCAAGAGGACCCCCCCCATTCATTCCAAGTTTGGATGCCCCCAGCTGACAGTGGACAGCGCGCTGGGGAGGCATGCAGATTAACACAGCAAGCGGGTGCAAATGGGGAACAGTTCTGTGCAATCTTATGAGTCGCAAGATACGCAAGGCTGGTCAGCTCGTGGCATGAAATCGTCTGCGCAAAGGTGCCCTTGTAGGGCGGGGTCGTGACGAAAGCTGCTGCGGAATCGTGCGGCACTCCCCAAGGGTAACTTGGTGTGCCAAGCAAACTGCAGACTGGTTGTTCTGGCTTTTTGCTCAACTGCACCGGCCTGCACCTAGGGGGCGCATGGCTTGGCAAACTAAGGTCTTGGTGTATCTACAAACAAACGAATACGCAGATTCAAGTCAAGAAGTGGCAGCTGCTGTGCAGAGCTTGGTGCAGGGTGGCACTTGACTGTCCCCAACTGATTCTGAAGAAATGCTGCACGTGCTGAGCTGTGTGCTCGTATGCAATTGAATTGTCAGGCGGCGCCCCAAGGCATCTGCAGGCTGGACAAGCCAGGAACACAGGAGCCCCGCAGCCACCGCCAACTTGAAGTGCTGAAAACTGGTGAAGGAACAACCAGCCATACAGCCTGCCCAATGAAACCATGAGATGAGCCAATCGGAAAGTCGATTCCAATCGCTTTCCACAGTGGGCACACGCAGTGCACTACATGCAATACACTGGCGTGCAACCAAGACTGCCTGCCCCACAGAGCCCCCCCCTCCACAGGAACAGGCTGGAGGAGAAAACGCGCCTGTCGCTGCTGATGCATGTGGCGTTCGGAAGGAAAAGCCTCGGGGGTGTGCCGCTCCAGCCAATCCACCACCCCCAGCCAGGCCATGCCCCATGCAGGTGGCTCCCACAGCTACTTGCTGTAGGGAGACACGAATTCAATGGTGCCCCGTTCAGTCACCCGCGTCTTCTTGATCATGCGGAGCTGCTTCTTGGACATGCTCTTGAGCTTCTCGGGGTCCGTGACAACCTGGAACTTGCTGGACTTGTACTGGTTCTCTTCACGACGACGCTTGCGCTCTTCAAGACGAGTTCGTTCAGCCTGTATACAGTTGGGTGAAGATGGGGAGCGGTGCACGGGGTGGCATTTGTGAACGCACCTGCTTCACTTCAGCACGGGCGTCTGCATCGGACTTTGCAACTGCCTTGGCTTGCAGAAGGGCAGCACGCTGAGCATGCCGTGCCTTGAATGCCGAGCTTTGGGCATTTCTGGCAGCACCAGTTGAAGGCCTCGACGCAAGGGAAGATTTCCTGCAGAAAAGAAAGTTGGTCTGGTTCCACTCTGGGCACACGAGAATGAACGGACTTTGTTTGTACTTTTTTCCAGCCACGGTGGCTCTTTGGCTGGCCACGAACAACACTTGATTGCACAGTGCTTTCAGTTGCACTAGATGGTGTTGCACTGGCTGCTGCAGCCCCAGGTGCTGTTGTGTGACCCTCGGCAGACATCCTACTCTGCGGAAATTGCTGCGCGAGAAATTTATTTGCGTCTTCTCAATTGAGCGACAACAATCGACAAGACGTCTCCTGAAAACAGCTTTATGTAACTCGATGGTGTCGTAGAAATATGAAGGCAGACACATGTAGCCAAGTTGATCTTCACTGGCAGACACCTAGCGTGGCAAGGGCATGGAAGCAATGCACCCCTTGATCCCCTGCATGGTTGTGAAAGCCTGATTGTCATGCAGAAAAGTGAGCATAATTACACGATGATACCAGCAATAATTTATCACTCAGCGAAGTAAAGAAGACATCCCGCAAGTCTGCATTCGGGTCTGCTCCGCGCAGTTGCTACTGGTAGTTCAGTCGTTTGGCGTTTGGCGAGTGTACCATTCAATCAGGATGGCAAACACAAAGCACACCTTTGCCCTTCACCTGGAGTGGCTTGATCCAGCCTCAGAGATGAAACGTCCTTTTAAGCTGTTTGTTCACGTTCGAATGGACGACAAAATTGAAATCGAAATCGTATGTATTTTTGTCTCACCAATTTCCGCATACCTCAACCCCAGCAATTCGACAGTATGACACCAAGAACCGCAAGTCGTTTTTAAAGCGCATTCTCTACCCTGATATTGAAGTTGGAGACTTGTTTATTGGTGCAAAACTCAACATGTAAGTTCGCAAGGTGCAGAGGCGAGCCCTAAGTCACATTCTGTCGATGCAGCTTCGGTAGACAAATGACAGTGCTTGAGTACGACAACGAGTTCACACGGAATGCGCTGGAAAAAATGGCTGAGAGGTGTGTATTTCCAGTTGGAGCCTGCAGTATCTTGCTTGGATTCTACATCTTTATGCAGGTGCTTTGCCATGCTAAATTCCAGCGCAATTCCCCACCTGGGAGCTGTGTGGTCTGCGGTCAACGGAGCTGGCCTCCGCATTACAAATCTCAGGACAGTTCGGTTGTCCTCTGAAGATGCATCGAGCGTGTTCGATGTTTGTCCAGCTGGGGTGGTGGACTGCCTGTCGGCAGCGCTTGAGATTGTGGGGCCTTCTGCTACCGCAGTTTGGAATGACGTCGTGGAAGACTTGTGTAGGTCACTGCCATCAAGTGCCTCATCAGGATTGATTGGAGCTGCCTCGGAGACGGAATCGGAGAGGTGCCTGGGCGCGTTTTTCTGTGGGGGCTACAAGGGGCGCACGAGCAGGGGCCCCAAGTTCGGCAGTACTGCGTCAGGCGGCTTCGCTGGCGCTGCAGCAAGTGGTGGTGCAGCCGCGCACTCGCACGCAGTCACTGCATGCATGGACTCATATGTCACCACCGTTGTGGTGCTGCCCCATGTCATCAAGCGGGGCACAGCTGGCGACGTGCTCACGGACCTGCAAACAGCCCTCAGCAAAGACGACAAAGAGCCGCTGGTCATCACCGCCATGCAAATCTTTGACCTTGAGCTCATTACGGCTGAGGAGTTTTTGGAGGTCTACCAGCACGTGGCTCCTGAGTACGGTGAAATGACCGCAGAGCTCAGCTCTGGCCTTTGCCTCGCGATTGAAGTGCGGGGAGCAAGTGCGGTTTCACGCACGAGACAAGTGTGTGGGCCCCGTGATGTCGATATCGCCAAACAAATTCGGCCCGAGTCTATCCGTGCAAATCATGGCAGCTCAACTGTGCAAAATGCAGTGCATTGCACTGACCTTGTCGAGGACGGCCCAACCGAGAGCGAGTATTTTTTCAGCGTGCTGCAGCGATAATCCATCTATTTGTACCGTTGTTGCTGCACCCCCTGCGTATACGGGGTGGAATAGCGGTCTACAAGCAATCCCCTTGTCGAAGTTGGCTCGTAGTATGCACTTGAACAGCGTGCCCTTGCTCTGGGAACTGCACGGTAGCTGGAGTTCAAGGGCAGACCAGATCGATGCATCCTTTGGGTGTCGGATACGGACGAATGTAACGTCCGTCCCAGCGTGATGGAGCTGCGACAAGGCTGTTGAGAAGCCCTTGAGTCTCTGGCTGGAGGTCGGCGTGCAGCCGGCTTCACAGAGAGCACAGGCACACGGCCAGAAGACCGTATTTCATGTTGGTGTAGCCATTTCCTTTCGGTCTCTGTGTTGAACAGTGCTGCGCGGTCATACTGTATTGTCCAAGCGCCATGGCCGGGCATCCCATTCGACCTGGTCTGGAGAAGATTTGGCCTGGTCACTGCACAGTGTCTGTGCTGACTCGATTTTGCTGCTGAAACCATCATTGAGTACTGCTCGTGGGCTCGGTCTTTATAAAAGGATGGAAGGTTCGGGGAGGCAAATACGAAAGCAGCCTGACACTGAGCTGTCCTCGTCGCGGACTGCCGCGTCCAGAGCTGCGTTCTCTGTTGGTGCTCACTCATGCTAATCTGGAAAAAATGAAGAAACAGGCCCGGGCCCTCCTTCACCTTTCAATCCAGCGTCTTTGGCTAATGAAAGGCGAAGTTGTCAATTCGTGCGGAAATTGCAGCTTCCTTTCAGAGTCAATCAAATCACCACAGTTCAGAATTGCTGAGCTCAACCGAAAACGATGAGCAAAGTAAAAACTTTTCAGAACGTTTTTCTAGACTATCGTCCTAGCATTCGCGTATAGATATTCGAGGTTGGGCTGCGTCCGGTCCAGGAGGCCCCTCCATTGTGAATTGTCAAGAAGCTGTGCAGTTTTTTGTTGCGCCTCAAAAGGTTATGCAGTAGCTGCAGACGTGAAATCGCCAGTATACATCGTGCTCCCACGCCGAAATGTCTCGCTTCGGATCCTGCGCCGCGTGCACAGGCTGCACTTACACGTGCAAGGCGGCCGGCGCGATGTCCCGATCCCCACAAAGCTTTAGAGCTACAAACGATAAGGATTAGGCTCACGACACGAACCAACAAGAGAGAAATAAAAAAACTCCCTAACTGATGCGTTTTCCACTGAGGGGAGGAACAGCCCTTGCATTGCCGGAGTCCGAAGGGGCCCAGCGTCGAGAGGCCCCAACACTGCTGAAGAGTGCCGATCGATCCCGAGAGCCCTGTACTTGAGGTATCGCCATGGCACAGAACTGTACAATTGGAATGCATTGTAGCGCACTTCTCCCTATCGCTATGGATTAGTTTGGCAATCGATATCACAGGTGCGAACGGCGGGGGGCTCTGTAGGGCTGCACCTAACCGCTGGATCAGGCATTCCCCTAGAACTGAAAAGCACATGCACACGTTTGCAACTGTTTCGTGAGGGGTGCTGCGGTAACCCTAAAAAAATCGTATCCTGCATAGTAACAACCCCCCCTCGGAGCGGGGTCAAGGGATTGCGTTCCTCGAGCTCGGTCGAGTTGATGTCGCAAGAAAATAAACTACATTTACACGGTGAACGGCAACAAATACTAGGTGGCGTAGTATTTCTGCTTGTAGGCCACTTTCATATCTGCTGCATGATGGCGCTCCAGAACTCCGTTTTCATCGTAATTTTGTCGAGCACGACAACTGTCTTCTGGCTGGATGGACACCATGTCGTCTTTGACGTGCACACTGTCAGTGAGCCACATTTGCCAATATACTAGAAGCTACCAGACATATTGTGTTTCGCAGCCCCTCCGTTTGTGGCATGAAAAGGGTGACCAAATTGCTGAAGATGCTATCCTGGTGTCCGTTGAAGAAATGTTGCTGAAGTAAGCTGCGTACATGCTGCTGAGCCTGTGGCTTGACAATGATTCTTTTAGCAGGCTTTGCAAGATTCCTTGTACAGCGCTGACTGTGGCTTTCTCTCTTGACAAAGCTTTTTTCCCTCGAGGCAATGAAGTGCTCATGCGTGCTTGCGAAATCCTTTGCGTACGAACGCACACATGGTGGAAACAAGCTTGAGTCCCGTACTGTTTTTCTCGCAGATCAAGCAAACGAAACAGGTTCCTTTGCAAATCTTCAATCGTCTGTCGTGTGCTCCAATACATGATGTGGTTGCGACAGGTTTGGGCTCAGTGCAAACCTTGCAAGCACCCGGCCTTGAGCTTGGTACAGGAATGCAAACTGGGACGGCACAGTCAATAGCAAGGGAGCGATCAGATTCTGTTGCATCTGGGTGCTCGGAAAGTGCCTGCGCGCTCAGCTTTGGGGCGCTTCATTCCTGTAAGAGGACAGGAAGAGAGCAGCTCGTGGCAAGTGCCTGCCCTGCAGAGAGCTGCGGCAGTGGAGGAAAATCCAACTGTCAACACTGCATTGGACAAGCTGCTACAGTGCGAATGGAAACGGTTTCTTGGCTGGCTACTAAGAAATCTTGATCAGTGCTGCAGAGCGTCAGGACGTGGGGTGAGCAGCGACAGGTCATCGCAAGCGTTACCGGATGCAGATTGCCGCATGCATCGGTGCGCTCCAGGAAGGGTGCCGTGTATCCTGTCACTGGGCGTGAAGCACGGCTTCACATGCCTGGGGGGCGCTCCCATCGGCTTTCTCCGGAAACAGAATCGTAGAAGTATGGCAGGCCAGCCTCTGTTGTGTGCTCTGTCCATTTGGAAGAAGCCCCGCTTTGCGCAGGAATCTGCAAACCGCCAGCATCAAGCATCCTGTCCACCATATCATCAAGAGCTGATGTGGCCCCGTCCGCGGCAACAAGGGGTGAATCAGTCACCTCCAACTCGGCTTCAATGCTATCGTCGCCCCCTCCCGATGAAGCAGCGGGTTCATCTGAGGAACCAAGATCCTCAATTGTCAACCCTTGAAGCTCTTCATGGACGAACATGCTAAGCCTTCGTCTGGGCTTCTGTGAAGCTGCAAGGCGAGCTTGAACCTTGCCCCACCAATGCAGTGCAGCAGCCTTTGCAACCCTTCTGTCCGACGACTCGAACACAACATGTCCCCGTACTGCCAAAAACGCCGAGCTGGAGCCACCTGCTGCGACTGCGATACAACGGTGATCAACGATTTGTTTCGCTGCTGTGTTAACTGCTGGGCAGACCAACCCGACGAATGAGCCCGTGGCAAGTTGCCCCTCCAAATTGCTGCCGAACGAAAAAACGCGACCGCCCCGGCTCTTCGCAATGCTGTGCATTGTGCCGCATGCGCATTCTTCAATGCCTTCAAGTTGCAGTGTAGTGCACAACATTGGGTGAAATGCAACTTGCGAAAGGCCAGGGCTATCTACGTGAGGGGTTCCTGCCGGCCAGCCTGCTCGAAGCACTTCTTCGTTGTGTTTGTCTTCGTTGACTTCTTCGCTGAACCACTCCTCTGCAATGGAGGATGCTGCCCCTGTGGGAATCGAGGCGTAAGCTTCACCTTGGCCAACAAAGCGATTTGGTGCGTTTGCCAGTGGACGGCTGGGGTTGCTTTCCTGCACAAGCCCCAGCGCACCGTGCCCAATACTGAAAACACGTCCCCGTGAAATAATGCACCCGTGTGACATTCCGCAAGCGACATACGTACACTTGAGCTCGTCGCCAAACACAGGGTCTGTGTACGGTACGGTCGTGTCGATGCCGCAAAGTCGCTGCCAGTCTTGCCAGACGTAGAAGCCTCTTCCTGGCCTGCCACTGATGTGTAGCACTGCCTCCTCTCTCAGCCACTTATCCATTTGTCTGGAGGGAGCCACAGGCATTAGAGCCCCATCTCCATTGCTTCCTGCACGGGCATCCGCAGGTGCTGAAGAAGCTGCCACAGATTCAAGTTTGCCAGCCTCTTCAGTAGGCTGAGAGAGCCTTTGTAATCGGGTAAATGTAACAGCTGAAACCACCCTCCACAGTGTGAAGCTAAGCGCCATGGCAACCTGCAGAACGCATTTGCCCGCAAATGGTGTGACTTGGGTTGGCCTTTCAATGCAGAACTCTGGCTGGACTGTGGATATACTGGCGTAGTCCAGCTTCATGTCTGCTTGGTCATAGAGCTGGTCGCAGGATGGAGAGCCGTTGCCCTTGTACCCAACTCCAAGTTGGCCTGAATCGTTCAGTCCCCACACCCAAGCTTTACCTGTCGCATCAACTGCAGCCGATGAAGCTGGCCCTGCAAAAACTCTGTCACAAAGCTGTTTAGTGGGAGACTGTGGCCCAAAGCCAGGCAGCATGCAAGGTTTAGAAACAATGCCGCGCTCGGCTGCAGACTGTGAGTTCCCGAGACTACACTGAAAGCAACTGTTCGCTCCCCACGTAAACACGCTACCGAATTCATCAGCAACAACAGTATGATTCGAACCACATGCTGCATAACGGATCTTGCGCTGTCGAAGGCTTGCCAATAACTGAGGCCGCAACGTTTCAGGCATTCCTGGGATGCCAAGTTGTCCATATTTATTTGAACCGCTGACAGCCACGCCCCCATTCACTGTGACACACACTGAATGCTTTAGCCCCATCGATATCTCTCGCGGAGCCAAGCGGCTTTTGAGTGATGTGCAAAGAGTGGGAGTGGCCAGCCCAGATGAAACCTTTGAAGCAAGGCCAAGCTGCCCTGACTCTCCGGCACCACAAGTAAAAAGAGACTGCTGTCTTGCTTTGGCTAAATTTACGATATCGTAGATCGTTGTAGTCAGTGCACTGGTTGAGGAAACCACTTCAGCCCTCTGCGCAGCCGAGTTTCTGTGAGTTGATGTGCTGCGTGGAACATATGAAGCCTGTGCTGCAGCGGCAGGCGCACCAGTCTGTGTAGGATGAGGAAGCGACTGAAGCCAACATGTTAACTCGCTGTCTGACGAGGCAGTGGCATACACCTTGGCCGAAGGGGTATTGAACAGCATCATGTGTTTTCGATTGCTTGACACGTAGTCCGTAGTAGCCTCAACGTAGCTGTCCTCAACCAGCGGAAGCACCAGAATTGGCTGCTCTCCTGGGCCTTGACTATATGATAGAGATGTTTTGCGCAAGGTGAACCATCTTCGTTTCCACCTGCAAACGCTTTTTGGTGATTCCCGAGCAGTGCCTGTCACAAACTACCGGGAAGGCTCGGGAATTTACTTACCTATTTTTCTTGGGAGTGCGCACCGCTTTCTTCAGAAGCCAGCCTTCGTGGATAAGCTCATTGTTCGTTTCGTCAGGTTTTTCGGCCATTGGATCGCGCCAGCCAAAGGTGCACAGCTTCCTTCTCAGGTGCTTTTGGTGAAAATTATTTGCGCGTTGCACAGGCTGCAATGATTCAGGGCTGGATTCAACAAATGCTCTCAGCACAACAGACTGACATCTGTAGCATGATTCTTATCTCCAAATAGATTGAATATATAACCATGGGGCCGCATGCCATTTTGTATGGCAAAATAAAACTGTACAGTAGCCATAAACTACGGGGCCACTAGCTCATCTTTTTCAGGAAGAGAGGGCTTACCGAGACATGCTCGCCACTAATTTGTCAATTATCATACGAAAGATATGGCTCGCCTTCAAGTATACATCACCACTTTGTAACAATAGGCTTCTGCTTATAGTCACAGCGGTCACCTGCTGCTGTGAAAAACATCACTGCCAACGTTTCTGAACCAGTCCCGGCTCCAGCCAAGCGTTGGGCGGCTACCGCACCTCAAACAAAAATTGAATCCATTTTTGTGATCATACTTGGTTCATTGGGTCACCAAGCTCAAGGGCACGGCACATTCGCAAGCTGACTCGAGGAGTTTTCCTCAGGATGTCTTCAGCACCGAGTGAAAGGAAGGCGGAGGCTTTAGGGAGCAGCTTACGGCTAAAAGCTGTCAAGAAAAGCGAAAGACAGTATTTGGATGCTATGGGTTTGCTCTCTGGTCAACATAATGGCGACACTGGCAAAAAATTCACAGTGGACATGAGGTCTTTCAATGAGCACACATTATCCGGGAAGTACCATGTCTTTCGAATAAAAAACAAGTTCCCGATTCCAGGAGGTGCAGTAGCAGACGATTTTTACAGAAGAAGGCTGATTGAGCAAAATGCATCTCGAGCTAAAGCGCTTCGGAACGAAACTGCAACGAGAGCGCGCCAGCTTGAGGTTGCCGGCAGAACTTTCGACAAGCAGCAGCAGCTGGCATTACCAACTGCAATTGAGCGCCTTGTCATCCAAGCAGACGCTACAATAGAAGCCCACAGTCGCCAAAAACAGGAGGCCGTGGAAAGCTTGCAGGGCCACGTTGGTGATGCTGCCGAGGTCAAACGAGTGTTCTCCCTCATTCGTGGACGCAAGGTTACCCAGCTCGAAGGCTTATTTGCGACTGGTGAAATCAGTGTGAACATGGTGGAGCCGGCTCTTTTATACTCGGGATTAATTCTCTCGTCGTCGCATGGGCTGCTGACGACAGTGAGACAGTATCTTCGACACGGTGCAAACCCAAACCTGAGAACAGCGTCAGGATTCACAGCACTCCACGTTGCTTGGGACGCTTGGCTGAAAATAAACCCACACATCCCAAAGAAGCAATTTCAGAAAGATGCAACTTTTTCTATTATCAAGGAGTTACTCAAGTACAAAGCAGACCCAAACATCAAGACCTCCAACGGAACTTCTGCATTGCATATGGCATGCCAGTACGGGCACGAGCCACTGGTGATCGAAATGCTCAAGCATGGTGCCGATCGCACACTGATTGATAATTTTGGGCGCAGTGCGGAGGATGTGGCTGTTGAACAGTGTGCGAAGGGCAACAAAGACAGACGTGGATGCCTTGGTATTTTGAGGAATTGGGATATTCTTTGTGCGCAGCACGCATCAGCAGAGTTTGAGTCAGCATGGAAGCTCACAATGGAGGCTACCAATCAGTATGCAGCTGCCATGGCAGCTCAAGCAAAGCAAGGAGGGGGCTCAGTTCTGCCCCAGGCTGGGGTGGTTGATGTTACTGCTCAAGGGGGGTCAGACGCACCGCTCATTGCAGCAGCCAAGTATACAAGCCAGGCATTGTGGGGCGACAAAACAGACGTCTCCAAGATGCTTCATACATTTTCTGTCAGAGAAAAGATTTTCGATCATCGGGAGCTGAAAGGATTGGAGACAGTGCAGTTTGACCCACACCAAAAGTCTTTACCATTGCTTCTTGACCTCAGGTCCAGAACAGCCAGCACAGCCAGTTCAACGCGAGGTGCAACGAAGCTCCCTATCGGAGTGGATTCCTCCGCGTCTGCAGTGCACAAAAAGCGGCTGAAAGCTCAGTGGGAAGCAGCCAACGCACCTCAGGCGGCAGCAGAAGACGCAGCAGCACGACAGGCTGTATATAGTCAAGCAACAAAGCTTTCAACTGCATCGCGATGTGCACGGCTGGACAAAATTATCCCAGACGAACAGAGTTTACTTGAAGACACTCTTGCAATTGCCAAACACAAAGAAGTTGCCAACCTTCAACGACTACGCCTGTTGGAAGCTAAAAACACAAATGGAGAGACTCCGGCCAATAGCCACACCTCAAATACGGCTGCTGAGCAGACAATACTTGAATTGAACAGCAGGCTGAAATCAGCTGCCTTCAGCGTTGTGGATGATGCCAAGCCGGCTGTCGAGTTGCACGCATCGTCAGGCGAGCATTTTGTTCGGCGACCTGCTTTGCAATCAGCATTGCTGCGCCCATCTAGGTTGCGAATTGATAACCGCACAGTGCGTGGCATGAATGGCACACTTTCACAGGATATGCGGGCAGACCAAGTTGATGCTGTGGACAGCGCTTCCGTGCAAGGAGTCCCATCGCCATCTTTGGCTGTTGACACAGCTGCACTGGAGATGAGAAAGGAAGCCCAGGGCCATTCGAGTTCTGCAATAGGTGCTGACAAAGCAGAGGTGGAGGCTGCTCAGCAGCCAAAGAAGGGCTTCCTTGACGATATGCGGCTGCTCCCGGCGCTTGGCAGCTATGCACAGCAGGCACAGCAGAAACGAGATGATCTGAAAGCCCAGGCAATCTCGAACAAGCTTGTTGGCCAGCCACCCCCAGCTGGTTACCATGCAAAAGCTTCCCACCAACAAGCTGCAGTCCCACGCAAGCTGGATGCTGCCGGTAACAATTTGCATTACGGCAACCCGACAGAGCTCTTCACTGCGTCGGAGAAGCCACCAGCCCATGGGGTGTTGCATGCGGGTGGTTCAATCAACCTGGGCACTGCCACTTCAATGATGAGTGTATCCACCCTGGATGTTTCAGAGGCGGCACATCTGCAAGCTGTGGCACAGGTTGGTGCATCACTTGGGGTTGTTGCTCAAGCCCGCCCCGCCCAGTACGGCATTCGAAAAGCGCTGGAACATGTGGGTGACGAAATGCCGAGCTTTGCGGAGTCCCAACAAGTTCGAGCCTGGAAAAAGAGTAAGAGCAAAAACCTGTACAACGAAGTGGCTGCGTTGAAGAAGCAGTGGTTGAAGTCTGGGTCGTTGTTCGGCCGTCCTGAGGAGCCCTGGCAGAACGGTGGGGTAGCTGCTGCAACGGAGACTTTACCTGACCACACATCAAAGCGCCCGCCCAAGGGATTCAAACGCATCCGGAATGGGCAAGTTGTGTACTTGTAATGCGATCAAATGTTCATGCCAGAACATGCAGCAGGCCTGAGGCTTGAGTCAGCGTGTTTCCCCACGGAGAGGAGGGTTGAGTATACTGTAGCTGCTCAATACCAGACGTGTTCTGAGCTCGGGAGGGAGGCCACCACCAGAGACGAAGCGGGCTGCTGGGCCAAGTGTGTGTTGGGGCTGTAAGCTCCCAGCAAACGCCGCCGCAGGGAAGAACAGTGTTCCATGAAAGCTACTGCGACCTGTTTACGCTTCCACGGGCCTGCATCCCCGGGGCACTTTTTGTGGAAGACTTTTGCAAATGGTCGGGTTGAACCCCCCCGTCCGTGCCGTACGTTGTTGAGCTAAGCCACTGCGCAGGCCTAGCTCATGCAGCCGAGGGGATGCGCAGATAAACTCAAGGGGCTCTCAAAATTGTGCTGATTTTGGCGAAAATAGGCCGTATTTCGGTAAGATGCGCAGATAAACTGCCGAAAAAATGCCAGGGGGGCCTCGAAATATCTCGGTGAGCTAGCTAGGCCTGCTGCGAGAGAACAGTTGGCCAAACAAATTGGCTTCAAAATCAGTGAGCGCCCGGCCAAAAAACAAAAAAATGAAATCTCATCCAAAGAACAAAAAGCTTTGGAGTATTTTGAGACATTGAATGGTACACACGCTCAAGGCATCTTCCACCGGTAGATGTTGCGCAGGCTGTCCAAATTTGCAAGATGACTATTCCCGAGAATGATGCAACCCAAACTCAGCACAAAAGGGGCTGTTCATTGATACCCGGACCATCAGTCATTAATAATATTGTTTTCAACGAGGCTTGTGGTGAGTTTAGCGCTTATTCAGGGGATGAGTGCGCCTTGATTGCCGCCCTGGTGCAGAGCGATACTGCTACTACAGCATGCGAGCCATGCTCACTCTCTACATGGTTGAAGAGCTTGGCTTCTCCCGCCCCACAGCAATTGCAGTTTTTTCTTATTTCAGTGCCTGCGTGTATTTTAGTCCAGTGTTAGGTGGCTTCTTGGCAGACTCATACCTGGGAAAATTCTCCACAATATTGTATTTTTCGGTGGTGTATATTGCTGGAATCATTGCGCTGACAGTCACATCCATCGATGCTTTACCTTGGGGAATGTTCTTGGGACTGGGTTTGATTGCTTTGGGCAGCGGTGGTATCAAGCCGTGTGTTTCTGCTTTTGGCGCAGAGCAGTACGCTGCGGGGGACTTTTCTGCTCAAGATGTCTCAAGGTACTTCATGGCCTTCTATGCAAGCATTAATGTTGGCAGTATTCTCAGCTACATTATTACCCCCCTGACTCGTCGTTTGGCTGGATACCCAGTAGCTTTCTCACTATCAGCAATCTTTCTGGGACTTTCAGTGGTTGTTTTAGTCATTCCACGCAAGTCATATGTGCATGTTGCCCCGACCGGCAGTATGCTGAAAGAGGTATTAGGTGCAATCTGCCTCGCATGCAAACGAAATGGTGGGTTCTTTTCGACCTGTCGTCTCTCCTGCAGAGCATGGCGAGCCTCCTGTGGCTCCCGCGCCGCTTCGGATCTGCACGGCGATTTTACAAAGTTGAGTGAAGACCTTGATACAAACGAGACGCCCAGTCAATCCACATCACTTGAAGCTTCCCCTGATGGCAAGGAGTTGCCCCTGGGTTCTGCCCTTTCGGGCGGAGGCCAGGGAGCCCCTCACTGGATGGAGGCTGCCAGCTCACAGTACAGCGTGGATGTCATTGATGGGGCCAAGGCTGTTCTTGGTGTGACACCTTTCTTCTTGGCCCTTCCCATGTTCTGGGCCTTGTTCGATCAAAACGGATCTGCTTTCACCTTGCAAGCCAAGAACATGGAGTTGTACGGTCTCCAGCCAGACAACACACTGATTCTGAACCCAGCACTTGTCTTGGTGCTGATTCCAGCGTACGACAAGCTCATCTTTCCCTGCATTGCTCGCTGTGGATATGTGCTGACTCCTTTGCGCAAGATTGGGGCTGGCATGGCCCTGACAGGCTTCTCCTTCGCCGTTGCTGCGTTGGTGCAAGCGGCCATGGACACAGCGGCGAAAGATGGCGACAAGATAAGTATCGCATTGATTATACCACAATATGTAGTCATCACCATGAGCGAGATTCTAGTCAGCACTATCGGACAAGAGTGGATGTTCACACAAGCCCCCAAAAGCATGAAGTCAACAATGATGTCGATGTGGTTTGTCAGTGTGGGGATCGGCGATTTGTTGGCTGGTGCCTTGTACTCCGCGCTGGGAAACATGCCACAGCAATCGTTTTACTGGCTGTTCGCGTTTCTCATGGCAATCGCTGCTTGCATTTTCGTTGTCTTGGCGTACGCATACGTGCCTACTTCACCGGGGCAGGATGCGCCGGCAGTCCCTTCTGGCGATGAGGGCGCTACTGCGCATTCCATCGAACGCCCTGAGAGTGGTGCACACAGTTACCAGGGGGCAGTCCTGACGACAAACGCAGGGCACGAGCCAGCCGCCGAAGTTCCGGCAGTTGACGGTAAAGGAGACACCGATTCAAGCCATGCTGCAGGTGGCACAGCTCCAATTGATTCGTCGAGGCTATTGGCATCCGCTTTTTAGATCATGAGATGCCAGCGCACTCGTGTGCTGTGCTGCCCGCCCGGAGGGCGCCCCAAGCCCATTCAGCAGTCATGGAAGCGTCATGCCACGGTGCTGCCACCAGGAAAAGCCCACGGACAGCATGCGAGCGCGACTGGTGTATCGCCAAGGCTGCGCTATTCGGGGGAAGATATCTCAAGCACACAGGCTACTCAAAGCCTCAATGAGGCACTGAGTGTCGCGTTGGCGACATTTTTGCCCACAGGCAGCTTTTGGGGCGCATCACAGTTCGACGTGTAGCAAGTAGGCACCCTGGGGGGCATTCCTAAAAGCTCAGCAATATACATTCACACACACATGGTGCTTGCGTCATTTCTGTTCCTCCATCACGCCAAGCACCACCGCCCACGCAATAAAGCCCCGCCGCAGGCCGTGGCGGCAGGGCCAGGACAGGCAGCCCCCCACGCTGCCGTCCTTGGACACGAGGCCGCTTTCCGCCAGCCACACGGCGGCCGCCTCCTTGGATATTGAGATGCTGGCTGCGAATGCAACAGCCACAACCACCCCAGTGCCCAGTAGGAAAGCCAGGTTCACCCCCGCCACCAGGCCCTCAATGGCTGTGATTGCAGCGTCAGACAGCTGTGAGCCGTCCGCCAGCACCATGCCGCTGAAGGCTGACAGCCACAGCACTGCCAGGGACAGCGCCTCCACAATGTTTAAGCTGCGTGTGGCGTAGGGTGTGGCTGCTGTCTGCAGCACCAGCGCCAGAGACAGCACCATCAAAATGACGCTCGTCTGCAGGGCGGGAGTGCGGATGGCCGCCACGGCTATGGCCAGCAGCAGCTTACGCGGCACTGCCACCAGCAGCTCCCAGTACCAGTAATTAGGTTAGGGTTAGGGTTAGGGTTAGGGTTAGGGTATTGCATTCTGCCGACCGGGTTCCACAAACCGGATTTTCAAGGGTGCTATTTATACCCTGAGCTCTGACACCATTGACGACACACATCAGTG
>Ga0307982_1000109_pt1 | contig 60639 bp, 36 predicted proteins | sample OrgLakmetagen989_FD_201847 | JGI IMG/M metagenome (GOLD analysis project Ga0307982, IMG submission 201847) | Saline water microbial communities from Organic Lake, Antarctica - #989 | ecosystem: Environmental > Aquatic > Non-marine Saline and Alkaline > Saline | place: Antarctica: Organic Lake... | reverse complement strand
ATGGCCTGCTGTTAACCTCGGGGGTGCTTGGGGGGGCCTCCAGGATGCTGTCCCTGGGGCTGGCAGCTACTGACTGTCAAGGCACTACAACCACTACAGTACAGGCAGCTGCAGCAGCAGTGAGTGATCAGCAAGCCCTGCACAAGTATGCGCTGTATGACGCGCTTCGGGCCTTGATAGGTATCTTCAAGCAGGACAGTGACGCAGCGCACGATGGTATGGAGTCTGGCTATGTGGAGGTATTTACAGTGCTATGGGTGCTTTGGTTTGTAGGTTTCTGGGGCCAGTTGTACTTTTTTCGTACCCTCGTGCGGCTTGTGGTAGCTACACGTGGCTTGCTTGCACTTGCATCCCCAGGTGCCTTGGACCGTATTGGACGCGACATACAGCGTGAGGCTGTTGCGCACCACCAAGCAAACAGCATAAAAGGCAAGCTTTGACCATTTGAATAAATTTTAGATCATTACATGGTGGGTGCATGCTTACTGTCACCTGAGACTTGGGGATGTTGATCAGCCTGCCGCTTGAATGTCTTGCTTGCTGTGGGCGCCCCAGCGCCGTATCCCTGGAGCGTGCCGCTGCATGAAAAGCTTCTCAAAATGTTACGATTTGATCCATTCTAGGTAGCAGTGAGTGCTCTCCAGGGCCGTGTAGGTCTGGCTGTATTCTGAGGCTACTAATCCCGCCTGGCCGCTGCCCAGCCAGCCCCCCGGATCGCAGGGGACCATCGTACTAGGGTCCACTATCAGGAGGCCCAGCCAGCAGGAGAGGCTGAGAAGCAGCGGAGCATGCCATTCTCGGCACACTGTGAAATCATGTGGAGGGGATAGTTTCGGGTGGCAAGATTGACCCCGAATTTGGTTGCCATTACTTCGACCCCACCTCTGCATCAGGGGACTCTTCGCGCAATTCATTTGGCTGCTGGCACTGTGAGTTTCATTTCTTGTCCATTCATTGCAATCATTTTCGAGGCATCAACAGTCTATTGCATTTCTGCAACGTCTTTCCATAGTAGTTTGCCAGTTGGCACACCACGAAATTTCGTGATACAACAGCCGCAGCGATGGATACTTGTAAGCTCTAATAAGTGGCCATTGCAGTACCAGGACTGGCATGCATAGTATTCGCAGTGATTCAGCGTTTGGAAACTCGTGATAGCACCATTGTCGGTCGCACAGAGAGCGTTCCAGCGTGTATCGCTGCATTTGGCCAGCTGCTCTCTGCCTCAACCACTGGAGACTCCGCCAAAGTGTATGTCCGTCATCAGGGGGACTCCCTAACTGCACGCATATTCCAATTTTATTGCAGAGACGACGCTGTCGCAGACCTCGGGCGCAACCTCGTGGTGCTCGAGACAGTTGTGCTGCGCTTGCAAGGAGAGCTGAGCCGATGTGAGAAAGAGAAATCAGACATCTCTGAAGTGCAGGCCGCTATGGGTGAGCAAAATGCAGCGCTTTGCAATACAGGTGCAGCCTAATTCCCTCTCCCATTACACGTGTGTGCAGAGGCTGCCGTGTCGGACACGAAAGATGATATCGAATCGCTCAAAACTCAACTTTCAGGCGCCCGACAACGTCGTAGCAATCTCCTGCAATACGAGGGTCTTGCAAAGAATGTCAACAAGCATCCAGACCGGCCTCAGCTGCGAAAGCGGCAGCGTGATGCTGAGGACGAGTTACAACGAGCAGAGGCAGATGCAGCGGAAGTTGAGTCTAACTTAGCGCAGAGGCGGCAGCAATTCTCCCTGCTGATGACAACAATTGCCGATCTTGAAAATATGTACACTTTGGAAAGTGGAAAAGTGGCCTCCGCGACTGCAGCAGCTGCGTCTCAGCAACAAGCAGAGGAAGGAGAGCTCCAAGAGGATTCCTCAGGCAGTGGTGCAGCTGGCAGCCCTGCTGCAGATGCAGGGACGCCTGCTGCACAAGCAGAGGCCGACGCCGACAGCGATGGCGATGCAACGCTCAAGTGACAGCCTTGGGTTTCAATTTGTATTATTTGGAGCCAGCAGCAAAATCAGTCGAAGGAGCAGGGTACATGCTGGAGGACTGTGACAGCAGCAGCAGAGCTACCAGCCTTCTCGACTGGGGCTCGCTGGGCTGTTATTAGCAGGCTCTCCTGTGACCGCCTCCACGTAAGCCATGCCCAGTGCGATTTCCGCATCAGCGCCCAGGTGCCCCGTGCTGGCTGCTCTGGTTTCCCTCCGCTTGGCTGCTGGCGTTAAATACACCCGCCGCTTGACCTTGGCACCCCCTGGCCCCACTTGTCGTGGAGGCCCCACCACTTCCGCACCAATGCGGCCAACGTCACCTTGACCAAGCCGGCTAGCCACCGGCCCCAGTTGCTGTAGTCGGCTGCTTGCTGCTTGTTCCGAGTGCAACCGCCGAGCACGCTGCTTGTTCTCAGCCTCTTCGTCAGATGGTGGGCTTGCGTATGAATCGACAGAGGCGCCGCCATCAGATGCGTAGCCCCCTTGCACCCCCTCAATCCTCTCCTCGACTTGCTCCGGCGAGGCCTTGTGCGCAGGTGTGCCAGAATGAGAGCCGAGCCCTGGAGCTTCGTCCGGCACTTGTGCTGGGGATCCAGGCGAGCTCCCACCTGTGCTCACCCTGCCTCCAGCGCCTGCTCCGGACAACGCCCCCCACACTGTCTCGTGGGCAGCAGGCAGGAGGAGCGACTCGGGGACAACCCCTGCTGCATCCGCCCGAGTGCCCTTTCCCCTCCCACCCAAGTCCCGGGCTGTGCGAGCCCCAGCAGCAGCCGCAGCCGCTGCTGCAGTCTGCACTGCTTTGATTGTGGCTGTGGCTTTGGCCTCCGCTGTTAAGGCGTGCTGCAGGCGGCGACGGGCGGCATATGCGCTCGTTTTCATCACGCGGCCAGTGCTCTGGTTGAACTCCACAAACTGGTTGGGAAGCGGAATTACCATGCGGCCTGGGGCGGAAGTGTCCGCTGATTCTGTGGCATGTGCCCCGCGCCTGATGGCGCCTCTCGGTGTCCGCATGCGGATTGGGTCATTTTCAGCGGAGGTGTCGTGGGCAGAACCCGTACTTCCAGCCCCATGGATGCCCGGATGACTGGCATGCTGCTTGTCCCGGGCATCGCCAGATGTTGAGACAGACCCCTCCTCACCCCAGGAGCTCTGCAGGTGAGATGAGGGGGGGGTGGCGGCTGAGTGAGCCCCCCCCCCACGACCGGCCTGCCCCCTGGACTGTCTGGCTGTGGTTGAAGTTTCACCGGAAGTGGCTGCACTGTGACGTCGTGACTCCCTGGAGGGCGATGCGCCTCTGCCGCTACGTGCAAGTCGTGCAGCAGGCAGGGCAGCGGCAGAGGCGACCAGCTCGGCTGGGGGGCCCCGCTCTCCACGTGTGGGATCAAACACCATGCTTTTGGGGCGATGCTGCATGGGTCGAAACGACTTCAAGTCGGCAGGGGGGGCGCCATGGGAGGGACTGTGTGCTCCCCCCCCCCCTACACCCCCATGCAGACGAGACATGTCCAAGCGAGGCACCCCAGGCTCGCCCCGCATGGCATCTTCGTGTTCCGCCTGCAGCCTCGCTTCGTGTTCCGCGTTCATCATGACCGTCATTTCCTCAAGGCTGGCCGGGAGGAACTCGTCCTCTGCTTGGGGCGGCATTCGCCAATACAGAGCCCGACCCCAGTGACGAGCAAGCAGCTGCAGCCGGGGCTCTGTGGCGGCGGCTGGGTTAGTTTTCACCTCGTGCAGAAATTTCTTGATGAAATCCGCAGGCGGTGCGGTAAGCCCAGGAATGAGTGGGCGTGCCCGCGCAGACCATTTCGCCACATCATCATCATCCACCAGTGACTCACCAAGGGAGGGGTCGCCTGAACCAAGGGGCCCAGGGGAAGTTGAAAATCTTCTGGGCGACCCATGATCTGCTACAGATGCTGCATCTGCTACCACAGAAGCAAGAGAGCCTCGCCTGTTGTCACGAGCGTTGCTGCATCGGCGTCCGGTGTGTGCCTTTCCGTCGTCGTCAGCACGCCACTCATGGGAATCAGGGCCAGTGTGGGTGCGCGGGAACGCTTGTGAGGGGCCCCCAAAACTGCTTGCAGCTCCCCCTGAAGCTGGCACCACCATGCCTCCTGTAGGTGCGAGGATCACTGTGATGTCTTCCATTTTGACCCCCCCCCTATCCGCCCGCGACCCCCCAGCGGCACCAGTATCAGTTGTGGGGCCCCCTTCTCCAGGAGACGCACCCGAAGCGGCTGCAGCAGCGGCCATGGCGCGCTCAGCCCGCCCAGCCACAATGGACTTCACGTCCAGGGTGGATCCGCTCAAGTGCTTGTACTCAGCCATGATTGAGGCGCGACGGGCCCGGCGAGCAGCAGCCCGTGAGGCGTGGTCCATGGTGACACGGACCACCACATCTGTGTCCACTGACTCGCGCTTCTTGGGGCGAGTCACCGTAGCAACCACTGCACCTACCTTTGCATCGTAACGAATATCGCGGGCGTCGGGTGGCGCCGCCAGTAGTGCTGACGTGTACGGCTGTGGGCGGGAGAGCAGATATTCGGACCACGCCGCCGCCGCGCTGCCAATTTCAGGCTGTGATGCGGCTGTGGACTGGCTCCAGTCTAGCGAAGGCTTGAAGCCCCCCTCGCCCCCCCCAGGAGAGCTCACTCTCCCTTCCGCTTCCTTCTGCCCGGGCGACAAGGGCTCGATTGTGGTAATCCCAGTGGCGCCCACCGTGCGCAGCGATGCGTCTGACGTGGCAGTCCACAGCTTAGGAGGCTTCAAGTAGGCATACTTGCGCAACCCCCCAGTGCTGCTGTTTTGCCTGGGGCTTTTGTTCAAAATGGCATGCACAATCTCCACGCGCACGCGATCGGCCGCTTCGCCCCCCAGCGCTGCCCTATCCCCCCTCAACACACTTCGCTGCACACTGCCCACGCCCAGGTCCGACTTGCGGTGGGGTCTGGCTGCCTTGCCCCGGGACCCGCTTGGGCCGGTGCTGGGGGGTGCAGGGCCTAGGCGCTGGGGTGTCTCTGGTGCCCGCAGCACGCCGCCTCGTCTCCGCGTGAACTGCACCGAGGTGGATTGTGCCAGAGCTTGCTGGCGCTGCTGGTGCCTGCGCAACCCCCCCGGCATAAGTAGCTCGTCCCGACTACCCAAAGCCATTGCAGCCATGGCTGCATCGTTTGCTGCCCGCTCTGTGCGTTTTATGGTGGCAGCTGATGCCTTCATTCTAGCTGAGGAGGCCTGCACTGCCTCAACCACCCCCCCTCCCATTGTGGAAATGCCTGCAGGGGGGTGCTTTTCGGCGTTGGCTCCCTCATGGCCTGCCTGGCTTGATCCATGGCCTGACGGCTCCGAGGTGATGACTGCTGGGTGGGACCGTGGGGGTGGAGGGGGGGGTGCACCGCCCCTGGCCGAGATCATCGCTCTGCGGCGTCCGGCATCGGACATGATATGAGACGTCTTCCCCTTGGATTTGCGATCGGAAAGAGACACCTGGGAGGAGGCAACATCAGTGGCTGTGGCACGCTGCAATGACCCCCCTGCACCCCCTTTGCTATCCCGTGTCCAGTCATAATAGGACCGCGGGGCAATTGGCTTCAGCGATGGCACAGACACCATCAGCGCAGCCATGTCGGCGCCGCTTGGGTTGTATGCTCTGTCAGCAGCACGTCGCAAACGAGCTGGCGTGAATCCAAGCGCGTGGCTAGCAGAGCTGAGTGCAGAATCGGGATCCACCAGTGTCAGGGCTGTAGCAGTGCATGGTGTGACTGGCCTGCCGTCACGGGTGGTCAGCTCAGTGGCGCTCAGCAGCTGCTGCAGGATGTTCTGCTGGCCTCGATGGGCCCCAACCGTGGCCCCTGCCAGCGCTGGAATCAAGAGCGCCGCAGCAGGGGCTGTTGGGGGGGGGCAGAATAGCCGTGGCTGCTTGACGCGATCGGCGGTGATGCCCACTGAGATGTGGCCCACAGCCGACAGCTCTGCCATGCTCTCCGCAGCGCTCTCTGCGATTGCCTCAGCTACAGTTCTGAAGGCCCCCCCGTTGCCCTTTCCGTACCCCCCTCCGGCTGCAGCATCTTGTGTGCGCTCTGCTCGACGGGCGGTTTTCACTAAATGTCGCTGGCGACGGTGGGCGCGCCGACGAAGCTTAGCGGCTCTGCGGTCAATGCGTTGCTGTGTGCGAGCCTTGGCAAGCTCAAGGGGGTCGTGGGATTCTGAGGGGGGGGCATTCGTCTCCGCACCCCCCCCTACTTCCCGCTGACCCCGCTTTGCCCTGCCCAGCAGGCGCCTTGCATTTTCAGCCTGCTCCTTCAGGTACTTTGCCCTGCGTTCCACCTCCCGCTCGGCACGTTTGGTTGAGCGCTCTGCGGCTTTGCGCCGCTTGCGTACTGTTCTGCGGACATTGGAAACGACATATCCCGCTGCGGTGCTGGCGTTGGCTGGGGCAAAGCGAGACTCCTCATCTTCCTCATCCGATGAGGGCTGTGCTGGCGCACTGTCGCCGCCTTGCGAGGTTTTGATCAGCTTGCGCTGCAAGAGCTGTTTTGAGGGCACTGTGCCACTGCCCCCCCCCCTTCCACGTGCAGTGACGGGGTCCACCAAGAAGAACCCCTGCACCATGCGGGGGTGCATAAAGGGGATGTGCTCAACAGGGTCGTGTCCCAATTCTTCTGGGGGCGGATCTGAGTCACTGTCCGACGAGGCGTCGCTGAAGGATTTCTTCTTTTGTCCCAAGCCCCCCTGCACCCCCCCTTCCGAGCCCCCAGACGCATCAGATGACATGGAGGTATCAGATGCGTTGGAACTAGTGCCGTCGTCTTCGTCGGAAGGCGCAAATAGCTCTTTGGGCAGGTAAGCCGGCACTGGCAGCGGCAACAAGTGCGGGGCGTCTGACACGAGATACTTGCCCATGTTGAAGTTGTTCAGCTCATACAGCTTGTACAGGCGAGATATCTCGGGAGATTCATCATCCGACTCTGATGCATCCCCCATTTCGCTGCCTGATCGCATAGGGGGCCTTGCGGGTGGGGGGGGGAGGGGGCGTCTGCCATCAAGCGCTGAAATGGGGGGGAGTTCACGCCGCCCTGCACCTAGCACAGCCCGAACAGCACGTTGAACGGGTCTAGTCTGTGAGGTAGTCCCATGAGCAGCGGCTGTCTGTTGTGTCATGCTGGAAGGCGGCGATGAACTCCGGGAGCCATGCTCAGGACTACCCCCCCTAACACCCCAACCAGGCGATGACCCCCTTTGCACTTGTTTGCTGGGGCTCGTTGCCCGGGATCCTGTGGCCACTGCTCGCAGCAGGCGCTGGTGCCGCTTGCTGCTTCGTCCGGCAATCCGGTGCGCCGACTGCAAGGAGCTCTCCCCGTACAAAGCTGCGTGAGAGGCTGTATCGACATAGCTCCCCATACTGCTGCGATTACGAGGAGAGAGCTGACCAGCGGCGACCTGGCCAGCGCTGGGACTGTGTCTGCTGGGCGGCACCGGTGTCAGTCCCTTAGTGGATTTTGACCCCCCTTGACCCCCTTTGGAGCCACCAGACACCCCCGTTGCGCCAGCACTGCGCTCAACCTGTCGGCGGGCAAACATAGACAAGGAACCCTTGGATGCCCGATCCAGAGCCACACGCTCCACCGGAGCAACGTTGTACTTCAACCCGGAACGCAGATTCGGAATAGAGTGGCCACTTCCCCCCAACCTGCTGTTGTTCAAGCCAATGCCCCCTAGACGTGAGCGCTGCTTGCCTGACAAGCTAGAGGAGATGCCACCAAGGCCATCAGACCCAGATTTGCCGCTGGCAGCGAAGCCCCCCTGCACCCCCCCTGTGCTTGTGTGCTCATCCACTGTGTCCACAGCCAGATGCACACGGCTTGAGCCCAGGGAACTTCCCTTTGGGGCTGCTGAAGACAGGCTTAGTGAGATGCCACCGCCTGCACCCTCGTCAATGGTGGACAGCTCGCTGCCAGCGGTGCGCTCAACGACCCCCCCTTCACTGTCCGAGTCACCCCCCCTCCGCCCCAGTCCAGAGCTTGGCACTGCCCCCCCCATGGCAGCCCGGTGGCGAGCCTTGTTGTGTGCAGCCAGTACCATGCCGCGAGACGACACCGTGTTTCCCTGGAATAGCATGCCTTGGTATTCCGCGGAATGCGCTGAGGCGACATCTTGTGCCAAGTCTCTGGCAGATGCCACCAAGGCAGCAGTTCTGGGCAAGCGAGGGCCGATGCTGACGGACGGGTGGGCATGAAGCTGGAAGGATGTGCGCAGTCGGTACAGGTCCCAGTTGTACCACCGAGTCACCGTGTCCAGAATGGCTTCGTCACGAGGGGCCACCGATGCCACAGCGGTGTACGCAGAGGCGGCTCGCTGAGGCAGAACATTCGCAAGTTCAACTGCAACTTCGCGCGGAAAGTACAAAACCTCCACTCGCTCCTCTGCCACCAATGAAAAGTCATACCGGGCTTGCATATGCAGCTGGCGCGTGGCGTCTTCGCCTGAGCCAGACTGTCCACCTGAGGGGCCCTCAGCAGTGTCCTTGGACCCCCCTGCAGATTTCATGCTTGCAATTCCAGGTGCAAATCCCGCCACAGCAGCACGGGCTTTCTGGAGGTTGGTCTGGTTGGAATCTTGGGCCCCCCTAAACATGCCATCTGGCCTGGATGCAGCCACACCAGACACTGCAGGCGCCCCCACGGCGCCCAAGTTCGTGCCGGCGTCTGTTGCTTTGGGCACCGCTACAGCGCGAGCTTGTCGCATAGCTTCCGCAATGGACACTGCAGCATCTGCAATTCCTCCCTTGCCCCCCCCCTGAGGGGATGACCCCCCCCCCTGACTGGCGCTGGGGCGCCGGGGAGTAGCCATTGAGCCGTTTCGCCTCGAAACGCGGTGGGCCAGTGAGCCGAACTGCCTGAACATGCGGATTTTGCGCAGGGCTCTGTTCAGCTTAGACCGCCCCCAGATAGCTCGGAACAGCGGCCCGTGCTTCAACTCAGCTTCTGTGGCTGTGCGCAGAGTGTCGGCCCACCCAAAGCTATCCCCAGGTCGGAGCTGCATCAGCTCCACAGGCAGCGGCACGGTGGAGGGAAACTGCCCACGGCGACCAGACAGCGCATCGCTGTCATTGTCGGCAGACGAAGCGGACTCGTTTCCCGAAGCACCCCCAGGAGAGTTCACACGCCCCTTGCTGACGCCAGCAGAGGCAAGAGCCCGTTGAAGCTGCGCTTTAACCCCCCCTGCCACACTTCCAGCAGCCGACCCGGCAGAGTGTAGGCTGGAAGCCGACATGGCTGCACCTGTGAGGGTGGCTCCATCCAGCGTGGCTCCCGACTCTTGTGCCCGGGCCCGTCTCCCACCCCCCCGTACACCCCCCTGCATCTCAGCCAGCTCCTCCAGAAGAGGGTTGCCATTCATGGCTTGCAGCGCGGGGGATGCAAGAACCGCATCGTATGAATGGTAGCCTTGCAGTTTTGTGAGGCCCACCAGACCGTGTGCAAGCTGTGCAGGCACAGGCAGGGTGCGAATCACTCGTGCATGCCCCAGCAGAATCACAAAAAAGCCATGGGCGGCGGAGCCTTGGGGTGCGATGATTTCCCCTGGGGAATACACCAGGTGGGTCACACCCAACGCAACATGCCACCACTGAATGCCATGTGGCAATATGCTGCTGGGGGGGGAATCTTCTGGGGGGGTGATCGGGGGGGGCTCAGAAGCTACATCGGCCGGTTGACGCGAAGACTGTTCGCCAGCTGGGATACTTTCAGACTTGGAATCGGACTGCAGGCTGCCATGTGCATTTTCCATATCTGCTGTGGTCTCGCTGGCTCCTTCCCCGTGGGGTGTCCTGCCTCGACCTGTCAAACGAGAAAAGCGTTCCGAGCTTGTCTCTACGGCGTGCTTGCCGAGAAACGACGAGTCTGCAGGCTCCCCCATGAAGGCCCCCATGGCGGATCCAAGCCCCCCCCCTGACACACTCCCACCGCCCCCTTCACCCCCAGCAGCCCCCCTGGAGGACACTGACGCAGTGTCGGCCCCAGAAGCTGACGCCGCGTCCGCTGACTGCATGCTGTTTGAGGGGGGCCCTGCACCCCCTTGAATGGCGACTCGTGCCTTGGTTGCCCTTGCATCACGCTCCACGCGCCGTGTGGCCTCGGCTTTCTCCAGGGCGGATACGTCCCCAGCAGCTAGCCCCAGCCCCCGCTGCAGCTCCTGCAGCCCCCAAGCCATGAAGACACTGGTGCGCCGCAGGGCGTCCAGGGCCCGATCCACCAGCGTAATACGCGCCCGGTGCATGACTGAGTGATACAGTGAGGCCTTGATGGCCAGCAGCACCGACTTCTCCCGGCAAATCACCCCTGCCCGCCGTTCCCCGGCCCCGTCTGCGTTATGCAGGGCGCCCTCCCCGAAGCTGTCATATGGGCCCAGTGTGTTGATCACCACACGAGGCTCAGAGGCCCGTGCGTTTCTGGCCCGATCTGCCCCAGGGGCGTTTTTATATCCCCCCTTAGGGCCCTTTTGCATGCGCTGACGCAGTGTGCTCGCATCCAGGGGGCCTCCGTCGTTGTCTGCCGAGTCACCTTGCCCTTCAAATCCCACACCCAAATTTCTCAGCAAGCTAGCGTTAGCCAGCAGCCCCTTGGACGCGACGGTGACTCCCTGCGGGGCTTTGTACAACGAAGCCCCCCCTGCACCCCTTTGCTCGCTCAAGGGGTCACCCCCCGTGTTGCCCATCGAGTCTGAGCCCCCCCCCCTCAGCCCAGGGCCAGACAAGTCGGAGTTTGCGGTGTGTCTTCGCAGCGTTAACGTCGGTACTGCCTTCTCGCTAACGGCAGCCTCCGACAGTCGCCATAGGTCACGTGAGTCGGTCGTCTTGCTGGCCGACACCTCCACATCAAGCGCTCCCTGCAGGATCAAGTAATAGTCTGCACCCACATCGCCTTGCTGGAACAGGGTTTGGCCTCGTTCTAGCAGTACTGCTGTTCCGTTCCGGAACACGTCTTCGCGCAACTCGGCCGTTAGCATCTGCAACCATGCAATTAGGGGGGTCAGCTCTTTTTCAAGACACCCCAAGTCTTCGGCTGAGCGCACAGTGGGGTGTCTTAGGAGCACTTGAGTCCACCGACGCACCTCCGCATCATCAGGAGCTGTCATACGACGGAGAAATTTCTTCACATTGAAGTCTGTGACTCGAGGCACGCTGGATGAACCGTCTTCCATGAGACCTTGAGAGGTGGCGTCCGCAGACAGCATGACCTCCGCACGCCCCCCCCGGCCATCCTTGGTGACACTTCGGGTTGTTATCCCCCCTGCACCCCCCTGAAGGGGCAATTCAGAGGCAGATTCTTCCTCAAACGAGGCTTCCCGCGTGGCCATGTCTCGGGGGCCAAGCAGGTCTGCATAGTTCACCGCCGCATGCCGAGAGGACCCTCCCTTATCGCCAGCGGGGGCCCCCTTCTCATCGTCGAAATCGTCATCGAGCACACCAGGCCCCACCTCCACACCCCGCATCTGAGAGTGCCGCACATCCAACAACTCCTCCAAAGCTAGGGCCATGCCTTTCTTGGGGGGGGCTAAATCTTCATTACGGGGAGCCTCAGAGTCATCCGCGTCAAGATGCGACCCCCCCCTAGACTCACCCCGCCACTGTGCATCGCTCTCTTCCACTTCAATGGCCTCCCCCGCCGCGTCCTGTTTCTCCCCAAGGGCAGCCGACAGCAGGCCAATGGTGGCCGCCCCTCCTGCCCGGGTTTGAAGCGAAACGCTGTGGGTGGCTCTTGCTGCTTTCGTGCGGGAGGTCTCCAGGGGGCTGCTGAGGATCGCAGACATTGCACGTGATGTGGGTGAGGGGGGGGGTGCGTGCCCCCCCCCCGCCGCAGCCCCAGCCAGCCTTCGTGCAGCAGCTGCCGCTTTCGCCCCCGCGTAAGCTGGCAGCACTGCTGGAATGGAGCGCAAACGAGACATGGTGCCACCCTGTGAGAGAGAGGCAGCGCTCTTTGCGGATGCTGCCCCTCCGGCCGCCGCCGCCGCCGCCGCTGCAATGCGCCGGGTGCGGATGGGGTTGCCGCTCCCAGCCGGAGCTGCAGAGCCAGCTGAGCGGCCGAGACGGGATGCACCACCTGCTGTGGGGGAGCGTGCACGGTGTCTGGATCGGCTGCTCGTGTGCTGGTCGCTGAAGGCGGAGCCGTCCCCGTAATACGCCGCTTTCAACTCGATGGGGGCACTTTGGTGGCTAGGCGCCACATCCAGCCCGGAGAAGTGAACAGGGGAAGCGGCAGCGGGAGCACGCGTGGAAGAGCAGGAAGGTGATGTGGCACGCCCGCTGGTGCTGCTTGCTGGGCTATTCTGGGCGCTGTTGTCCGCCTTTGCCCTGGGGGCCGTGAGCCGTCCTCGGGCTGACAGGGAAGCAGGCAACAAGCCGTTTGACACTGATGAATCAAATGCACGGGCAAACAGGGATCCAGATATGCGGTCAGAACGGTTTGCCATGCTGACTAGTGTGTTACTGGATAGAATGCTTGCAGCAATGCTTTCCAGGTCAGCGTCGGTTTTTGCCCTCCTGCCGGTTTGAGGCACGAGGGCTGATGCAGCCGAAACGCTGGCAGTGCTTGCCCCCCCTGCATGGACAGCGAATGAAGCTTGCTCCGCTAATCGCTCAACGTGAGATGCATGCTCAAGCTGCGCCATGTGCAGCAGTGTCTGCAAGTGGACATTCTCCTGGGAGCCCGACAGAGCGTCGCGCTGCGACAATAGACTGGACCTGCGGCGTGCCTTGCTGGGGGAAAGCTTCATGGTGAGCACGGTGCCTGCAGTCGGGCCCGAGCTTTGAGACATTTTACTGTCCTCAGCCTGCTTCGCCTCCTTCTCTGCAATGCGGTCACGCCAGTCAGCATGGTACCGGGTGAGCGCAGCGATGGCAGCTCTTCGCTTCGCTGCACTGTCTTCAAGATCTGGCGCAATTTGAGGTTGAAAAGCACGCAGCCGCATAGACTTCAATGCCCGCTCGTGCAGATCGGCGTAAGCATCCTCTGCACCTGCATGTGTGTTGTTTGGGAGCCGTGCTGACTGCGACATGGCAGAAGCAGTGAGGCAAAGAAGGCGGGCTGCGCAAACTCAAGCCGGCTCCAGTGCAAGCAGGGAATGCACGGTTTTGCTTGGATGGACAATATCGTTGATTCTTGTATGGTGAGTTGGCCCAAACGAATTGTTGTTTTCTGCAAAGCATTGGACTGAAGCTGCTGCCGCAAGCTCTGAAAGGGCAGCTGGCTGATAGCCCCCAAAAGTGCTGCAGAAAGTCTGAGCAATGAGACGCAGCAATCTCACTCTTTGGTGGCAGCTCTGGCCTCAATTTCTTCTGACTTGTGCTGCTACAGTAGGTTAGGTGTCTCACCTGCCGCTGTACTCTGCCATTTCAAGCTGTCCCAAGATTGTATTTCCCGCTTCGTCGCCCTGCATGTGCAGCGTGAGAGTCCTTGCACTCACAGCGTAAAGGGCTACACCCAGTGTATTTTCTGCAACTGATTGTTTCCTGTGTACATCGCCATGTCTGCTGGTGGTGTCATTCCAACAGAGCGGGGGCACTTGCCTGTCCGCTGGCTGATTCTATTTCTGCTCTGCATGGCCTTGATTGGGTCGTACTACTGTGAGTGCAGCTGCGAGTATCGCTTTCTTAGAATGGCTGACGAGTTTCTCTGTGTGCAGGCTACGACAACCCAAGTGCTTTGCAAAACCAAGTGAGCTATGTCTGACTGCCTCAGGGCGCGTGAAAGACCGCACTGCCACGCACAGCTTCCTTGCTTGCGTTTGTACCCTCGTTATCAGCACGCCCGTACAGATGAAAAAATATTACCATGCTGAGACCGGAGAGGCTGCCGACAAGTTCAACGTCCGCTTCAACCTTCTGTACACTGTACGTAGGCTGCTCTCAACACAGACCATCGTCCTGCTTCTTCTCCTGCGATAGCCGTCTCCACGCTGGCCTTCCGCAGGTTTACTCCATTCCAAACACAGTGTTGCCCTTTTTCGGCGGCGTGATTTCGGATAAGCTCGGTACGGCAATGACTCGGGCCCTACGAAGACTCTCCTTACATTTGCATCACATTTGCGTCACATTCCGCAATTTGCAGGAGTGCGCCTCATGTCAATAGTATTTGCTGCAATGATTGCATTCGGCCAGCTCATTTTCGCTGTTGGAATGACGTACGTATAATGCTTGTGCTCCTCGATCCAGGGTGCCTTCAGAGTCTCTTGCAGCGTCAACATAAGATTTTATTGTGTGGCGTTGGCAACTCCTTCTCCGCTCATCAAGCCTTGTTGTGCGCAGCTTGAAAGACGAAAACACTGGCTGGTGGGTCATGTTTATTGGGCGAACTGTTTTCGGATTTGGTGGCGAGTCTCTATCTGTGGCCATGTCTGCGTACATCGCGCAGTGGTTCACCGGCAAAGAACTTGCTTTGGCGTTGGGCATGAATCTTGCCCTTGCACGTGTTGGTTCTGTCATCAACGATGCAACCTCAAGTGCCATCGCAGCCTCGTACCCTATTTACTATGCACTGTGGGCCGGCTTCTTTGTGTGTATAGCATCTTTCCTAGCTGTTGTTTGGGCTTACTACATTGACGTCCGCGCTGTCAGCAAGCTGGCCAAAAACAAGGTCGCCCTCATCCGCGCTGGCAAGCTTGCCATGCCCATCTTCCGAGCCGAGAAGAAGGCTCAGGCTGAGGCTGAGGCTGCTGCATCCTTGAACTCAGGGCCGGGGGCATACCAAAGCCCTGCATTCAAGCCCCTGCCAGGGGGCCCCTCAGATGTGCACGAGGCCCCCTCAGAGCTACTGCTCGGGGGCGACTCACCTGCCCTGGGCGGCGTGTCCAATGCGTTGGCAAACATGACCAGTGAGTCACCTAGCACTTTGCGCATGCAGCGTGCCAACGGTGGCAAGGGGGGTCAGGGGGGGGCTGATGTCGCCCTCGCCCCCCTCAAGGGCTTCAACGCCGGCGCCACAGCGCATCCCGGCTTCGAAGACTCTCCTAATTTGAGGCTGCACCAGCCCGTCGACATTGACGAGAAGGCGCTGATTGCGGAGTTGGAGAGCGTGGAGGCCGAGGTTGTGCGTTTCTCAGATGTGAAGGAGTTCCCAACGACCTTCTGGCTCCTAGCCATGTCTTGTCTGACTGTGTACTGCGCCATATTGCCCTTCAACAATATCGCTGCGTCGTTATTCACCACCAAGTACCACATGGACGACAAAAGCGCAAACCTGGTCCTCATGGTGACCTACTTGACCGCTGGCATCCTTTCGCCGTTTATGGGCTGGGTGATCGATCGCGTGGGCTTCCGTGCCGTGCTGAATGTCGTGGCAGCAGTGCTCATCGTGGGTGTGCATGCTGTGCTGGGGTACTCTGAATTGTACCCAGTGGCACCGCTGGTGGTGCTGGGAATGTGCTACTCCATCTACGCGGCGGCACTGTGGCCCTCGATCGCCCTTGTGGTGAAACCGGAGTTCCAGGGGACAGCATATGGCGTAGTGACTGCCGTGCAGAACGCAGGATTGGCCCTGGCGCCAGTGATCATCTCACAGTTGCAGCCCCCCAACCACTGCGAAGGCTCGTACAGGTGTGTGGAAGACTTCTTCATTGGCCTGGGCAGCGCTGGCATCGTGGTGGGCATCTTGCTGAATGTGGCTGACTACTCCGCACCTGTGGCGCTGCTGAACCTCACTGATGGTGCAGCACGGGACAAGAAGCGTGCCCTGGGATTGCTGACTGACGAGGAGGTTGCAGCGGAGGCGGCAGCTGCAGCGGCGGGGGAAGAGTCCAACTCAGAGAACACTGGCCTACTGGCTGCCGGTGGTGGTGCTGGGGAGGTTCGTCAGCGTGCGGGTAGTGCTGAGTCGGTGTAACTCCCTGTGAAGCGCTTTATGGTCGCTCTGAATTGAGCGCTGTTTGGCAAGGGGGGTCTGGAGATGCTGCAGAGTGGGGGCGGTGCCACAGCAAATGCGCTCGGAACACCAATTTGTAACAAGCAGTTCAATCCATACCAGCCTTGATTTCTTGGTCGTCAGGACGATTCCCCCTGCTAGGAAGGCATTTTTCTGGCACACCGCCAAGCACCAGCTGCACTCTTTTGGCGTTAAAAAGCAGGCCTTCAGTACTGCAAGCGAAGACCCAAATAGTCATGGTGAGCAATGCATGCATGTGCTTCGTGCCTTTTGTTTTTACTCGTACCTGATTGCAGCCCAAAAAAGGTGGCAAGAAGAAGAAATCAAAAGAGGAGCTTGAGGCAGGTGAGCACAAAATCCGCATCAAAAACCGCCATGCCGAGAGCTGGCTGAAAATTTGCATGATACACCATTTTACACAGAGCGGCTCGCCCTTGAGGAGGAAATGGCACGCCTGCAAGCTGGTGCGTGACAATTGACAGTGCAGCCCTCTTGCGGTGTAGCATTGGTTGCACGACATTTCGCAGAAGCTGCAACCATCCAAGCTGTAGCGGAGGCTGAAGTCACAGAGCTTGTGCAAGAGAAAATGGAAGCTGAAATAAGGTAGGGGATTCTGTAGTGCATTACAAGCTGCACAAGTGCTGCATTGCTCGTACAGGACCGAATCAATTTCCGCAGCAAACGAGACGCGACCCTGGATCACTTGCAAACTGCCTGGCCAAGCATCCACAGGCAGCTACAGGAGGAGGGTGGCATTATGCAGGAGCATGCAAAGCGTGAAGCAGCTGTCAGGGATGAAGAATACCACCTGAGCTGCTCCCTGTTGCCCCATCCAGCTCGCTCAGCTGAGCTCACGCAGTACCTCACTGCCATTCAAGACACAGACACTGACAGAGAAGCTCTCAAATACTCATTGCGCAAGGAGTTGAATGATATGACGGCTTTACTGCGAGTGGCACACCGCTTGGTCGTGTTTCGGTCTGAGCAACTCGGCTCAGGGCTGCCTCAGCAAGCAATTGCCGCCACTCAGTTCATGCATTCGTCCTATGGCTGCCTGCGCACGCGGCTGGATGCCATGACTGCTTGGATGCTGGAGCATGCAGATACCTTCAAAAAGACAACCAAGGACGGCCGGGATGACCCTGAAGTGCGTATTTCACACCAGCTGGGCGTGCGGCGGTGGCCAGGCACCATGGCGACCAACAGCACTGGCGCGCCAGGTGCAACTAAGAACACCGCACCCACCAGCGATGCACTGCAGGGCAGTGATGGGCTGCTTGGCACGCAAGGGCGCAGTGATCGTTTCTTGGCATTGGCGCCTGTATTGGATGGGGGCTCCTTGCGATTTGGGCTGTGGCTTGCACTGAAAGATCGCAACCGGTCTCTGGAAGTGAACCACCACGCTGTTGGCATCAAGTTAAAGATCCCCAAGGCTGTCACCACCATGGGAGTGGCAGTGCGGGCTGTGCACTCAGACTTCGATGCCGCTGCAGCCACGGCGGAAGCTGCTGCTGAGTTTGAAGCTGCCCTGACCGCATCTGCGTTCGCAGCTGACAGTGCAGGGGGGCGTCCGTCATCCTCCATGCGCCCACGGTCTCAAGGTGCCCGCCCCCTCTCGGGCCTGACTGCTGGTAGCGCCCCCCCCTCCGAGTCCGCGCTTGAGTCCGAGACCCCCCCCCAAGAGGACCTGGCAGAGGGGAAGGAGGGGGGTGCAGACGCATCTCTGGCCACTGCAGCCACCATGTCGCTCAGTGTGGCGTCTGTGGACGCCGATCATGCAGCTGCAGCCGTGATGGCAGCGCTGCAGGCCAAGCCGGAGGAGCGAGCAAGCTCCAGGGGTCGCAGTCGCAGCGGAAGTCGCAGTCGCAGCCGCAGCAAAAAGAAGAAGAAAGCACTTGTAGAGCCAGAGCCAAGCTTGGAGGAGAAGATGGAAGCGGCTGCACAGCGCCACGCGCGGGAGTACGTCCTGCACAAGACAGGCGTGGCCAGCGCACATGACTTCACTGGTGGCGCGACCCTGGCCCCGCTTCCGCATTTACCCGAGGTGGAGGACAAGAATTTGTGGACACCGGTAGGAGGGGTTGTAGCTGTGGAGCTCCTGGAGCGCCCTGCCCCAGGCAAGTTTATCCGCAAGTGGACGCTGACTCCTGCCTCAGCCCTGCACCTTACGGTGAGGCGGTGCCCGCACCCCCATGAAGGGAAGGGCGAGACTGCCCAAGTGCATGCATTGCGCATGCAAATCACCCTGCGGCCTTCCGTTCTCCCCCCGCCGGAGCTATACATTGCGTACTGGGATGCTGATGTGATGGTGCCGGAAGCGGGGGGGGGGTACCTGAACGGGATGCAGGGGGGTAGCACGAGCGCATACACCGCAGGCGGAATTCCTGGTGTGCATCTCCCCCGGTCCTCCCCGCCCTCCGTGGCGTGCCTGCTGCCGCCTGCCTCCGGCTGGGTGGTGGATGAGGACGCCTCCCCCGAGATCGTTGATGGTGTGCTGTGTTTCTCAACCACTTGGATGCGCCAGCAGGCCTTGGTGCAGCCGCGATACCTGGACATGCCGTATAGGTCTTGGAGCGTCGGCCCCGGGAGCAGGTCCACCGCCACATCTGTGGCGGGGCCAGCGTCTCTGGTGTTCGGAGTCACCACCCAGCGCATGTCGCTGAGCATTGAAGTGCGCAGTGACAGTGTTGCCCTGCTCGCAGGCACAGAGGGCCTGCCAGCTCAACTGGAGCCGCTGAGCAGTGAGGCAGGCCATAAGCGGGGCATGGGCCCAGGGCAATTCCTGCTGGCGCTGCGAGATTGTGGAGTCAACCTGCTGGCTGACGAGGAGTGTGCCGCTGTGCTCAGGGGAGACTTCCCTGGGCCAAGCTTGAACCCCCCCGCCAAGCAGGCTGTGCCTCTGTCGCTTGCGGCAGAATCTGGTGGAGCTGCACTGTCGTCACTGGGCAGCACTGCCCCGGCCGCCGCCTCTGGGGCAGGTGGCGATGAAGGCAAGGATGCCGAAGAACACCTGGAAGGAAAAGAAGAACACGGCGATGACGGCGAGAGCAAGCAAGACGGTGGGGCATCAACCAGCTTGAAGTCTGAAGGGAAGGCCAGCCAGACTGGCTCCGCTGCGGGCAGCGACGCCGGCTCAGTGGATGGAACAGATGATATGGTCAGCTCAACTGAAGTTGTGGCTTTCAAGAATCCTGCAGTTGAGAGCGTCGCGTACCGTGATATGGCCAGAATGGCGACAGCTCTACAGTTTGCCTCCAGCGGATGGTCCAATTCGCCACGGGCTGCAGATGATGTGTGTGTGATACCCCCCCCCCCAGGGCAGGGCAAGGGGCCATCAAGAGCACAGCCTGACGAGCTGAGCCACGCCCAGGCCGAGCGCGCGGGAGTTGCCATTGTGCGGGCGCGAGACGCGACTTACGCCCACCTGCTGCCAGACGCAGAGGGTGCAAATGACGGCACCAGCTGGCGATACCTGCGGTATAGTTACGACAGTGCCGCCCCGGAGAGTGCAGTTGTGCAGCTGCTGGGCGGAGCCACTGAGAAGCAACTGCCCGGAAAAGCAAGTATGGGGCCACCAGCCCTGCAGGCAGAGGACGCAATCAGTGCGCGGCTGGGCCCTGGCACTGTGCAGGCCATCCAACAGCACTCATCCGTGCTGGCAGAGCGCCTGCTGCGAGTGCTCAGGCTGGTGCGGCCGTTGAGCTTTGCTGTGACAGCATGTGATGCCGAGGTATAGCGGACAGTGTGGGTTCAATTGTATTCTCGGCTCTGCCTGCCCCTGTATTTTGATGCTGCTTGCGAGCTGCTGTGTAGCTCAGGGCCTGCTCACAGCGCTGGTGCAACTTTGGCGCTGGTACCTTTGGGCTTGGAGGCCTTGCTATCACTGGACTTGGGGCTGGAGAAGCTCTTTCTGCCAGATGGATTGCTGAAGGCGTCTGCCTCGGCACTTTCCTTGGCGCTTTTAGGGGTAGAGAATCTCCGAGCAGCCGGCGGGTTTGCGAACGGATTGAAGTCATCTGCATTAACCCGTGATGATACGTCCAAGGCTGCTGCCCCTCCGGTCTTGGAAGAGAACTGACCAGCATCAGCAGGCTTTGAAAACGGGTCTCTTTCGTCACTTGCGTTGCCTCCATCAAAAACACCAGAGCCGGAGACTGAGTCTGCCTCCTGTGACTGCGTATCTGAGAGGTCCTCCTTCTTACGTCGATGCCGCCGTTTCCGCTTCAAGAGCTGCAGCTCAGCTCTTTTGAGGCCAAGAGCGAAATCTGAAGTGGACTTAAATCTGGAGTATCCGTCGCGCTGCATTAAATTGAATATTTCGTCGTGAGCCTTGTCAAACATACGCACGGAGCAGTTGCCTGCTTCAGCTGCTGTTAGAATTGCCCTGCGTTGGGTGGCTGAAATGTTCACTTGCAGTGGACCTCCCACTTCTATGAAATTGCCTATGACTCGCTCGCATTCCGCTTTTTCCTGCTGCATGAGGAGCTGAGCTTGGCCGTGCACGGCACCGTCACCAGCTGAGCTTTGCTGCACCCGGCGATGAATACGTTTCAGCGTTTCGACTTTCTCCCAGAAAAGCAAATTTTCGGCTGAAAACTCATTGCGCAGGTATGCTTTGAACAGCTTCCTTAGCTTCGGAATGTACAGGACGAGTGAAAGCGTGGGGGATGTAAAGTCCGCGTTGCGGAGCAAAAAGCTTTCGCCACTGGCTGAGCCAAAGCCCACGTATGAACCGGAGCCTGTGCTTGAACCACTCTTGGAAGACTCATTTGATCGATGGGAATGTCCGATATATCCAGCTGTTCCTTCAGAGTCTGCGACGCGGCAGGCAGCCAGCGGTGACTCCACAGAAAGTGCACTTTCTAGAACCAGGGTGCCCGAGGGCAACACTTGCAAGTGTGAACCAAGCTCGATCCCGGAGTAGATTTTCTCCATCACTTTGTCTGTTGTCGTGTTGTCGGTGGACTGTCTCAATGAAACCAAGTACGACACGATTTGCTCTGTGCCTGGTGAGCCTGCCCATCCTAGCTGCCATGCTGTCAAGTCTTGGGCGCTCAGCCCAGGCACATCGGACCCCTCTTGCAGCAGAGCAGCCTCTTCGAATGCTGACAAGCTCTTACTGGATATCAGTGCACCAGCGGCTGCTTCTGCATTCGCCACTGCAAACTTTTCGCGGAAAGATTCCCTGGCTGGAAACAGCAAAGAGAAACACACGCAAAACAAAGCAAAAGCAATTCCAAGTGTTTCTGAAGCAAACTTAAGTTGTTCATCGGAATTGTTGATGACACTCAACAGCAATTGGGAACAGGTGACCAGGAAAAAGGCGGCTGTGATGCTCTTGAGCTCAATAACTACAGTGAACGCATCAGATACACCATTTACAAGTTTGGCCGTCAATGCAAGGAGTGGGCCAGCGAATACCAGTGCCAAGAGCAAAACTGCAAAGTGCTCTGTTGCTGCAGCTGTGCATGGTGCACAGCCAGTGCTTTTGTTGGTCGCGAGAACGGAGTGAAGGACGCCTGCAGTAAAGAAAGGGGCCGCTACACAGATTGCAACACGTTGCCCAGTTCGGGCGCTGGACAGCATGCGGAGGCGCCGAATAGAACCGATTTTGGTTTTAGGTGTCTCAAAGTGTCGAACCTGGCAGAAAATTAATGCTGCAACCCACAACAGTATAGACATTGTTCTCACAAGAGTCTCATTTTGGCTGGAAGTAGCCTCACGGATATTGGCACTCAGCGTCGACTGGCGCGCATGCATCGGTACATTGCAGCGATTTTCTCCATGTTCTATCAAGTTGGTCAATTGGTCATGCCGTGGCTCGGTGTTTTCGAAATCAGATGCGTCATCACTGTCCCCACTGCCATCGTGATCTGCCCCAGGGTTTGACTCAGCATCCGACAGGAGGAGTCTTTGAATGGTGTACAGTGCCGAAACCCTGATACTCCTCCAAACAAGAACTCCAACTGCAAGAATTTGTATTCCTGAGGCCACACAGCACTGTGTCGAACTTACGAAAACCACCTGCCGCAATGTAGTAGCAGCACAGAACTAATGGGCACGTCCACCCTGCGTAAACTCAAGTCAAAGAATTACACTACAAGACATAATGCAGGTTTATGCACCTGATCCGGATATTTGCTGAATTTGGGCTGCAAAAGGCGAGCTGCAGGAGGCTATGTGCAAAGAAAACTTCACAAATGGCTTACGGGCGCTGAGAAATGCAAGGGACACCAAACTCGCTGCTGTGGCTTGCAAGAGCCTGAATCGCACTGGTTGAAATGCTTTTCTTAAGGCGAAAACACAAAAAGCAAACGATCCAGCAAAGGCGAAGATGAGCAGGGCACCTGTGCTTTCATTGACTCGTGGACATTTGGCGGCCATACCGTCAAATTTGTCTGGGCACGCTGCACAACAAATGCAGCTAGATTAAGTGCTGAACTTGCAAAAATGTACCCAAGGACCACTCCTGGTGGATTGTGGATTACGCAGTTGAGCAATTGTAGCTCCAACAACCAGGAGATGTACCACCCCAGTGGCACGCAATCTCTTCACCACAAACTTGGCCCCAGATAAGAGGGGTGAGAGGTTGTAAAGAGTGGCTCTAAATTACATTTTGTGTGTGGTTTGAATTTTGCTGCAAGAGCACGCCAGGTTCCTCTAAACTGGAGGCCCACAGACTTGTAGGGCCTTGTGGGGAGGGGCCTTTGCAAAAGCTGAAAGCCATGATGGGGGCTGAAATGCAGCACATCCGGAGTATGTGTGTACCTTTTTAAGTATGAGATACACATTGATGAGACTCCAGTGCGGAGTTTGCCTTAGGCTTCGATGGTGTCATTCATTCTTGCTGAAAGTTTCAACTGGGCAGTGCCCTGCATTCACAGCCAGGCCCCACGTAAACCAGCATCAACGTAAATTCATGGCTCTCAATTGTGGTGTTTATCTCATACAACTCGAACTCGGATTTTGCTTCCATGGCACCGTTAATTTGGAAGCTGGATCCCCTCTGTAAGTGCTACAAGAACTCTGACACACACGGCTAGAGACACCTGACACGTCTCATAGGAAGAGGGTCAAACAGAACTGATCTCAACTGAGGCTGCAGTGTGAGTGCACAGTGCATGCAGCTAGGCTAGTCCCACCCCCTGTAGAGGGGGGGGTCTCTCTACAGGGGGGCTGCCGGCTGTCTCCTCGCCGGTGTCCTCAGTTCGCTCAGACCCAGGCCACGAAGTCTCTGCTGACCCAAGTTTTGGCTTGCCTGCAATCAGGAATTTTCATGCGCCAAAAAGTCAGGGTTTTCGACGGGGCTCACTGCACGTGACAGAAAACCCCTGCATTTTGGAAAAAGCCGGCCACTTTCGGCCCCCCATATGCGTATGAGGACGCCCCTTTCATTCGGCAGGCCAAAAAACATGCTAGGCCTGCAGCAGGGTCGGTCCACCCCATGTTAGATTTAATAGGCCACCTTGCGCCGACAGGTGCGGAATTTGTGCGGAATTTGAGAAATACGCTGCGGAAATTGCGTTTGGTTAGATAAAACCCTGCATTTCGTGGCCAGGGGGCCTCAAATTTTCAGCTTTCGCAGGGGGTGGACCAACCCTGTGCAGATGCACGCGACAAAAAAAATCCCAGCGTTGTTCATGCCTCGGGTGAAGACACACTGAGCGCAACTCTGGCTTTCTTGAGAAAGCCCTTCTGTCAGCTTCCCACGCGCACACAGGCGTGTCTCTTGCTTCCTCGGTAGCGGCACACAAACTTTAGCAAAGCCGTCGCCCAAGTTCTTCCACAGCTTCACAAGATGGCCGCTGCACATGATTTTGCGTCGAAAGAGAGCCATCAAGGCTCAATTTACAAAGTATCCGGGCCATGTAAGTCTGCATTCTCCAAATCCCGCTCAACATGCCAACTGATTGAATAATGTGTACGCAGTGGTTATCGCTGAAAAAATGTCAGGGGCGCAAATGTATGAACTTGTAAGTGTTCAATGCGTGAAATCTGTCTTGCTGATTAATCTGCATTGGCCGATTATGTGGAGAGCACGTACTAGCAATTTCCTGGCATCCACAGGTCCGTGTTGGCAGCAAACAGCTGGTCGGCGAAATTATCCAGCTCAATAAAGACACAGCGAGCATTCAGTGCTATGAAGACACTTGTAAGTTTTGGCTCGCTATTTGCCGAGTGACACAGCACAATGCAGAGGTCGTTTGCAGCGGGCCTGAGTGTGGGCGATGTAGTCCAGCGAACCATGGCACCGCTGTCGGTAGAGCTTGGCCCAGGGATGATGGGAAACATCTTTGATGGAATCCAGCGACCCCTGAAAAAGATTTACGAGGAAGCCGGAAACAGGTGCGCTGGTTTGCGTTTTTCGTGTGCGGCACCAAGATGACCTTAGCTTTCGCAGCCCTTTTGTGCCCCTGGGGGTATCGGTTGGTGCCCTGGATCACAGCAAAGCGTATGAGTACACCCCAGTGGCTGGTTTGAAGAAAGGGGGCCTCATTGCAGCTGGCACCATCATCGGAGCAGCTGACGAGAACGCCCTGATGAGCGCCCACGCAGTTATGGTCCCTCCCAACATGTCCGGCGAGATCGTGCGCGTGTACGGAGCAGGGACAGACGGACATGAATCCTTCACGCTAGAAGACCCCCTGATGGACATTCGTGACTCGCGCACTGGCCGTGTTCGCACGGTCACCATGAGCCACTACTGGCCCGTGCGCAAGCCCCGTCCAATTGCCAACAAGTTGCCAGGAAACAAGGCACTCATTACAGGGCAGCGCGTCCTGGATGTCCTATTTCCGTGCGTATTACGCATGCTGCTAACTTCACTGCTCCTCATTCCCCTTGCTGTGCAGGTCTGTGCTGGGAGGCACGTGTGCTATCCCTGGGGCTTTTGGCTGCGGCAAAACCTGTATCTCCCAGGCCCTGTCCAAGTACTCAAACACCCAGGCAATTGTATACGTGGGGTGTGGTGAGCGAGGCAACGAGATGGCGGAGGTGCTATCTGATTTCCCTGAGTTGACCATCGAAATGGACGGCAAGCAAGTGGGGATTATGGACCGAACGTGCTTGGTCGCAAACACTTCCAACATGCCTGTTGCAGCCCGTGAAGCATCAATTTACACAGGCATCACAATTGCAGAGTACCTGCGCGATCAGGGCTTGGATGTTGCCCTGATGGCTGACTCAACTTCGCGTTGGGCTGAGGCGCTTCGAGAGATCTCTGGCCGCCTGGGCGAGATGCCTGCTGACGGCGGCTACCCTGCGTACTTGGCCGCGCGCCTGTCCAAGTTCTATGAGCGTGCAGGGCGCGCCACTTGCCTTGGCCTGCCCAAGCGAGAGGGCTCGGTGTCGGTGGTGGGGGCTGTGTCGCCCCCGGGGGGTGACTTCAGCGACCCAGTGACCTCCGCTACGCTCGGAATTGTGCAGGTTTTTTGGGGGCTTGAGAAGAAACTTGCGCAGCGCAAGCATTTTCCAAGTGTGGACTGGACACGCTCATTCTCAAAGTACATGCGTGTGCTGGGGCCGTACTTCGACTCAGTAGGCCAACACCGTGACTACACTCATTTGCGTGACACAGCCCGGGACATCCTGGCGGAAGAGGGTTCCTTGCTCGATATTGTTCAGTTGGTTGGCCAAGACAATCTGTCAGAAGACCAAAGAGTCACGCTTGAAATCGCTCGCATCATTCGAGAGGACTTCTTGCAACAGGACGCTTTCAGTGAGCATGATTACAACTGTCCACTCACAAAGTCTGTACGTACTTGCGATATGCCAAGGCCTGTCTTGCGCTCCATTGTTTTCATTTGTTCTTTTTGTGCAGCTTGGCATGCTGCGGAGTATCGTCAAGCTTTACGAGCGATCGCGAAAGTGCATTCTTGACACAAGCGCTGATGGCACCGCCGAGAAGTTCTCTTGGAAAGTGTTCACGGCAACACAACCGCAGGTGCTTGATGACATTATCCAAATGAAGTTTGAAGACCCGCTGCAGTCAGAAGATGAGCTGCATGGTTTCTTTGACGGCATTTGCCGGCGGATTGATGAGTGCTTTGATGGCATGATTTGACATGGAATGCATTCACAATCAAACACAGGTGAAGGCCAAAAGCTAAAACATCAAACACTCACAAAATTCAACGCCCTCTAGCCATTGGGTTGCTCACAGTCAAAGTTCCAGTGACGCCAACTGTGACCGCTGACTGTGGCTTTGACTTGGCTTCACGAGCGGAGGTCAAGTCGCCCAGCTGATCCTGCAGTCGCTGGTAGTCCTCATGCTGGGCTCTGGAAAACTCTTTGACGAGAAGCCACTGTTGTGCTGTGGGGGTGAACTGGTTGTTGAGAACAGCATCTATGTTAGCACCTGCATTGCGACCAGCAGCTGCTTTCATCGCGAGGGGGTTCAAACCAACCCCCGTATTCTCGCCACCTTCATCGATGGCGTCATCAATACTCTTATTTTGTTTCTTGATCGAAAGGTTGTCCTCCTTCTGGAGCTTCTTCGCAGACATGGAGCACAGGGCTGCACCGACTGGAATTCCAAATCCGGTGTAGCAACACAACACACCGCCAAGAAACATGAGAGCACCCCGACGTCCTTGCGGCGGGCCTTGCAACAAGCCAAAGGTTACCATGACCTCCGTACCAAACACAGTGAAGAAATACGTCAGAGAGCCGAATACTACGAGCAGAACGATAACAGTCAGAACCTCTCTTTGGGCTGCATAGATGGGGTTTGAATTATCGCCGGTTTGGAACATGATACCGGCGATGCAAACAAAGCAGCCACTTGCAAGTAACACTGCTTCCATCGTGTTGTAGGAAAACAGATAGTCACTGCCAGGCACTCGAGCAGCATCGAGAATGTCGCTGATGTTGGTCCGTGTTCTCTTTCTCTCTTTTGCAGCATCGGCTACACATTTTGCAATTTGCTCCCCAATTCTTGTGTGAATCTGCAAATTCCGACTCAGTTTTTTCTCTGCTCTAATCCGGGTCTTGTGTAGCAGCACAATTTGACGACGACTAGCCATGCTCATGTAGGGAACATTCTGGGCATGCATGGCATACGAAAAGAACAGTATGCAAAAGCAAAGGGCCATTTGGAAGGACGGAGTTCTTCGGAACATCAATGATGTCAATGCGATACAAAACTTTCGGAAAATAATGAGCAAAATCCAGTAGTACTTATCCGGTACAAAATGGTAGTACAGCTTGTGGAGAACTCGTCTGGTTTTGTAGAATGGGTTGCTTGGGGTTTCGCCAAGGTCCATTGCTCGCAAAATCTGGTCGGCTTGAATTTTGAATTTGTACTTGTACAAACAGTAGACAACCAATGCTGGATAGCCTATGACATAAAGCACAAGTGTTGCAATTGCCGGGCCTAAGAGCATCATGTGCACTCCCCCTGACTTGTAACAAGGTTCGAAAACAGCTTCCATGTATCCTGGCTCGTACCCGTCATGAGGATCAGTTGGCTGGCAGTTGAACACGTCAAAGGTTGTGCGAGTGAGCAGCAAGTACATGTAGTAGAACATCAAAGCAAACACTGCAAGCAGGGTCGTTCCATGCTCTCTCGATGAGCTCCCGCGCTTTCCTTTGACCGCAACATTGTAGAAGTACAATGACGCAAAGGACACCACAAGCGCCATGGAAATCAACAGAGGAAGAGCTTGGATGGCAAACCACTTGAGTGCATACGATACCTCCGGAACCGTACACTCCGGAGCCGTTATATCAATATTCAAGTTAAACATCGACATCCACCTGAATACTTCGCGAATGAAGGCGGGCCACTGAACTTTTGATCGGGCAAAGATTGCCAGCACCTGCATGTAGTCAACGCCAATCGAAATGAACGCAAGATGCATCTTTTTGCGGTTCAAGATGTAGCCGCCGACACAAATTGATATCAACGCCACAACCCCCACGACTATGAGTACCCAAGCATGTGTCGGGCATTTTATACACTCTCCTCCGACGCGATAGAATTTGCCCTTCAAGCAGTCTTTGCACCGGAAACCAGTGTAGCCATATTTGCACGTGTTGTTGCCAACACACGCATCGGGGGGCTCACAAGGCAGCATTCTTGGGCACAGCGATGCATACTGTTCAGGACGGCCGAGGGGGTGAATGTCATTTGAGCCTGCTTTGCGTGGCCCGTGGCAAAACTCGCTTGTTGTGCCCACAGGATCTGACCACCAGGTTTCTTGGCTGAATGGCTCCGCAAAAGTTAGGCATTGCAACGGCTTGTCGGTATCTGTCTCCCATTCAATGCAGCCATCATCGGCACTGGATAGGCAAACAGCTCCACGGGGGCACTCTTCGCAGTATTCTCCCCGTTGGCCGTACTGTTCAGCATCACACACCATTCTGAGCTTGTAGTGATTTTTGAAAGCGTCTCTGCTGTGAATCATCTCCAGATCCCGCAAGAAACCCAGCTTTCCAATATTAGCAACTTGTTGTTCAAGCTGGCGCCGTGAAGCTTCTCCCAATTCACGAAGTCGTCGTGCATATATGCCTCCAGCAGTTTCCGTTGACACCGCTCCTTGAAGCCATTCATCACCCAGAGAAGCTTGCACACGATTCAAAATATGTGCCACGTCAGCACTTTTTCTGGCATTGCTTTGAACAGTGAACACTCTGATGTATGCTGGCAAGTCATTGTTGCTTTGCATGACGGACACAAACATGTTTGATTCCCCTTTACCGACCTGTTCTGACCAAGGGCCCTCTGTAAGCTTTAGTGCTCGTCCGCTCAAAGCTGGGTCGGCGATATTACCCTGGCATGCTGTTGCATCTGGGCAAGGGAACGAAATGTTGTGATATCCTGCTGCGGACAGGGTCAGTTTCTTGACGCCAATTGTATCGCGTGCGACATTACATTCAACATTTCTGTTATTGATGAAGCTGGTAACAGAGCAATTGGCATCGCCAACTTTTAGCAAGAATTGGTTCACCCTTGTTCCAAACTCTGCGTTCTCAGAATCACCAAAATCCTCGCCCGCTACTCCAAGCCCGTCCATCCCAGCAGCATTCACTGTATTTGGCGTGACACGGGCGATAAATGGTGGACTGAAATCAAATTGGAAACTCCCTTCGAAATCGTCAATTTCATGCATGGAGTATGTTGCGTTTACGGAACGGCCGAATCCGGCAGGCATGACGCAGAAAAAGTACGTGTGGTTGTACGACAAGAAAAGTGGCTCGATTAGCGCACTTGAGACCGAGCTTACCCTCGATGTGCTTTTTATCCAGTTTTCAATATGTTCTTGATACGCTGCTTTGGTAGGAGAAAGTTTTGCCGATGCTTTATTGGAGCGAACTGGCTTACACTCTTCAAGCAACGTTGTACCTGGCAAGTACACCATAACCCTGAGCCCACTATCAATTGAACCCGTTACTTGCATGTCTACATTTTCGTTTGTGTTCGGGCTTGGACTAATTTTAGCAGCCAGCAAAACGTTTAAACTGTTTTCAATTGGAGACTCAAATCTTCCGAGGTTGACGCCCTTCACTTGGACAAGATGACCCCTTGTTGGTGTTGGATCTGGCGCAATCCCGATAGCAGATGGTTTGTCAAACTCCACGGATAATGAGTTAGTACTTCTCTGTCCCGCAACATACAAATGCAAGGAGCGATTCAGGCCTTGCCCCACTGGCGCTCGGAAACGAATCAGCCCATGATCTGCTTGCAGCAGCTGCCCCCCATGAAGCAGGTGCTCAGGTATTGCTTGTGCAGAATCAAGCCATGCCAGGGGATCTGGGATGGTGTACCCCCTAACACCTGCACTTCTTCCCTTCAGTTGAATGAGCGGCGATCTGCTCGATAAACTGAAGGGAGTGCCCTGGCGGGCGCTTGCCGGTAATCCAAAATTCCAGCCTGTAATTTCGACTTCTTGAGTCCCATCTGTAAATAATTTAGACTGCTGGTTGCCGCTTGGTGAATAAATGGTCACAGTCGACAGCTCTGGTGGAAGGTAAGAGTACTTGGCAAGGCACGACGCTCCACAGGTCTGGCCAGCAACAAGCACCTCAACTATCAAATCTGTACCCTCGCCAATAGGAGTAGTCATTTGCAATGACGTGTGCGGCGTGAGCAAGACAACATCCGCACACTGCCTCCCTCCGATCAGCACAGTGATCTGTGCGCTACTAATCCCGAAATTTCGGCCCTGGACTGTAATAGTTTGATTCCCAGTAGTGTTGCCGACCCGAGGACTGACACTTTCAACGACTGGTGGCTCATAGCTGAATGTCACAAGTTGTTTCAGTTCCTGTCCACCCACTCTCACTGCCAGATGCGATTGGAAAAGCCCTTGGCCAGCAGGCAGAACAATTTCGATATCAGTATCATTGCCACTCAAGGAGTATGCAGCATTGTTGTAGAAAATGGATTGCGTCATTGTCTGCAAAGTGGTCGCTGAACCACCCTCTGGGCTCAGCTTTATGACCTCGCCGAACTTTTGTTCCGAGTTTTCGTTTTCTGCACTCAGAAGCCCCGCCCAAGACAGGCGACCAAAATTACGGCCATGCATAGCTATTATCCCTCCTTTGGTTGGCATGACGATATCAATTTCAGCAAGGTTACATGCGAGCTGCCCACGCCATGGAAAATTGTCACAGTCAAACAACATTTTGTACGCGTCCAGCTCAGTCCGTGAAATTTGTGAAGCACTGCTCCATTTTGTTCCCAGGACAGGGCTAAATGTGCTCACAAATGTCGGTCGGCCATCTGTTCTTTCAGAGGATACCTTTCGAGGTGCAGAAAGCGCCAAGCTGGCATCTGCATTCAGCAAGGTTGAAGCAGAAACCACTTTGGGAAAAGAGTAGTCCATTGTGCAGCTTGAAGTTGGGTCATACACCAAACCGATTGCCATGTGATATGTGACAGACTTGCCAACACCTGGCGGGGGGACAAAGAAGATCCGACATTCTCCACTTTCCAAGCTCGGTGCATCATTTCCACCACTGCCTGGGTGCGCTGTTCTCAGTATTTCAGCTTGCCGAGTCCCAGAATCAAACACAAAGCGCAGATTGAGCTGCTCGTCCTGGCAAACCTTGGTGGCCATTTCTGGATCTGTCCCCCCTTGATCGGTTAATGCTTTTACTGCAAGCATCTGCTCCTGGTCTATGCCAGCTTCAAAGCCTCTGGTGTCAACAGCTGAGCCTCCTTGAATCACGGGACAGCCGTTGCCCTCGCTGTATGCAACTGAAATTGCCTCAAACGGGGTCAAGATGGTGCATGTGTCCGTACTCACATGGTGTCTATCAGAACAAACCATGACTGAGGCCTGCTCGCTGAGATACATGCGAATGAGGATGCTGCGATGAGTCCACCCAGACACGAACTGAAATGGAAGCGGCGCAATTTCACTGTTGTTCCCAAGAGGGTGATTATCTTCGCCATGAATGGCATCTAGCTCATCTGACGATAAAATATAGTCGTGCCTGCCTCTGGCGCGGTACAGATCCAGAATTTTCTTTCCTGTTGTCCATATCCATCCCGGGCGCACTGGCCAAGTCTGTGCATCTCTCGCCCAAACGTGAGGCTTAGGCACGCGAGGGTCATTCTCTCGAAGAAATGCCAGGTTGTTGAGGTCCGGTCCCCACCTCCACTCGCTTGCGTTGTGATAAACTTGCAAGCTGTTTGCTGAGTCCCCTGTAACAGGCTGTGCTGTGTTAGCCTTGGCGACGGTTTTTGCACTGCCAAGTGAGACTCCTTGCATCTCAATGATTGTCATAGTCTCACCCTGGAAGAATTCTTGGGTATCCGAGTACCCAGGCTCAGTGAAAGAATCGGTTCGTGAGTCAATGAGATCCAACTTCGGGGGCCTGTACGAGAAGCTGAGCGCTTGAGCAGCATGGGGAACTTCGAAAGACTTGCCAGGAAACATAGAATGGGCTACAAAAACTTGAACCTGAATATTTTGTCCGTGGCCTTCAGGCATGCGCAGCAGTAGGACTTCATCAATCTCGTTCGTCATAGGGTTCTTCACTGAATACTCGGCCGAATGCACCAGAAGCGTGCCTTGTACGTAAACGGTGATAGTTGCCCTCGTGTCAAAAATACCTAAATTCCTTCCTACTATGCGGAAAAAATCTGGCGAACCAGCTTGGTTGTCTTTGAGGGCGCTGGTGAACGGGCTAACTCCCGGAACGCCGCTGACAGAATTGATGCCTGAGTGCTCCTCAAGTCGCAGCAACAACGGCTCTCCAAAATGCCACGTGTCATTTCTTGGTAGGCTGAGTTGTGCAGCCGGTTTAGTATCTGTTTGCCCTCTGATAGAAGTGTGGAACGTGTACCTCAGTGACTCGTCCTGGGACGCGCCTGGAGGTGACCAACCGAACGGAAGCCGGCACTTGATCTGCTTGTGCGGCACAAATACAAAACAATCGGTGGGCAGTAAATCGCTGGGCTGGGAGTTGAATGGATCGATGCCAAAGGTGAGCCAGTCAAGAAAAGCACCAGAGTCGGATTGCGCGTCTGGCCCGAAATTCGCTCCTGAGACAATCACATAATCCCGCGCCCCTGACTGCGCACCCGCATTTGATACAAAGTGGATTTCAGGAGGATTAACATTAGATTCCGCTGAGGTGCTTCTTTGGCCTGCAATTTGGACAACCCATTTCAGATCTTTCCCTGCCCCTTCACCTGTCAGACAGCGAATTGCAGTATGCTCGCGATACAGTGAGCAATTGACGGCCTGCATGACTGCAGGTAATGATGAAGGAGCTTCACCTTTGGTTTCTTCGTACAGAGTGCTGTTCCCGCTAAACTCGCTGTCCACAACTGCCTTATCCAGCTCATAATCAAGCATGTCCTCTGAATTGAAGTACTCAACAACCTCGATATCATTCGTGCCATCATCTGGTCCAAACTGTCCACCTTCAATAATGACTGTCTGGTGGCCTGATGTGATCGCATTGTTCGAACCTTCTCCCTTGTACAAGCGAACTGCTGGAGGCCGATATGCCGCAGAGGTCGCAAGCGGTTGGCCAAGCACAGAGCACGCGTCCTTTTGTCCGTTGACAATGATTGAGAACAGTAAGTCCTTGCCAACTCCAGCAGCCACTTTGCACCTTACACGGCCAAGATCACTCTTGCTACTGAGAGTTCCCAATTTTGCATCGAGGAAGCGTGTTTCGGTCTGGACTTGGCATTCATTGGACGCGTACCTGGTTGGGTTTGATGCCGGGCCATAAAGAATCTGAATGTGTTGTTCTTTTTGGATAGAGGTAAATAAGCCCAGTTGGTCGCCTCGAAGGAAGATGAGGTCACCCCCTTGTGTATACAAGTTAGAAGGAGGCACAAATTCAGCGGTGCTTGGAGCGTGCAGGCCATGCAGCTGTGGGCGCCGATAGTGAGTTGTGGTCAAATAGCTGATGTTGACTGTCGAAGACAACCCTGCTACTGACACGATCCAAGCTTGCTCGGCCCCACTCCCTGATGGCGTTGAGCATTGAATTTCTGTATGGGCCACTGTCAAGACACACTGCTGTGCACTATATGGGCTGTTTTGAAGTGTGTCGTTGAGTATTCGGCCAAATCTGGCTTGCAGATCGCCTTCGGCAGTTCCTAGAGATAGCGGTCCAAAATTGTTGCCTCTAATCACCACAGTTTCACCCCCAGCAGTACTTAATAGCGAGCCGTTGCGCGCGCCTAAAAGCGACGAGTCACATATCTCTTCGGCAACGCGCTCTGGCCGTGAGATATGGACCAGCTCAACGCTTGGACTTGCGTACGAAGTGAGGGTGAGACTCATTGGCGATACTTGTCTGCCGACAGTGATTGTCCACTGCAGCAAGCTGCCAACTCCCGGGGCAGCATAGCACCTGATTTCAGTGTGATTGAAATGCACAAAGCAACCAGTTGCCTCGTACACATGCTTAGAAGCTAGAGAGGTGGTTGGTTGCCTGGAGTACTTCGCTGACAACCATGAATTCGTTTCGGATGAAGCGGGGCCAAAATTCTCCCCTTTCAAAACAATCAAGTCCCCCCCGTGTGTCGACATGGCTGATGCTCCATCGACATCATGCAGCTTTGGTGCCCCATATCCAAGCTTTTCAGGCAGGCTGACCTCATCTACCGTTGCTTCGTCTAATTGCACTCGCAGTTTTCCGGCCAGACCGACTCCGAAGCCTGCAGGAATACTGCACTCCACATACGTATTATTGAACTGCTGAGGTTGAAAGCAGTTGCCAAGCTGCTGTTTCGAGCATGGCTGAGCAGCCCCGCATCCCAGTTCAATCCAAGCTTGTGAAGACCTTCCATCAGAGTATCCGAGATTCTGACCAATAATCACAAGTGTATCTGTACCATTTGTATGCATTTGCGAGAGTGTGCGGCTTCTATCGACGAGAAACATGTCTTGAATCAAAAGATCATTCGAGTTCAGCACTTGAACTTGCAGCAACACTTGCTGGGAAAGCCCTTGCCCATCAGAAAGCTGCACAGTAAAGTAATGAAACTCCTGGGCCTCAAAGTCAAATGCACTACTTCCGACCTGCAAAATATCCGTCAACGGATCGATTTCGACAAACGAACTTGCCGAATTGCCATAGTCGTGCATGCTGAATTGAGTCTCGTGCCAAGACGGATTGAATGAGAACTTGTCTGGATCAGAACCGAAGAGTGTTGTAATCTTCGAGCCAGGGAGCAATAAAGACTCTTGAATGGAAACATTGCTGGCAATCACAATCTCTGGCACTTCATTTACGTCCTTCACAGGAATGGTTAGGTTTACTTCAGTTGTGATGCTGCTGCCAATGGCCGAGTGGTCCGTCACGCTCACAGTTGCCTCCACTTGGCCTCGCCAGCTTGATTCAAAGTCCAGTACTTCTTGCAAAGTCAAACTCCCCAGATGGGTTGAGCTGACTGTGATGTTACCGGAAACGGGATCAATAACGAAGGGAAAGGAGCTCTGGTTTTGGGGATACCGAGCAAATAAACTCCATGTATGAGTGTCCATCGAATCTTCATCCAAAACTTGAAGACTAGCAACAAAATCTCCAGCAACACTGACTTCTGAGCAACTGAATTCGGTGTTCATGTCCACAAATGGAGGTTCGTTCACGTCCTGGACTGTTATGTTGACAATAGAGTCAGCAAAGGCTCCCAAAGGATCAGTTATGCGCACGACCACAATATAACTGCCACTATTTGCTACCAAGACTGGATCTTCAAAACTCAGCGCCGTTTTCAAGAAAAGACGGCCTGTGCTTTGCTCCATGTGGAACCTCGACCTACTTGCAGGCGGCTCCGCCGACGGGATGGACCATGTACTCTGATTCATGTCTTGCGTGTTTGGGTCTGTCCAAGTGAATGATGCAATGAGTGGCTCGGCGGGATCAAACGATTCGGAAATAATTCTGCTTTCATCCTCGATCTCTGGCGGAAGGTTGAATGGTCTGGCGAATATGTCCACTGCGTGCAGCACTGTGTGCACGCCATCTGTGACATGATAATTTAGTACACACTTGTATTCCAGCATATTATCTAGCACCAGTGAGCTCCCTGAAGTATCGTGTTGAGTTGATACCGCACCGCTGCCTGATACTGATGCGGAAGGAAAAAGTAAGTCACAACTACCCTGCGACAGCGCACCACTGGCGGCAATTGAGACCCAGGTGAAAATCAAAGCAGCTGCAGGACTTTCCATGTCAATTGCCCCAAGATTCCCGATTGTGTATGCTGGTGTAAGGTCGCTGAACTGCAAGGCCGTTGACGTCGGGATGGGTGGCTCATCCACGTTCAGCACATTGATACGAAGTGTTTCTGAGTGATTGGCCAATGATTTATCTTGCACAACAATTTGCATTGTGATTTGCGACTGGATCTCATGATCAAGGGAGGATGCATGCGGAACTGTTGATGCACCGGGCTTGACGAAAATCGAGCCATTTGACGCGTCAATGACAAAGTGCTCACTGCCCCCGACGAAACTGAATGTCATTTGCTCAAAGCCGCCCGCCGTTGAAATAATATCCTCATCTGAGTATTGGACATCTCCCACATGCACGCTGGGCCCTGAATTTTCAAACACATCGAAGCTCTGGCTTGGCGCAATGAGTGGGGGCTCGTTCACATTTACAACATGTACAGCCACAGTTTGAGTCACAAAGCGGGGCATCCCAGATGCTGGCATGTCCTCTGCACGAATTTGCAGAAAATATGCCGCGCTGGCTTCAAAATCAAGGGCCCTCGTTGCCGAAATTGAACCGGAATATGTATCTACTGCGAAAGGAACAGATCCCGAGTTCAACAATGAAAATCTGCATGCTTGTAGAAACGGCGCTGCTGAGTATAGTCCACCTGGACCAATGTCTGGATCAGACACGATTACTGCATCACCACTGCCATCATGACTCGTCCCGTTCCCATTCACTGCTGTACGAGGCAGTTGGTTCTCAAGGATGTTGAACACCGTATGAGCCAGAACCGGTGGCTCATTCACATCTTCAAGTCTCACGGTAATGTACCGCACTACTGAAAGCGGTGTGAGTTGCGAATCATTGACGGTACCGTGCACATTGTTTGTAGTATGCCCAGAATCAGCGATTTCTACCTCGAGGGTGTAGAGGGCCACATTCTCGTAGTCCAAGCTGCCTATATCAGGGCTGCTTGTGACATGCAGGTCAAAGATCCACTTCGTGTTGAGCACGGTATTTGGAGTTGAAGCAAGTATCGAGGAAGACCCTGGCCGAAACTCGAATGGACATTGAATGGGGAGACGCTGAACAGCACGATAAAATGGAAGCGTCTGCGTGGAATCCAGCGATTCGCCTGCCTGCCAGTTTGTTATTTTCACTGTGTGGTTCGCTCCAACATCCTCGTCAAATGTTTCGAATGTTGCAACATAGGTACCAGGTGAAAGGTTTTCATCAACTCGGAAAACAGTATTTTCAGCAACAGGGCTGTCATTGATGTCAAGAATATGCACCTGGAAAAGCTGCTCTGTGCAGGCGGCCAGATTGTCACAAACTTGCAGGGTGACTGGAATGCTTGTCGACCCCAGGGACATGAGCAGCTCGTAGTCATGCTCTATGAGTGAACTGTAGGAAAGCTGGTCAGTGTGAACAAAACCTGCACCATCTGTTATGCCATAAACCACAGCCTTGTTTGAGTTTGCAGTTGGAAAGTCAGGGTCTGTGGCAGCTGGAGCTGACGGAGTGATTAGTGTGCCGGGGGGTTGACCTTCAGGAATGCTGAGTATAAAGGAACTCCCCGTGAAGTATGGCGCTTCATTCACATCAGCCAAGCTGATGCGCAGCATTGATACATCACAGGTCATGTTATAATTCGGCCTTCCATCGTCGCATACTTTAACCCCGAGATCGTATTGATTTGTTCCTTCATAGTTCAGCTTGCTCGTGTCTTGCTGCTTTGCCTTGACCTGGCCAGAGCAAGAAAGCATCAACCACAGGTCATCTGTATTTCCTGATGAAATGGTGAAGTTCATTCCCTGGAAAGCATCTTCATCGAACACCTCGAGGGAGGGGTTCGCAGAGCCCAGATCTGCAGCCAGCTCGGTGTGAGAGGACGTCAGCTGCATTCCCTGGCCTGCGGCTGTGCCCTGGGGTGACAGCTCATCTATTGATCGCTCAATCAGCGGTTTGAGGAACGAAACTGGATCGTTTGCGTTTTGAATCATGTAATGTACCAAGCCGTGGATCGAAAATTCTGTCCCCCCTTCGTCGATGAACGCGACAAGTTTCAGCTCTACAAGCGCACATCGCTCGTAGTTGTGCGCCTTGCCCGTGCTAATTGATACGCCATGCCAAATGCTGGCTTGACCATTGCCTGATACCTGCAGGTTAAAAAGAGTTGCATCTGCAGTGTCCTCTCCACAGCTCGTGACAGCTTCCCCACGAATATTCTCAGCCCTATTCACTTCAACACGGAATGAAATGGTTGCTCCAACAACATTGGTTCTTATTTCTGTCATGAGAAGAACTGTACCAATTGGACGATCTTCCAGCAGGCGTGCAGTGGTACTCGGCTGCCATGTAGCTCCCCTCGTTTGGTAGTTGGTTGCCAGCTGTGCTCCGCGAAACTCAATTTTTGCAGAACGTCGACCTGTCACTTGGTTGCAAAACTCATACAAATTGCATGCTGACTCAGTCCTGCGGGTCTGTACATCACCCGACTCAGGTTGTGTGTAGTGACCAACGCTCACATGGCGGGGCGGATTTATACCTGAGGGCGGGGTTGAGCCAGTCGTGCAGAAGTATGCTGTTGGATTAGCAGCGTAGTCACCGCCCAGCCCCTCCAGGCATTTTTGAGACGTAGAGTACGTGCTATAACCGTCACAGCGATAACCCATGAGGCACGGCCCTGTACAGTCCGGGCTGCTGAGTAGACTGCTGCTCCCATAGCGGCCTGCAGGGCACGGGTACAACCTGCCATCCCCTGGAGCGTATCGGCCTGCCCAAGCTCCCCCCCTAAGCCCACGAGTTCCAATTTCGTTTAAAGCATCTGATGCTCTGTATGTGTAGTACCCTGGGCCGGCGCATGAAGCCTGTGAAGAAGACCAGCCACAAAACGCCTGCTCTTCATTTGGAGGTGAAGGCGGACTTGTTGAATCACAACGCCCAACGTCATTCCCGCACGGATTGTTTTCCATCTGGGCACGAGAAGTTCCACCTGGGCAGAAGTACCCTATTTCACAGTCTCCAGAACATGCAGAATTTGTTTGCCCTTCGTTTCCGAATTTCCCCGGGGAACACTGTTGTGTGGCTGGTGTCGGCGTTGTCTGAAGGGTGGAACCTCGAGCACAGAAATATCCAGCAGCACAAGGGCCAGAACAAGCTGGTCCGGTTTCGCCAGGGCCACCATAGTAGCCATTAGCACATTTGGGGAACGTGTTATCGGTACCGGAAGGGCAATAATAACCTGCCGGGCAGTCAGCTGTGCACAATGAGTTTGACTCTCCGTCGGTTGCCCCGTATCTACCAGGTGGGCAGCCAATGCAGTCACTGGCGGAGGTTTTACCTTGAACATCATTGTACTTGCCCTTAGGACAAAAATCACAGCCTGTCATGGCACTGTTCAAGTATTGCCCAGGGGGGCATGCATTCAAGTACTGCAACATACTTGCATCTGTGCTCCAAGTATGTGCACCACATGGACCATAGTTGCTCACTTGAACGACAATTTGTGTCAAAGTTTCATCGTTCGTACCAGAGTCCGTAAGCTGACTGCGCGGGGGAAGATTACAGTTTATTCCACCAGGCGCGTATGTGCCAGACACTGTGACGACTCGTGTTTCCCCATCCAGCCCAAACTTGCACTGTAAACCAATGGACTGCACAATATTCGGGGCACTGATGAATATGTTCGTGTCTCGGTCTGCAACAGCGGTGGACGGGGATACCCCAGTGATTGTTCCTGGATCCGGAAAGTTTGTAGAACCTTGGACAATGAAGCTGAGGAACTGAGGCGTTGAAGCTCCTTTGGTTGGACTGCTCAACTGGACAGGCACTGCAGCCAGCCCTGGTGGGAAGTTTGTCGGGGGGCTCAAACTTACTGGCCAGGTCAGACTTGTACCAGACTGGGAAATTAAAGGCAGCGAAGTTCCCCAAAAGGAGCTTGCCATTGCACCAAAACGAGACGTTCTACCAGTTGTACTTGAGTCTGCGATTCCGCTCAGACTGAATGACACGGAACCTGATCCAGCATTGACACACTGGATGGGAGCAAGGATAACATTTGTAATGGATGCACCTTGCTGACCAACACACATACTTTCACCAGCACAGCCTGAGCAATCGCCGGCTGCGCTGCAAGTAGTTCCACTAGCTGTTGAGTGAGCATAACACGAGCCAGTCAAACCAAACTCAGTTGATGCACACAGCATACTAGAGGTTCTGAAATCTACCAGAAATTGTGCTGATACGCTGTTGGTTCCGTCGCTTACAGATGCTTGCAGTGCGTATAGTCCATTTGTTCCACCTTGCAAAATGGATGGAGACGCGTCAAAGAAAAGCCACTTGCCGGAGGGGTACAAGATTTGTCCTGTAGTTGCTGGCGATTTAACCACAGTCCAAGTCAAGCCCGCATTTATCTCATGGGACTCTGGACTGTATGCCGTGAGGAAAATTGACGAGAACGGTGCAGCAGCTGCTCGAATGTCTGATTGTTGCAAGATGGTTGGTGGAGGCAACGCAGCATTTCCAATTACAACATTGAGTGTCAGATCTTGATCGTGGTCTGCACTTATGGCCAGTGTGTTCAGCTGTGCGTCAGGAATTGTCCAAGAGTACGTCTGTGCACGATTTTATAATGGTAGAGTATACCCGAGACTGGCGAGGCACGTACTGATGTCGCAGTTGGTGCAGGAAGGCTACAGCTGTATAAAGCTGAGGTAAATGCGCCAGTATCTTGATTGGAAAGTGTCATATCAACTCCATTGATCGTTCTGTAAATTGCCTGAGGTCAAAAAGTGTTTTGGGCGTGACTTCGGCAATGTGTCGTACCCCAATGTGGCCGCAGCAGTTCCTTCTCTGTACAAAGAGTAATTGAGACAGCATCCAGCAACATAATGCTTAACGTACAGTTCAACACTGCCGAGCATTAAAATGGTTGAACCGTCAGCTCGCCATGTAATGGACGCTTGTCTGTGAATTGGTAGGTGAAACGCAATCTCATTTTCAACGACTTCGACCTCCACTCACCTTACTATTCCTCCGAGTGAGCATGACAGATTGACTAGCAACAATGCGATGACTCGATGCCAAAATGCTTGTCCACTTTTCAAATGATAGAGTTGTCGCCTGGGCGTTGCCATTTGTTTTGACGTAGGTGGTGATAGAATCATCGACTGCGCTGTTGTACAAATCAAACTGAGCACAGGTGACTTGCTTAATCGCTAGCAATTATAGCCCCAAGAGAAAATTTTGGCCACTATGAGTTGAATAGTGGCCTGTACACAGTCGAAGCGTACTACCGCAAGCTTTTTTTGCACCACGCCGCTTTTCAGCACAAACTCACGAACGAGCAGCCGAAAAAGCTGTGAGCAACAGTCAAAGCAGCCTATGAACTAATGTATGTATGTAATGTATTTTCTAGCGAAATCAACTCGACCAATGTAATGTATGTTGCAAACTGTCGTTTTTCTTAAATATTTGAGGCTGACACAGTTTGACTGGCTGCAGGGGGCCTAAGTCTGCTTGTAAAAGTTTTGCAAAAACACCTGGAAAGGTGAGCATTCGCAGCCAGCATGTAAAATTACCACTGCAGTGACGTGTGCACATGCCCAACGAAGCATGCTTCCAGCTTTGGTAGAGCGTTCAGCAAGTTCCTGTGCCCGGTAAGCCCCCTACTACTATGCTTGCCCAGGTCATTTGGGTGGGCTAATTTGCCATCACTTTATCAAAATACCTGACACATGCCCAAACTTTTTGTCGAAGAAGTTTTGGGGTGGTCATTGGCCCCCTGCCTTTGGTGAGCAGCAAATTCAAAGGCCAAACTCTCCGGAGCCGTTGCGTTTCAGCATGAAACCAAACTCAGCCGCCTTGCTGCTCGCTTGCCTGGCCCAGATTGTGTATGGCCAGAAGAGTGTGGAACAGTTTAGAAGTACAGAGTTTGCGTTTGGTTCGATGTATATCCAGGGGTTCCCGCAGAGTATCGAATTCTACCGTGCGCTGTGGGGAGCTGGCCCGCCGTGTGAGGAATTTACTATGGTTAGACCTGAGGACAGATTCGGCTGCTCTGCTCCACACAAAGTTGCACAAAGTGCCGATGAAACTAACAAGGTCCTTTGGATAGTTGACAGGGGTGTGTGTTCCTTTTTTGACAAAGCTTCCATTGCTGCAGCTGCTGGAGCGAAGGGACTTTTGGTGATCAACGACAGAGCAGGGCTGTTTAGAATGCCGTCTGGTCAATCAGATTCCGGGGATACTTCCAATTTATTCATAGCAATGATCAAGCAATCATCTGCAGCATTGTTCATCGACCGCCTCAAATCAAAGCACCCTGTGCGGCTGTACAGCGACAATGAGGGCTGTTTTGATTCTCAACTGCAGACTCGTGCGCAAGGTGCCGTGCGGCCAGTTTCAACAAGCACTGTTGTAATCCACACTAAATTTGGAATGGCTACTGAAGCTGCTTTGGCGACTTTCGGCAGCATGTTGGAGTTTGATGCAACGTGGCAAGCAGCTGTGCTGCTGAACTCGACGCTTTGCAATGCGGACACCAGATGGACTAGTAACATGCAAAGTCGGTGCGTACCTGGATCTTGTTTTGCACCTAAAGCAACCTTTTAAACTTAATATTTTGCAGTGTAGTGGTGGCATTCCGAGGGGAATGCCCCATGTCTGCAAAGGCTCATGTTGTCCAGCTTGCTGGGGGAAAAGCCCTGATTCTCTTGAACTCCCCTCAGCATATGGGCAAAGCGGCCGTGCCGCAGATCTCAGATGGTGCTCAGCAGCCCATGTGTGAAGCAAACTGCTCACATATCCACATTCCGTCAATGCTGCTGAGTCGGGAAGAATCCCACAAAATGTTGACACATCTGCAGAAAAGTGACATGCTGAAGTTGCAGTCTTCCGCAGGAAGAATGGATCTCTGGGCAGATTTGATCGACCTCAAGCATGGATCATCTTTACAATTTATGGACAAAAAGCAGCTGAACCATTTGCTTTTTGATCTGGTCATCAAGCATCATCCTGAGTCGATTTGGGTATGCCCCTGACCTAGAATTCAGCGCTCCGTGCCACCTCATCATGATTGTCCTTTTACAGGGCTCCGAAGAACGCTTCAGCTATGTCATGCAGATCGTAGCAGACCTGAACAAAACTGCGCAATGTACTGAGCTGCTTGAATTGCTGGACTGGACTGAAGTGAACGGTGAGTTTACTTAGCAGGGTCAAATACGTGCAGCATGCCATGCTTTACGAGTTGCAGAAAGTTTGAAAGTGCACATGTTTGTACCACAACCGATGTTTACAAGTTCATCTGTTAGACTCCTGTCCAATGTGCCTTTTGCAACTGCACTCGTTGCCGGGGTGCCTGTTGAGGGAGTCGACCCTACAAACCAAGACAGCGTCGCTTGTCGGCTAGAAGGAAGCTCCTTTGTGCATAAGCTGCCTACATTTTCTCGCACATCCCCATTCTCTGTAATCAGTCGAGCAACCACAGTGCTGCAAAGCCTCCTTTGTTTGCAAAAGCTCGCTCTGCACGCATCTTCGGTTTTTGGACACCACCTCGTCGAGTTGCGACAGCAATCTTCCCCCAAAGAGTTTCTGCAACAAATCAAGGTTTTGGAAAGGTCCCTTCCAAGCGGTCATGCCCTTCAAGCAGACTCTTTTGAGGCATTCGAGGAACTTTGGTTGAGGTTCTCAGAACATGCTGAGGGTCTGCAAACAGTTGCAGAAGCCCTTGCAGATAACAATTGATACATTGATTCACACGCTACTGCTTAAGTTTTTCGTTGATGTTTGCTTGGACGACTGCTTTGAACTCTGGGTTGAGTAAAGTGTAGTGGTAAAAAATACCTGTGTCTTCCATGCACAGCCGAAAGGACTGAAGTGCCACAGCAAAAATGCTTTTGCACGCAACATCCAAGCCAGCATGTAAGAGGCTGTATGTTTCTAGTGGAATGACTGCCATACCAGCCGGGCCAAATATCCACAGAATTGGGAAGAGTGGCCACATTCCAAAGAACATGCCCTGCAAGTAAACTGTGTGGGTTGCTGGCTCCTCTAGTACCTGCTGCTACACGTACCATAGCAGTATAGAGTGGCTTCTTTGAAATGGCAGGAAGTTGTGGCAGTTTCTTTCGCATTTGCATGAACACGTGAGTAAACAAGGCCACAAATAGGAAGAATCCCAAGCCAAAGATCAGACCTCGTGCCTCCCCTGCTGTTTGAAATGTCATTACAGCACAGATGAGACTACTGAGACACAGGGAGGTTGCTAAGAGTACTCCTTGCATACGCATGGCCAAAAACATGTCGGCCAAAATCTGTACAGCTCGACTTGCACCCACATCGTCGTGAATAACAGGTTCCTGTTCTTACCATAGGGCAAGTCAGCACATAGTCAACGTATGGAACTGAAATGAGCGAAAATAAGCTTTGAGAATCCATATAATTTCCCGCTTTCAATACATGCCTGCGCGTTTTGGCTGTGCGGTATTTGAAAAGGTGCTACATGTCATTTACTTGAGCTCACACAACAGCCTGCAGCAGACAATAGGTCGTGGGGATCCATTTCTGCTCAGGAATGCCCAAGATTCCATAAGGCAGGCGCTTTGTGCCAAGGCCTTGGAATGTCCTTCGAACTACCCAAGCGCTCGCGGCCAACTGGATTACAGCTGCACACAACTCGATTGTGATTGCCGCAGCAGGCCTGGACATGACATAGACAGAGCACAGTCCACGGCAAGGGCCGTATAACTTTCTACACAAATCATTTACAATTAGACAAAGTACATGAGCAAGGTCAAATGATTCATTTCCTGCTGATTCGCCCGGCAGGCAAGCCGTTTTTTGGGTCACTGCCCCCAGAATTCCCCAGCATTTTTTTTGCGTAAACACGGTGCAGTAGTTGACGGTTCTAAAATTCATGTTATGGGATATTTACGTCTGCAACTCAGAACATAGAGGTAGTTTACTTAGTCATTTTACTGCACTTCGGAGAATGTCTGTTCACCAAAACCAGCTGTGGCGTGAGCGGGTAGCTGCTGAGAATGAATGGACCCGAAAAAGTGCAATGATCCCACGGAGCTTTGTTCCCAGTACACGCAGCATATCTGGGGTGGCAGCCAAAATTGGGCACGAGGAGATCGCGTCCAACACAAGCCTAGCTTTCTTACGACGAAGCAGGCAAAACAGCCGCTCTCAAGGCAAGGGCATGACCACTGCCTCAGCAATAGGATCATGTTTGATCTCATCCTCCACAAATGGCCAGGACGCGCAGATTGCTCACTTGGCCAGTGAGATTTGCAACCTGGACAGCCGCGATCCAGCAAGAGCATCAGCGAGCATGAAGCACTCCGACGTGGTGGAGTTCGCCATGGAATTTTACAAGGTACACGGAAGAACTCCGATGCAAAAGCCGCTTCAATCATGATAGTTTCAGAGAACAGTTTTCTCTTCATTGTGCCCCCGACCAGAGCTGCTGCCGGCTATGGTCGAGCACTGCCATGCATAATTATTTACCACCTTATACTTCGGGTCGGCCAGGTGGATGCAGCCCAGTGGAGAACATTCTGGACCCCAACTATGCTCACTCTGGATAGTTGGAGCGGAACCAAGCGCATCAACTACTTCTGCATCGTCTTCTGCTTCGGCTAACGTGTAGCTTGTTGTCAACACGCTCTGCTGAAACTGACCAGGGACAAACATAGCGTCTAGCGCTGGAAGCCACGAGTCATAGCCCCAGAGTCCAGCATTTGGCAAAACGAGCATCGCTGTTTGCTCTGCGCTGCCTCTTTCGAACGAGTCTCGCCACACCGAATCATATTTCTCCCACTCCACCTTGCAGCTTGCCACCCGCACACTCAACTGTCCTGTTGAACTGGCACTTATCTGTTGGGAGTCACCCTGGTGCAATGCAGGCAATGGGTACACGTTGGTGCTTTCCACAGTGAGGGAGCTGCTGCACAAAGCGAGCGCAAACGGCGCTTCGCCGTCCTCGCTGCCCTGGATCTGGCATGTGAACCTGCTTTCACTGTTCGGCCAAGTACAACAGGGCCCAGCTGCATGAATGCAAAGGAGCTGCACTCGTGATTTACGCAGCAGGTACAGGAGGAGGCCGCTCAGCTGCTTCGTCAAGAAGCCCTCAGCTGAAGAGCACTCCTCCTGGTCCACCCCCACGAAGGCCAAGTGCAGGGTGGGCTTATCATCCCACCCGGGCTGACTTTTGTGCAGGGCGGCAATCGTCGTTGCTGCTCGAGACTGCTGCTCAGCCCAGCATCCTGGGCAGGTGGTGTCTGGGGCAGCAGCTTGCCACCTGCATCTGGAACACAACCTTGCAAGGGGTTCACATCGACAAGGCAGAGTTGGTCTTCCACACCAACGAGCATCCTGTACTGCTTCAGCATTTAGTCTTGCTGCGGCTGCTTCTTCCAGAGCAGCTGACCTTGAGGAATCACCCGAAGAAAATGCCTCACCAGTGCATGCCATGCTGTCTGCAAGAAACGAGACAGCAAGGAGTTGTAGTGGGTATGTTACAAGCAATACAAAAAATCATCAACATGGGTTTTCAGCCCCGTGGTATTATCAGCAAAATTCTTGTGTCCTCAAGCAGAGAATTGTTTCGCCGGTTCTTCTCGATCGGCTGTTGAGAGGAGCCCCTACACAGCCCAAAACAACGGGGCTGCCTGAAAACTGTATTATGGCGCACGAATGAATATAGCTGTTGTCTGCGACAAGGTCATTTGCAGCACTTTCTCTTAGGTCCAGCAAGCAGGCCTGGATCTGGAGTGGTTTGTTTTCCACAAGTCCAGCAACGTCACGCCTCAGATTGGGGTATTCAGCGAGCAAAACTTCACAGAACACGCACTGTTGAGCTGGAACAGGTGCAATTAAGGCCACCCCACATCTGTTTCTCGCAACTCAAAATTGTCTGGACCTGTTTGTTCCACAGCAGGTAGTTCTGCAGGATTCACAGCATCATGAGCTCTGCAGCCAACATTTACGATGATGTTGAAATCGAAGACATGAAGTTCGATGAAGACAGCCAGTCTTTTTCGTACCCATGCCCATGCGGTGACCGCTTCGTCATAACTGTTGATCAGTTGATGGACGGAGAAGAAATTGCCCGCTGCCCCTCTTGCAGCTTGCAAATCAAAGTCATTTATGACCCGGAAGAGCTGGAGGAAATGTTTGAGGATTGATTTTTCAACAAAGATGAACAACTGAACCCATCGCAGGCACACGATGGCAGGCACACGATGGCAGGGCAAAGATTGGGCTGTGACCTGGGCTAGGTGAGCCCAGCCCGAGCAGGCATGGAGAGTTGTGGAGACCAAATGCCCAATCAGCCCCCTTCCAGCTTTGAAAAGCATGGCACAAGTGTCTCTGGCAATAATAGTCATCCGCGATGCCATGCTGTATGCCCTCCAGCAGAGCGCTGCCTGTGACCCTGTGGCAAGAAGCTGGGATTCCCCCTTGGACCCAGCTGCGCACGGCTGCTCACGAACAGAAGATGCCACAATGATGTCATGGAGCGTAATCAGTTGGACATTCCCTTCTTGACTTTGACGTATCCTTCGGGAGAGGCGTAGCCGATTGGAGCGGCCTTGGAATACTCTAGAATGCTTTGCATGACCCCTGCTTGTAGCGGCTGCAAGAACATTGACGTCAATTCAGAGAGCAAGTCACATTAGCGCGAAGCAGAACGGTGGTACTCAAAAGTTTGGGCAAGGGTAGAGGCGATTCACACACCTCAGGAATGTCTTGCTTGCCAGTTATCATGTTGTAGACATCCACCGTCTCCAACTTCAAAATCTCCTCAAACTGTTCAAGCTCCTGCTCATTGAGTTTTGGTACATTGATATTTGCCCAACTTCCGAGAATGAGATCGACCTCTAGCCTGCAATAACAACGTCATCTAGCTGGAGTTTCGCGCGAAACGCGAAAAAACTTGCCAGCCCCGCTGCTTCGCTCTATAAATGAGTCGCTTTCGATAAAACGCATCAACCGAAATTTCATTGCTACCATCAAATGATTTCGAGGGAAATTCCGTTGGAATGGCAAAGTGATCAGCCCTGATCGCGGTATCACGGGCTTTGATGACGTCATCTGAGCTCTTATTGTCGGTGCTTATCAAACAGGCTGAACCGAACCCCCGCGGAGCGATCGAGCGCAACATGAGCACGCGCTTCATAGCAAATTCTGCCGTTCTTGTGGCCGCCATGGTAGCCTAAGCGGGCTTTGTGGCTGTTGTATGCAGACACGCAGCCAGGGCTTGAGCGTGTGGTAGCACTATTTGGCTCGGGATCCAAGAACAGCGGGTAAATAACTGAGGATTAATCAAATTCTGGCGTATCGATTTGCATTGCACCAGTTGCCGCGTTCTTTCTGGACACGTAGCTGCTCATGAAGGGGGGCGCTCGCATAATTTTTCATCTTGAGTGCAAACTGGCAGGGTTCAGCAAGTATTATGCAAAGTGAATTGGGCCGAAATAAATATATTTGCAATATTCTTGTGTTCCTACATCTTGAATTTTATCGTTGCTTGCTCGTTATGGCTCTAGTCGTGGTCAGGGAAGGTGCCCCAGTCTACTTGCTGAAAGCTCCGTCGTCGAAAGTAGGTGTATGTTGAGCTGCACCCTGCATGCAAAATCACACCAGTTGCTGCAGGATGGATTTGGAAGAACAGTGGAACTTCTGTTGCATTCCGTGCTGGACACGGTCGATTCGATCCGTTGGACAAACCCGGCAGTGTGAGTGCTGGACTGCTGCTGGAGGTTTTCATGGCTCATGTTTTCTTTCATTCCCAGCGACCTGAAAGTCTTGGATAGGTTCAATGAGTACTTCATTTCGGCTGCAGTCACGCCAACTATGGACATTTTGGTGATGCATGCCTCAGGTAGTGAGAGCAAGGTCTCTCCCCTGGCAGATGCTGTGCGCAGACTTGTGGTGAAAGTGTCCCTGAACCCCCTGGCAAGCCTGGAGAAGTACATTGCCAACGAAGCGTTCGACACAGCTGTTCGAGCAGCTGCCAACAAGCACCTGGGCTGGGAGGTGTAGTCAGCACCGCTCGAAAATGCGGTACAACTGCTGTGTGCACGCCACCTGCAGGGCGCCCCCCTTGCCCGCCAAGTCCTTGCTGGGCGCGCAGTCGCGGCGCAGTGCAGGAAACAGCACGTCAGCAATGACGCTGTGCGCTGTGCCTGGTGCTGCCCTCGCCCGCTCCTCTGCGGCATCTGACGCAGACACGGCCTCCACGTCACGTGACTGCTGGTCCCTGTGGGGGCTGCGGGGGGCGCCGGGGGCCGGCAGCTTGCTCTGCTCGTTTGTGGCCCCAGGCGGCGCCTGCATGGATGGCAGCCGGCTGTACGCCACGGCTAGCACCTGCGCAATCCCCTGGAAGCAGGGCGTCTCGGCACTCCACTGCACCCCCCACGCCAAGCGAGTCAGCAGCTCTGGGATCGCCTGGGCCTCAGGTGTGTGTCCATCCACAAGCCGTGGCAAGCCTGCAAGGACACGCTGTCCGCCGTCCTCCTTGATGATAACGCCAAAGTACTCCTGCAGCATGGCTGCCTTGGAGAACAATAGGCGAGCGCCCTGTGCTGCCAGCTCTGTCAGCTGCGATAGGGGGCGTCTGCAGGCACTGGACACTAGCGGATCTTGCAAGCCGCGCAGCAACAGCGCCTCCACAGGCGCTGGTGGTTGAAGTTGGAACACCATATTGTTCGCAAAAAGCCGCAGCGCCTGCTGGTAGAACATCTCCCGAGAGAGCGCAGTGTGCGACACGAGCAGCAGCTTCGTGCCGGCCTGGATGACACTGCGCTGCCCGTCCACAACTCCCACAAACGCGTGCTCAGCCAGAGAAAGACGCAGCTCGGGGTGCGTCTCTAGAGCTACCTTGCGCAGCAGCTGCCGCACGCTGTCCAGCTCCACCGGCTTCATGAAATCTGGGCGGCACCGCTTCGCTCGCCGTCGGGCCATGTGGCCGCTGCCTGCTGACCCGGAGCCTTCCGAAGACTGTGTCGCTGGCGACCGCATTCGTTTTGAGCCCCCCTGCACTTCGATGAGGGGGGGGAGGCCTGTGTCTGTGTTATTCACAGATGCATCCACGTAGCTCGCCACAAATGTATACTGCCCGCCAGCTCCATGGTCGCACTCCCCGCCGCAGCCCTGCTGCCCCCCCCCCGCGCCATGCGCGGGCGAAAGGACCTGGCTCTCCCGCTCGCGGTGCTGGGGCCCATCGTTGTGGGCCTGGGACGCCGAGAAGTAATCCCCCATGTGTGTGTCCCGAGCGTCAACCCTGACCTTGTGACTTGGCGCAGGGGTGGCTGCTGCTTGCACCCCCTGTGATGGGTTGACTGGGGGGGGTGATTCCGCTGTGAACGGCAGTGCTGCCTGTGTGGCAAAGCTGCGGGACTGGTTGCCGTCCTGCAGCAGCTCAACAAAGCGATCGTGGATCATGCCTACAATCTCGTCCTCATTCAGGAAGTGCACCTCTCGCTTCGTTGGGTGCACATTCACATCCACTGTTGCGGGGGGCAACTCAACACTGAGGTACACGAACGGGTGTCTGTTCTTGGGCAGGTATGGTGCATATGCTGCTTCTATCGCCCGCTTGATGGAGCTGCACTGCACTAGGCGGTGGTTGATGAAGAGGATGAGGGTGAAGCTCTTGGCGCTCCAGCTGCCGTGGGTGGCCAGGCCCTGGGCAGAGAATAAAGCCGTGTCACCGGGGGTGGCTGGGCCAGCATCGGCTGCTGCAGATCCTTGAGAAGGCGTGGTGCTCGCCTGGTGGGCAGGCACAATGGATACTGGGCGGAGCTCCGCTGCCACAGGCGCCCCATAGAGGGTGCCGATCACAGATCGCGTGTCTTGCTCGGACAATGTCCGCACATCTGCAGTTGCACCGCGCCGCTTCTTGCACGTGAAGCCGACGTTGCGTGCTGCAGCATGCACTGCGTAGCGCTGAACCACGTCAAGCACCTTGCGGTACTCCTCGGTGGCTGAGCGCAGGGCGGCCAAACGAGTTGGCACGTTAAAAAACATATCTTCCACGGTTATTCGAGTGCCAACGCTTCCAGCACACGGTGTAGGCTGTGCTGTCGGCGCACCTGCCCTATTCACCATCACGCCGGCGGCGAATCGGGCAGTAAAGGCACACGGCGAGCCAGCGATGGCACTTGCAATCGTGATGTGAGCGATGTGGGATATGCTGGCCAAAGCCTCACCCCGAAAACCATACGTCGCTATGGAGGATAAATCGTTGAATGTCTTTAGCTTGGATGTGGTGAAGCGCTGACAAACTATTGGGTAGTCTTGCTTCTGCACAAATTTGAAGCTGCTGTGCCCCGCCAAAATAGACCATCATGACAGGCAGCTAGGTCATTTAAGCACATACATTGATGCCGTGGCCATTATCTTGAATTTGCAAATATTTCATTCCACCGCCTTCAATGGTAACATTGATAGAGGTAGCACCAGCATCAAGAGAATTCTCGATCAGCTCTTTCAAAGCAGATGCTGGGCGGTGAACAACCTCCCCGGCTGCGGTGATTTCAAGAGGAAACATGCGACAATTTTGTTGCTGCAAGCGTGCTTCTATCGTACCTGCTATCCTATTCACGACAGTTTGGTCAAGTTTTTGAATGCGGCGCCCATCGGTCATGGCTGATGCCCAACAACTGTACAGCTGGCTTCCGTTGCTTGAAGAGAGTTGTGCTCAACCTGGCGCAATGTATTCTTGCAGCCAAAAAGTGAAGGAGTGTTTTGCACATCGGGGTCTGAATTTATTGCTTCAACTTTCAAGTCTTTGAGTGTCTTTGACGCCCTAAACCTTGTCAAGAATGGCCCCCGTCGCCCGGATGCACCGTCGCTGTCTGTCGCATGACATTTCTTTGAATCCAGATATGGTGTCGCATTCTATCGGGCTGTCAAGTAATGCAATACCTTCATACTACAACGTCTACCCCCAGCTTTCAACGCTGTACTTGGAGGACGAAGCCACAAGACTCATTCGATCGAGGCAAAAAGCAATGTGTTGAGCACGCAAGAATGGTGAACTTGTGCATTCATGGACACTGTGTACACCATACAGCTCGCAAGCACAAAGCATTTAGGCCTTGGCGGTCTTGTGCTGGGGCATGATCTTCTCGATGCCCATGGCAGACACCACGGTCAAGGTGATCTCGAACTCACCCTCCTCAAAGTCAGCGAGGATCTGCTTGTACTCGTCGGTGTTGGGGATGAAGAGGTCCTCGCGGGTTTCACCCTCGGGGTTCTGCAGAGTCACGGCGGAGTGACCCTCAGCGTTGGTGTCCTCGTCGTTGACATCCAGCAGGGTCCACTCGGAGGGAGTGACTGCAAGAAATCAAAGTGTGATCCAGGCATATCAACGCGGCTTCGCATGCGAATTGCTGCCGCACAAGCAACAGGCGGCAAGCAGGTGTGAGAGCAAGCCATTCCATGAAAACTCACCGACGGGCGCGCTCATGGTGTGAGATGTGGGGGACACATCCATGTACTTGCTGCCAGTGAAGATATCAACACCGGTGATGTTGGCCTTAGCGTGACCGTGCTGCAAACAGGCAAATGTGCGTGGGGCTTGATGGGAGGCAGGGTGGCCATGGCAAGGTGCGGCTTTTGATGGCGACCTCACAGCAGACACGGCATGGCTTGCACACGTACCTTGCCAGTCTTGGAGGTGGTCAGCTCAATAACCTGCACAAAAGCACATAATTTGTAAAAGAACCAATTTTATGTGTCAAACGCAACCAGCAGGCATGGCAACAAGCAGGGTGGCATGCCGTTTTCTTGTTCCGCTCGCTAGAGCTCCTGGTTGAATCTGAACTATTTGGGATTATAAAAATGAAATCCAGCCAAGCTTACCTTGCAGGGGTGGTCCTTGAGGACAACATAGCTGCACAGGAGAGGGCTCAGTCAAGGTTGGAGCTTCGCGGCATTAGCGACACAAACACTTGGAGCATTGACAGCATTAGCTCGTCAGTATTCAAGGCAAACCGCAAAGAAGGGCAACAAAATGAAAGCGTTACAATTTTGATTGACGTACCTGCCCTTCTTCAGCTCACCGGCACGGATGGGCACGGTCTGGGATGCGCCTGTGATAAAATGAGTCGTGCAGGTCAAGCCAGTCCTCACTCTTCAGGAATCAGCAGGCACGTACCGGAAGTGGTGATCTCAACAGTCAAATCTGCCATTTTGATTGATATTTTGGTATTGCACTGCAATGTGGGCTCAGTGATGCATTTGCAAGACATGTGGCACATTATGGCGGGACACAGCCTGCCACCAGCGCGGGCCATCACTTGCTGCAAAGAAGCCGTACGCATAACAAACAAAAAACTTACAAACTACGAGACTCAAGGGTCTTGGTGAGAAAATGTGGATGAACTTAAATGTGATTCAAGTGCGAGTGGACTGCTTGAGGTGACGTAGGCAGGCGGTCACGCAACGGCCTCTCAAGGGGGTTCAGCTCATTTCAAGTTGACAACACGCTGAATCAGGATGCCAGCAGCAACGCACCACGCCCGCTAGCATTCTCCTTATGCGCAACCAGGCTGATTACTTGGCTCTAGATTACGTGGCTTCAACCAGTGCGTGAGCGTTCGTGTGTGGCAGGCGCGCAGCTTGGGACATGTGCGTAAAGCCACAAGAGCCAGACCCACCATGGTACGAGTCAACGTGAAGCATATACCCTGCAGGAGAGTTGCGATGAACCGTGCTGTCTACTCGGCCGCTCTCCACACGACATCCACTTCATCAGTGCGGAATCGTTGTGTGATCCATGAGTCTCCCATGGGTGTCACGCCTCCGAACTGGAACTCTTGAATGCCAGCCTGGGCAATCATAGCCCCATTGTCAATGCAGTATCTAAAGTCCATGCCATGCAGGCGCCCTCCCCGGTCAGCCACCATGCTTTGCATCATTTCTTGCAATCGCATATTGCAGCCAACGCCACCTACAATGAGCACTTCCGACGCACCAGCATGCGCCATAGCTCGCTCAGTGATCTCCACGAGCATTGCAAAAAGCGTCTCTTGAAGTGAGAAGCTTAAGTCAGCCAGTTCGATCTTTCCGGCTTTGAGCTTTGAGACGTAGTTTGCTTTCACATACGAAACCACACCACTGAAGGACACATCCATACCCTTGACCACATACGGGAGCTCGTACAGTTTGCTCCCTCTGCAAAGGGTGGGAGCAGTCACGTGGCGGGCCAGGCAGCGTTAGAGGGTAGGGGCGCGTCACCACGACCTCAACATGCGTGCAACAGCCAGGGCAAGCAAGGGCAAAAACACTTACTTCTTGGCTTCTTGCTCTATATTATAGCCAGGAGAGGGATCATTTGGGAGGCCCACTACCCGTGCAAAGCGATCGAGGCAGTTCCCGATGGCGTTGTCAATAGTCTCACCGAAAATGCGGTAGCGGTGCTGAGAGTAGCAAATCACCTGCGTATTGCCCCCAGATACATACAACACAACAGGATTGCTTCCCCCCGTGACCACGCGTCCCATCTCTATGTGCCCCACGCAGTGGTTCACGCCCATGAGGGGCACGGCCCACAGCTGCGAAAGCATCCTGGCTGCCACAGCACAGGTACTCAAAGGAGCGCCCATGCCCGGCCCTTTGGTGAAGCAAATGACGTCAATATCTTTCTTTGTGAGCTTTGCTTCGATCAAGGCCTGCTTCACAAGGGGAACCACATGCTGCGGCAAACGAGTGTGAAAGAAATTGCTCACGAGCTTCACCGTGCTTCGCGGCTGACCTTTTGATGATGCCAAGCTGTCTCTCTTGGCAAAAAGCCAGTTCCAGGAGGGGTAATGTATGTTTTTCTTGGGTTTGACAAAATCGAATACTCCTTCCCGTCCCAATGGACGATGCCGACGCCAATCTTATTTGCGCTGCCCTCAATGCCAAGCGCCGTAAGCGGCTTGTCTGGCACAGGAAGATTTGCCATGATTGAAACAGCCTAAGAGAAGACTACGGCCACCACTATCGCAGGAAATGTGTTTTCTGGTTTGCATCCCAGGGAAAGGTACTTGCTGGCACTTGCGGCAGCTTGTGACAGGACAGGGGGGGGGGCTCCACTGCTCCCGGGGGCTCAAGCCCGCCTGCACCAGGGAGGTGCTAGTGGCGAAACAGCCAGACAGCAGCACGAGAGCGTGCTGTCGCTGAGGTGTAAGATGCAGGTGCCACCTGTGCTCTCACTGCAGCCAGGAGTGGATGAGCCACGCAGCGCTGGCGGTGCCCTGCAGGCCGGTTGCCCTAACATATAGCGGGACCAGGCAAGCTCAGCTCACCCCCGTGCTAGGAACAAAAAGTTTATTAAACATCAAGCCGTGCAAGCCTGTGCTGTTTATAGCGGCCGCGATGCTAGCGCGTGCAGTTGCGCAATGCCCCCCTTGGAGTGCAGAGGTGCGGCAGCACCCACCCCTGCAGCGCCAGCCATCTCGCCACGGCGAACTACAGGCTGTCCAGGGGGGCTCACAGTCTGTGGCCCTGCCTGCGACGAAAATATGCCGCTGAAATTGGGTCCCCTGCTGGGGGTCACGGGCGCTGGAGCAGGTAGGGCCAAGGGCCTCCCGTCAGACCCACTTGCACGATCTTGAAGAAACGCTGCATACGCTGGGCCCAGACCCCGCCCCTGAATGAACAGCAGCATCATGTCCTCCCGCTGCCTCACAGCCACCCGTTCCTCCTCCAGGCTTTCGTGTGCTGCGTTCAAGGCTGCAAGGTCTGCCCGCATGTTAGCTTTGGCAGTGCTGGTCTGCGCGTACAGAGCCTGTAATTGCTCATTCTCAGCCCGCAGCTGGGCAAGCCACCCAGCCCGCTCAGCGAGGTAGCCATCCCGCTCAGCTTTGGCGGCGGCCACAGCTTCCTGTCCGGCCTGCAGCTCTGCTTGTAGCTGTACTACCGTGTCCTGCAGCTGCAGGATGTGTGCGGAGGCCGCGGACCCATGTGCCCCACTGGAGGCAGCGTCATCTGCAGCACTGCTATGGGTGGATTGGCGAGACGCCGTATTGCTGGGTGCACGTATGCTGCCTGGTTCTGCTTTGATGGCTTGCAGTTCCGCCCTGAGCTCCCGCACGGCTTGCAGTTCCTGCTGTAGGGCCGACAGCACCTGCCCTGCCTCAGACCCAGAGCTGGGAGGCACAGCTTGAGACGATGCAATTGAAGCAGGGGCCGATGGTGGATCTGCTGGCCTGGCCAAAGGACTGCTGTGCGCTGTGCTGCGGCTGGAGGGGGGCTTCTGGGGGGGGGTGCTTCCCCGCTGGGGGCCTTGAGGCTGCCGCCCTGTTGCGGCGGAGGATGGGCTGTGGGGCCGCTGGGGCGACATGGGCTCTGGCTTGGGGTTGGATGCTGGAAGGGGGGCCTGCAGGAAAAGAAGCAGGTCCTCTTCGGGGGCCGACAGCACGCTGCTGCCGGCCGTGCCGGGGGGCGCCAGGCCCAGCTCTCGCTCTAGCTGGCGCTCCTGCTTGGAGGCACGTGTGTGCACGAAGGCCTGAGTGTAGCTGGATGTGCTTTGGACAGACTGGGGGGACTTCCCAGGGCCCTTCACCCCCAGTGGCGCCCTGCCGTGTTTCTGTGCCTGGGGCTGCTGCACCGGTGAAGGGGAAGCCTCAACCTGGCGCGTGGCTGGGTGCATATCCGGCTGCTTGCTCTCAGCAAATTGCTCGTCCCATCGACGCACGTTGCGGACGCTGGGTGGTGGCGTGGAAGCCGGGGCGGGGGGCTGAGCAGCTCGGTCTGAAAATACTGGTACAGAGGTTGAGGCAGCTGCAGAGCGCATGCTAGCTGAGGGACTACTATCTGCTGTGTTGGCTTCAGAAGCAAATCGCGCGGCGTATGGACCCGAAACTGAACCATTGGGGTCAAAGCGTGGCACATTACGAGGTGGAGTCTGCAAGTTGGGACGTTTAGGTGCTGCGTTGCTTGCTCTGCGGAAATTGACTTGCAATATCAGCAGCGCACACTCACCGCAGCACGTGATGTTTGCTCGTGCTCCTGTCGCTTGCGTTCTGCCAGCTCTTTGCTCTTCTGATTAATTTTTGGCTGGAAGGTACATTCTGTCAGGTCATCAGCTGACATGTTCACTTTTGCGTGGTGCAAGCGTGTTTGCCTTGCGCGCATTCTCTGCAACTCCCGGTTGTACAGGTTCACTCCTGGGTTGGCCACCATGGAGCGTTTAGGTTTTTGGCGTGATTTAGAGTGGGTGATTTCACCGGCCTCGGCTGCCTGGATCATGCGAGCAAGCTCATGGTATGATCTCTCAGAGCCCACGTCGTCACGGGACAGAAATTGCGCTGTCAATGCCTCAAGTGGATCCATCCTGACAAGATTTACGCAGGAGGCAGTGTGGCAGGAATCTATTCGCTATTGTAAAATGTCACTTCTGAGCCCCTGCCACCAGCACTGCAATCTCAACGCTGAAAGCCCTGTAGATAGTAAGGTTGTTTTGTTGGGGGTGCCAAAAAGCACGACAGCAATTTTCCAGTGAATCTTGTCCAGCAGCACTGAGCAGGCGCCGATGGCGAGCTGAGGCGATGAAGAAACAAAAATCTAAACACACTATGCTGCTTTTCATTTGTGCTGCTCATCTGAATTCCGTATGCCTTGCTCATGACTTCATTCGTGGCACGTGAGATTTTTCTCTGAAGCTGAGCGCCCTGAATTGCCCGCTGTCGGCATGGCAGATCACAGTTCATGCGTGACAACAGAAAAGCAACAAAAAGGCTCCATTTGGGTCATAAGAATCAACAGACCAGCAGCTAAAAATGCAGTCGATGGGCCAACTGCCGAAAGCTTGCATGTAGCTTTTCAAGCATTCGAGAAAGACAGCATTGCTCGTGTTGCCATTCTGGCCAGCGTGGGGGACACGTTTTGTGCAGGGGCCGACTTGAAATCAGTTTCTAGTGGACACAATATCAACCCATTGCTGCCGGTGCAGGGTGACAACGCGGGGCCAATGGGTCCTTCCCGACTCAATCTCACAAAGCCGGTCATCGCCGCCATTCAAGGCCACGCAGTTGCAGGCGGCCTGGAGCTTGCTGCCTGGGCTGACCTCAGGGTGGCCGAAGAAGATTCGATTATGGGCGTCTTTTGCCGTCGGTGGGGCGTGCCTCTGATTGATGGTGGCAGTGTTAGACTGCCTCGGCTCATAGGGGCATCCCGTGCAGCTGACCTCATTCTCACAGGCCGCCCCGTGACTGCACAAGAGGCGCTTCAAATTGGCTTAATAAACAGAATTGCACCAAGTGGGCACGCCTTGACAATGGCCATCGACTTGGCCGCCTCCCTGGTTTTATTCCCACAAGACTGCATGCGCGCCGACTTGGCTAGCGCAAAGGGCTCCGTGTTCGCCAGCTCCGAACAAGCAGCTCTGGCAGCCGAATTCAAAGGCGGGACTGCTGTGTTGCAGCAATCAAAGCTTGGTGCTGGTCGTTTTGCAGATGGAGCTGGTCGAGGTGGAGATTTTTCTGGGTTTGAGCCGACAGGGGGGCAACTTGCACCGGCCCCGCGTGCAAACAGCAAAAAGCCCCAAACATGCCCAGCAGTTGTGGTGTTCGATCTTGGTGGTGTAATTTTGGATTCCCCCTTTGCTGGGATTACGGCCATGGAGCAACGCTTCAATTTGCCAGCTCACGCCATCAATCGCGCCATCGCTGGTGCTGGCGATTGCGGCTCATTTCAGCGCCTGGAACGGGGGGAGATCACCGCAGCCGAATTCAGCGACATGTTTACAGCCGAAATGAGCAAGCTGGGTGGCTCGAAGTGCGTTTTACCGGTCACTGGAGCTGACTTGCTGCACAGCATAACTGCTGGGTTGCATTTGCGTCCAGGCATGCTGACTGCACTTCACTGTTTGCGCTTGGCTGGCTTTCAAACAGCAATCTGCACAAACAATTTCTATGATGATGCAGGGATGATGGACGGCATTATGGGTGCACTGGCGCCGCTGGTTGACAACGTGTTTGAATCCTGCAAGCTGGGTGTCCGGAAACCAGAGTTGCGTATGTTTGAGCATGTGACTTCTGAAATGCGTACTGCACCGGAGAAAGTCGTGTTTCTTGACGATATTGGGAGCAATTTGAAGGCTGCAGCTCAGCATGGGTGGCAAACTGTGAAAGTTGAGCAGAGCGACGTGTCGGGGCGAATCGCATTGAAGCAACTGTCTGAGCTGCTTCACACACCCTTGTCACCCCCAGCTGACGTGGTTGCCCATGCGACTAAACGGCAGCGCATGCACACGCAACTAGCACCAGTGCGCGCCTACTCCACTCTAGTGCACACAAGCAAACACGCAGCTCGGGCGCTTGCGAAGCTGTAGCCCCTTCGCTTCAATGGATTCAGTTTTATTACAAAATGCACAGTTTCCTGCTATGTTGTATCAACCAAAGCCGTGAGGGCGCTTGCGATCCCTCGAAGTCTGCGCTTTCCAGCTTTGGGCTGACGCCCACCCCCCTTGACAAGTGCAAGGGGGTCCCTTGTGGCTTGATCTGTACCGGCCCTGATGTGCCCATTCTGGCCCCGCCGACTGCGCTTAGGCCCCATCAGCGCCAAGCTTGTCATTTCTCCAGCGGCTCTCTGGGCTGCGCTTGATGGGGCGGCTGCGGCACTGGGGCGGGGCGGGGCTAGTGGGCCACTGCTGGTTTGGCTGGTAGTGGGGCAGGCGTGCTGCAAAGGATCAGACGACGCCACATCGCCACCCTGGGCGTCGGGTTGGAGGTCCTCCAGGTCTGGCTGCAGCAACAAATCTGCAACACTGCTGGAAAATCCTAAATCAGCCAGCTGTGCTCGCATGCCGTCATCGCCAGCTTCACCCCCCCCCTCAACCCCCTGCACCCTCCCCTCTGAACTGCCGAATCCATGAGACGGTAGCTGCTGCTGTTTTCGAACGGACTTTCGCTGAGGCTTGTTTTTTAACCCCCCTTCAGGACCCTTCCCCAGTTTGGCTCGCCTGGCCGCCCACCGGGCACTTTGCAGCAGACGGGCTCCCTCGCTGGCAACTGAACCCCCCTCAGCCAACTGCCCGCTGCCTTGAGGCAGCTCTAGTTTGCCTTGAGGCGGCAGCTCTAGTTTCACTGGCTTCGAAGCAGTCTTTGGCCGGGAGTGCTGGGAGCGCTGGCCTGCAGAAGGAGCGCGAGGGGGGAGATCATGCCCCCCCTCATTAGCCGCCGACCCCCCCCCCGTTGATCGCAAACGCTCCAATGTGCTGCGAGTTGCAACTACAAATTTGGGCTGTGGTGGTGGGGTGGGTTGTAGCCCCCCTATACGTGCGCCAGCCGAGGATGGCCGAACGGTGCGGGATATAGCACCCCCCCCTGACCTCGTTTTTTGGGGGGCCCACAGAGGCATGTCGAACACACTATTGGGGACTTGCTCTGTAACATCCAACATACTTGACTCACTGGCAGTGTGTGGACGTGTACCAGCAGCTGCGTCACTTGACATGCTTGGCCTTGCTGATTGAGGGCGGGGGGGGTCTGCATCGGTTTTTGACCCCCCCTCAGTTCCCTTCGCAGCTTGCTCCACCTCCACAGCCATACGGCGATCACGGTGCTGGAATACGTGCACTGGTGCAGTGCTTTGGGTCGAAAAACTGCTCTTGGAAGGCATCGGGGGGGGGCGTGGAAGCATTTGAGGGGGGGGGTTGCTTGCTTCCCCGGCAGTCTCTTGCTGGCCTGGCCGTCGCACAACGTCCAGCTGAGCTTGGGAGCGGCGTTGGTACACCATCCGTTTGACATCACTGAAGCCCCCCCTCACAGGGCTAGTGAGGCCGGCTGCCCGCGCAGCTCCCCGGGCTGTGGCCACAGAGAAACCTTCAGCGCCAGCAGGAGGCATGGGCCCATACATAGTGAGCAGTGGCCTGACCATGGCACGCCCATCATCCCTTGATGGCGATAGCCACATGACGTCACTGTCATCCCCCTCCTGTGCAGGAACCTCCCTCCCAGGGCTTGCAGTCACATCTAAGTGCATGTCACCCCCCCCCTCACCCCCTGCAACCAGGGCAGGGCGCAGCGCGTCGCGGCGAGGCTGCGGGACGGACATTTGCGATGCACCCAATGTGCCGTGGGGGGCGTCTTTGGG
>Ga0307982_1000108_pt1 | contig 60841 bp, 60 predicted proteins | sample OrgLakmetagen989_FD_201847 | JGI IMG/M metagenome (GOLD analysis project Ga0307982, IMG submission 201847) | Saline water microbial communities from Organic Lake, Antarctica - #989 | ecosystem: Environmental > Aquatic > Non-marine Saline and Alkaline > Saline | place: Antarctica: Organic Lake... | reverse complement strand
TATTAAAAAGGAATTAAAATGAAAATTATTATTATTTTTATACTATCATTAACTTTTATGACAGCAGCATACTCAAATTGTCATGAAAAAGTTAGTGCTATTAATGATATGATAGGCTGGCAAGGTCAAGCCGGCTCAGCAATAGATCATTTGGCAATAAACAATGATATCTTTGAAGACACAATGAAAATCTCCAACAATCTAGGCTCAAATGGTGGCTATATTAAGACTTCGGATTTAAGAAGAATAAACACTGTTTTAAATCCTGTTCTAGTTGGAAACCAAATTGCTCAAAGAAATATGGAAGACATTTCAATCAAACTTAATGAACTCATTCATTACTGTAAGTAAACTAATACTCTAAGTCCTAGTTATAAACTAGGACTTATTATTCTAAGACTTTATTAAACTATTTCTTCAATATCTCTATCCATAATTGTTTTTCTTTTTGCTTCTGTCGCTTTTTCAGCAGCATTTGCAATGATCTTCTCAATTCGAACTGTGAGTTGTTCCATAACTTGTTTAGATGTACTTAAGCCATGAGTCTCTTTCACATATGATTTAATCTTACTTGCTACAACCAAAATGGCATCAACTTCAGGTTTATCAAGGTAGAAGTTAAAGTCACGACCCATAACCGTTTTTCTATCTGTTGATTTAGTGTGCTCTGATGCTTTATCTAGTGCTTGATATAGATCTTTGTTAATAGGATCGAAGAAATTAGATGATGTATTGAAGCCATATTTCTCTTTTACGTGTTTTTTTACTTTGCTGATTACAATGATGCTTTCCATTAAATATCCTTATGTTTCGGTTTAAGTTTTCACAATTATAATTAAGTTTGCCTTAAAATCCAGTGGATTTATTTTTTTGTGTGACGGCAAGCAACCACGCGGCGAGTAATATGCTTGTAAATCATTTGTATTATTGATTTATATTGATTTTATCGGTTATAAATTATAAAAATAGGTCACAAATTTTATAAATAGAGGCCATATGAATAAAGACAATAGAATTGTCATTACAGGGATAGGCTTAACTGCGCCAAATGGTAATACACTAGGTGAGTTTCGCAAAAATCTAATAGAAGGAAAATCGGGTATCACACTCGAGGACATCCGCTATATGGGTAAACATCCTGCCGGTTTATGTGACTTTGATGAATATAAATATCAAAAGAAAAAAACAAGAAGAAGAGGAACTCGTGCTGGTAGTGTTGCCATTTATGCAGCAAATGAGGCAATTGCAGACTCTAAAATTGACTTTGAAAATATAGATAAATCAAGAGTTGGAACTTATATCGGTATTACTGAGCATGGTAATGTTGAGACAGAAGAAGAGATCTTTCTTCTTCACCAAAACAATTTAGATACAACTTTTTGGTCACATCACCACAACCCTAGAACTGTCGCCAATTCTCCAGCAGGAGAGGTGAACCTAAACTTAGGAATCACTGGACCTCACTATACGATTGGATCAGCTTGTGCAGGTGGAAATATGGGTGTTATCCAAGGTGTGCAACAACTTCTTTTAGATGAGGTTGATTTCGCTCTTGCCGGTGGCGTTTCTGAGTCCGCTCAAACATTTGGTATTTTTGCCGCTTTTGCAGCTCAGGGGGCACTTGCTTCTCATGATGATCCAACTAAAGCATCTAGACCATTAGATGTTGACAGGAATGGTATCGTGATCTCTGAAGGTGGATGTATTTATACTTTAGAGCGAAGAGAATCTGCACTTGCTCGAGGTGCTAAGATTTACGGTGAAGTCTTAGGCTATGCTGTAAATACAGATGCCACAGACTTTGTTCTTCCAAATACTGAGCGACAATCGGAATGTATACATAAAGCACTAAAGAAAGCCAAAATTAACAAAGAAGATATTGATATTGTAAACATGCATGCAACAGGAACTAAGGTTGGTGATATTAACGAACTAAATGCTGTTAAGAATGTTTTCAATGACTGTAGTGATACCTATGTGAACTTCACTAAAGGACATATTGGTCATACAATGGGGGCCGCAGGAGCGTTAGAACTTGCAGGTAATCTTTTAAGCTTTGAAGATGGAATTATTCATCCTGGTATTAACGTTGATAACCTCGATCCAGAGTGCACTATGAATAACTTAGTTTTGAATGAACCAAAGAAGAAAGATAATATTGAATTTATTTTAAATAATTCGTTTGGAATGCTCGGTATTAACTCTTCTGTAATAATTAAAAAACACAGCTAAAATATAAATAAAATTGAAAAGGTAATTATGACTAGTGAAGAAGTAAAAAAAGTTGTTATGGATATTATTGAAGATGTTGCACCAGATGAAGATGTTGCAGGAATCGATGAGAATGAATCGCTAAGAGATCAATTAGATCTTGATTCAATGGATTTCTTAGATATCGTAATGGAACTTAGAAAACGTCATAAAGTTGAAGTTCCAAGTGAGGACTACCCACATCTTGCAACACTGGCCGGTTGTGTGACTTACCTTACGCCAAAAATGCAGTAAAATGAGTACTAAGTATGATGCCATAGTTGTAGGCGCTGGAATGAGTGGTCTAGCAGCAGGCATCAGACTCGCTATGTTTGAGAAGAAAGTTCTCATCCTTGAAAAACATACAATTGCTGGTGGATTAAATTCTTACTATCAAAGAAGAAATAAGCAACACGGTGGAGTCCGAAAATTTGATGTAGGTCTCCATGCTCTTACAAACTTTGCTAAAAAAGGTGAAAGAAGAAAACCTTTTACCAAACTTCTTAAACAACTTCGTTTTTCATACGATGAATTTCAGCTTCATGAGCAAACATACTCACTTATAGACTTTCCAGAGCATAAAATTAAATTCAGCAATGAGTTTGATCTCTTTGTTGAAGAGATTAATCGGGAGTTCCCTAATGAAAAAGAGAACTTTCAAAAGCTTCTAATTTCAATTGAAGAATTTAATGAGTTGGACCTTGAACAAGAATATAGTTCATCTCGATCAGTGTTAAAAAAATATATTCAAAACGAAGACCTGATTGAAATGATCCTTTGTCCGCTTCTTATTTACGGATCGGCTTGGGAGCACGATATGGACTTCGCTCAGTTCGTTATCATGTTTAAATCAATCTACATGGAAGGTTTTTCAAGACCTGAAGGTGGAGTCAGAACTATTATTGATAAACTTTTAGAGCGATATGAATCCCTAGGCGGAGAACTTCATTTTCGAGAGGAAGTTCAGGAAATAATCACAACATCAGATAGAATAACGAATGTTAAGACTAAAAAAAATGTTTATGAATGTGATAAATTATTCTCTTCAATGGGATATCCTGAGACATTGAGTTTTATAAATAAAGAAAAAGTTAGAAAAGTAAGTGTTGGCAAACTATCTTTCATGGAAACAATTATAGTTGCAGATAAGAAAACAAAAGAATTTGATCCAACCATTGTTTTTTATAATGATTCTAGTGTGTATGACTACTCTCAGTCTAGTGGTCTATTTGATTCTAGTTCAGCAGTTTTTTGTTGTCCTGATAACTATGAAAAACATAATCTCGAGGGTGAATCAACTTTTCGAATCACTTTTATGGCCAATTATGATAAGTGGAAAGAACTATCAAAAGAGCAGTATAAAGAAGAAAAAGAAGTGGTCTATGCTCATTCATTGAAATTATTAAAAAAACTAAACCCACATTTTGATTCAAATATTAACTTCTACGATGTCTTCAGCCCCACGACAGTTGAAAGATATACCTCTCACTTTGAAGGAACAGTTTATGGATCTCCTGAAAAGACAAGAGATGGTAAAACTGAATTTTCTAACCTTTATATTATTGGAACAGATCAAGGTTTTCTTGGAATAGTTGGATCAATGCTTTCAGGTATCTCTATGGCTAACCTGCACGGACTAATGGATAATTAAATGAAATACTCAAAAGTTTATATTGAAAATTACGCTTATCACGACCCAGAAGTTTTCTTAACTTCTGATGAACTTGAGAAGCGTCTTTCCCCAGTTTATAATCGATTAAAGCTTCCTTTTGGAAGACTTGAATTACAAACATCTATTAAAACTAGAGGTATGTGGCCTGTTGGAACAAAACCAAGTTCAATTGCAACTGGTGCGGCTATTAAGGCACTTGAAAAATCAACAATTGATCATTCAGATATTGATCTTCTGATTCACTCAAGTGTTTGTAGAGATTATCTTGAACCTTCAACTGCTTCTAGTATTCATTATAATTTAAAATTAAAGCCAGAATGCATGAGTTTTGATCTCTCAAATGCATGTTTGGGCTTTGTAAATGCTATTACCGTTGCAAGTGACATGATAGAAAATGGAACGATTAAAACAGCCTTAATCGTAACTGGCGAAAATGCCGGACCTCTAATAGAAGAAACCATTACTCGACTTAATCAAGATATGACGCTTACAAGAAAAACTATTAAAAAATTTATTGCAAATTTAACTATTGGTTCTGCTGGAGTGGCATTTATTCTATGTCATGAAGATATCTCTAGCTCTGGTCATTTAGTCTTGGGTGGTCACTCGCTTACTGATAGTACAGCTAGTGCTCTTTGTACTGGATCTGGAAATGCAGACTCTTTAATGATGGAAACTGAGTCCGAAAAACTTCTTCACGCTGGAGTTACACTTGCTAAGCAAACCTGGATTGGTATGCAAGAGAAGCTCTCTCTAAAAGAGAGCGATTTTAATCACCTTATTTGCCATCAAGTTGGTAGCGCTCATAGAGATCTGATGTATAAAGAATTAAAACTTGATATCAAAAAAGACCATAAAACCTTCGATGAATATGGAAATACGGGTTCTGCAGCCTTACCTTTGACTTTTGTAAAAGCGATGGAGAGTAAAAGAATCAAACCAGGTGATAATATCGCCTTACTTGGAATAGGCAGTGGTCTACATTCAATCATGCTTGGAGTAAGTATATAATGTTAAAAAGAACACTCGATACCGAACTAAAGATACTTTATCCTTTTGCTTCAAATTATTTAGATATCAATTCTAATCAATATCATTATATCGATGAAGGACAGGGCGATCCAGTTCTTATGGTTCATGGAAATCCGACTTGGTCATTTTATTATCGAAATATTGCTAGCGAGCTTAAGTCAAACCACCGTGTTGTAGTTCCTGATCATATTGGTTGTGGTCTATCTGATAAACCTCAAGATTTTGAATATACTTTGAAAAATCATATCGATAATCTTGAAACACTTGTTAAGTTTCTTGATCTTAAAAATATTACCTTAATTGTTCATGACTGGGGGGGAGCGATTGGTTTTGGTCTCGCTACAAGACGGCCAGAGCTTATTAAAAACATTGTGATTCTCAATACCGCAGCTTTTCATTTAAAGAAGATTCCATTTACGATTGGACTTTGTAGAAATAAAATATTTGGAAAGTTTATTGTTAAAAATTTTAATGCATTTGCGTGGCCTGCTACTTTTATGACAGTTAAAAAGCCTCTTGCTCCTGCTGTTAAGGCAGGTTATCTTTTTCCCTATGATACTCCTTACAATCGAGTTGCAGTGGCAGAGTTTGTCCAAGATATTCCACTTGAGGAAGACCATAGAAGTTACTCGGAGTTGAAGAAAATTGAAAATAAATTAAAGACTTTAAAATGTCCAAAGATTATTCTTTGGGGCGGGAAGGACTTTTGCTTTGGTGATGTCTTCTTCAAAAAATGGCAAGAAATATATCCAGATGCTTATTTCAAATATTATAAAGATGCAGGTCACTACATTCTTGAGGATGAAGCAGATGATGTAATTTCAAATATAAAAGACTTTATGGAAAGAGTGTAAGCGATGAATGTCGCCGATCAAATTACTGACAAGGCCATTGAACTTCCTTACAAACGCGCAGTCGTTATGGGACGAAAGTCTTTGTTTTCTTTGCATTATTATTATGAGCATTATACTTTCATTGATTTAGAAAAAAGAATAAATCAATTCTCTCACCGATTCATAACTTCAGGTGTGAAAAGAGGGGACAAGGTATTAGTTTTTGTTAAACCTTCAGTTGATTTTTGTGCTTATACTTTCTCACTATTTAAAATTGGTGCTATACCAGTTCTTATTGATCCTGGGATGGGACTCAAGAATGTTTTAAGCTCTATTGAGTCAATTGATGCCAGAGTACTTCTGGGTATACCAGCTGCTCATGCTGTTGCTAGAATCTTTAAAAAGAAATTTAAAAGCATAGAAATATTTCTTTGTACTAGTGAGTTCTCCGTGTTCTCCAAAAGCATGACTAGGAAGATCGATTCAGAGATTTCTCTTTTTGATGCTGTTGATATGAATTCTGAGGACACGGCTGCAATTTTATTCACAAGTGGTGGTACGGGGGTTCCAAAAGGTGTTGTTTATACTCATAATATTTTTATCGAACAAACTTCACTTTTAAAAACAGCTTTTGGTCTAACTAGTGATGATATAGATATTCCTGGTTTTCCACTATTTGCTCTTTTTACATTAAGCATGGGGATGACTAGTATTATTCCAGATATGAACCCTTCTAAACCTGGAAAAAGTGATCCAAAGAAACTACTAAAGAATATCATGGATCATGGTGCAACATTTGTGGCGGGGTCTCCAGCTATTTGGAAAAAACTTGCGGATCATTGTCTTGAACATAGAATCACACTTCCTTCTATCAAATATCTCGTTATGTTTGGTGCTCCCATTCCGGTAGAACTGCATCACAAATTTAAGAAAATTCTTCCTTCTGGAACTACATATACGCCTTATGGTGCTACAGAGTGCTTACCGGTTTGCAATATAAGTGGAAGGGCAATACTTAACAACCATGCCGATAACATTTTGAGTGGAAATGGAACTTGTATTGGACAACCTTTGTCTGAAGTTAATGTTGAAATCATTGAGTTTGTTGAAGGTATTGTTGATTCAACAAACTTTAAAGTTTTAGAGACCGGCGAGATCGGTGAAATTGTTGTTCAGAGTAAAGTTGCAACAAGAAGTTATTATAATTTACCAGTTAAAACAGAACATGGAAAAATTGAACTCAATGATGCTTTTTATCATCGAATGGGGGATATGGGCTACTTTGACGAACAGGGAAACATTTGGTTTTGTGGAAGAGCATCTCACTTCTTTAAAATAGGTTCTAAAAAGTTTTTCCCTATTCTTTTTGAAACAGTCATAAATCAACATTCTTTAATTGAAAAATCAGCTTTAATTAAAAACACAAATAAAGCTAAGTTTGTTATCCAAAGAATAGATAAAAAAACAACTATGTCTGATCAGGAAAAGAGTGCTTTTGATCAAGAGCTCAAAGAAATTGTAAATGATAGTCAGTTTAAAAATTTCAAATTTGATTATTATCTTCATAAAGAGCTACCTGTTGATGTGAGACATAATATCAAAATTGATCGAATTGCCCTTACGTTGTGGGCCCAAGAGCTGGAGGAAGAGTGAAAATATTGGTAACCGGAGCTGGTGGCTTTTTAGGACTAAATATTTGTAAAGTTCTTGTTAAAAAATATGAAGTGATTAATTTTTCTCGTAATCATCACAGTGAGCTGGATGAACTTGGGATCACGACTAGAAAAGGATCACTTCGCGATAAAGATTCAATCAAGTCTGCCTTAAACGGAATCGATGCAGTCTTTCACATAGCTGCTATTGCTGGGGTTTGGGGCAAAGAAGAGGACTACGTTCAAACTAATGAAGTTGGTACAATTGAACTTGTTAACGCATGTAAAGAAATTGGAATAAAATATTTTATTTATACTTCAAGTCCAAGTGTTGTTTTTGAAAAAGATGATATTATTCTCGGTGATGAGACTCTCCCTTATCCCAAAACATTCTTAAATCATTATGGACGCACAAAAGCGAATGCTGAAAAATATGTTTTAGACTCAGTCGCGAATGATTTTCTTGCTGTATCTTTAAGGCCTCATCTTATTTGGGGTCCTAATGATCCACATATCCTTCCGAGACTTGTTCAGAAGGCTAAGGCCGGAAAGTTGAAACAAGTCGGTAACGGTGAAAACCTTGTTGATATAATTTTTGTTGAAAATGCTGCGCTTGCTCATGTCCAAGCTTTTGAAAATCTTATTACCAATCCCTCCATCTCAGGAAATAGTTATTTTATAGGTCAAGAAAGACCAGTCAATCTTTGGGATTTTATAAATCAGCTCTTAGTCTCTGCAGGAGAGGAACTTGTAGAAACTACAGTGAGCTTTAAAACGGCTTATAGAGTTGGCTGGTTTCTAGAAAAGGTTTTCTCAATTCTTGGAATTACCAAGCCTGAACCACCAATGACTAGATTTGTGGCGTGCCAACTAGCTAAAAGTCATTACTTCTCGCACGCTAAAGCTGAAAGAGACTTCGGGTATAAAGCTGTCGTTTCAATTGAAGAGGGCTTAGTTAAAACATTTGAACAGAGAAATAAATCTCTGGAGTTAAGAAAACTTTAAAAGTTCTACTGACTTTTAGAAAATCCTTTCACTATATCTTGATCGAAGTAGTTACTGCTCATACCACAATCAACTATCTGATTGGTGGCGTTTACTCCACTTGAAAGATCACTAAGTAAAAAGCAAATTACATTAGCAACCTCTGTTGTTTGTAGTGCTTTTTTTCTTAGAGTTAGTTGTTCTGAGTATAAGTAGTTCTCAACATAGTCGGGGATTCCTGCACTTGCCGATGTCTTTAATGGACCAGCTCCAACTGAGTTAAATCGAACATTTGAGAACTCAGAGAATGATTTGGCCAGATAGCACACACTCGTCTCTAACATCGCTTTAATAGGACCTAGATAGCCGTAACTTGTCGCCTTAGTACTTGATATCGACACCGTTACAGCCGATGCATCTTTAGTAAAAAGGTTTTTAAGTGAGTTACTCATCTCAGTAAAAGAGAAGCTACTTATCTGACATGCTTGAAGATAATCAGCTCTTTTAGTTTCATGGAACGCTTTCGGTCCGTCCGAAAAGTTTGCAAATGCTAGTGAATGTAAAAAACCATGAAGCTTGTCAGTATACTTTAATATTTGATTATCTAGGTTTTTAAGTTGTTTTTCATCTTCAACGTCGATTATAAATGCTGGGATGTCTGGAAATAACTTATTAATTTGCTCTAGATTCTTTTCATTTTGAGCGGAGAGAATTAGGTTTGCTCCAAGTCCTTTCAGAGATTTCGCACTATGATAGGCAACACTTTTTTTATTAGCGATACCTGCAATATAAATCCATTTATCTTTAAAATTCATTTTATCCCACTAATGTACATGCAAATTCTATTTGTAGTGCAGTTTTTCCGTTCACTGTTACTTTGCCTTTCATGTAAGCTGCATTTTCAATTTGATCTACGAGACTCACAGTCATTTGTAACTCATCTCCAGGGCGTACCATATTTTTAAACTTTGCTGATTGAATTCTACTAACAACAGCCGTTTTACCTGTTATGCCGCCTTCCATTATATAACTCATCAAAAGTGCACCTGTTTGAAAAGCTGCTTCACAAATAAGAACACCTGGCATAATAGGATCACCTGGAAAATGACCTTTAAAGAAGTCCTCTTCACCTGTGATTTTTTGAGACGTTGTAATCGTCTTCTCTTCTTTTGATATAATTTCTTCAATATAAAGAAACGGCTCTCTTTGTGGTATTCTTTTAAGTATTTCAGGGTTCATTACAATCCTCCTGAAATTTCAATTGTTGTTCCTGTAATATAACTCGCTTCTTTACTCGCTAGGAACTTAACAGCACTTGCAACCTCTTCAACAGTTCCAAATCTTTTCATTGGTACTGACTTTTTATATTCTTTAACTTGTTCTTCTGGTAAATCAGCTATTAGCTCTGTTTCAATAAATCCAGGTGCAATATTATTTACAGTTATTTTTCTCTTAGCAACTTCTTTACTAAGCACTTTACTCAATGCAATTTGTCCGGCTTTACTTGCAGCATAGTTTGCTTGACCTGGAAGGCCTAATACTCCTCCAATTGAAGAGATATTTATAATTCTTCCGTATCTATTTTTCATCATATGAAGAACAGCTTTCTGACTCATATTAAATGTACCTTTCAAGTTAACATTCATAACCATGTCCCATTGTCCTTCAGTCATGCTTGCAGTCAGGTTGTCTTGTCTGATACCACTATTGTTAACTAGTATCTCTATTGTCTTTTCTGCACTTTCTATTTCATTAAAAAAAGACTCGACTTCTGTGATCTTAGAGACATCAAACTTCTTGAGTGTAAGTTTTTCTCCAAATTGAATCATTTCTTCTTTGAAAAGGTTAGCGGCTTGATCGTTTCTTGCGTAAGTAGCAATAACACTTGCCCCTTCTTTTAAAAAACTCTCAACGATTCCTTTTCCAATTCCTCTCGTTCCACCTGTTACGATGACTGTTTGGCCATTAAAGTTAGACATGTATTTCTCCATTAATATTATTTTGTTCGTTGCTTTTATCTAAATGATAAATATAACTACTTATCTCATTTGATTGAATGACTCCGTAGTTTGCAGCTCCAAGCCATCCACTCATTATAATTCCAACACTTCCTGCGTGAAACAATCCATTAATTTCTTTATGAAGACCCATACTTATTTCTAAGCCTTCAAACTTGGTTCCAAAAGATGAACCTTTTTCATGATGAGTAAACTTTTGCACAGTCTTAGGTGTTGCAGCTTCTAGAAAATCAATTTTAGACCTTATATCGGGTATATATTTTTCTAGGCAATCGATTGTCTCATCGATCATTTTTTGTTTTTCCATTTTGTAGGTTTCATCATCCAGATTTGCCCAGTCATCAAAGTTTGCATTGGTTGAAGAGACTATGGCATATCTTGGGGTCTCATCATAAGGTCGACCTTCAGGGTAGTAGACACTGAAAGTTCTACTCGTAATATTAAATCCAACTAATGCTTCTGAGTCAAAATTAGGATGAGTAGATGTGAATACAAGATCTCCTATATGCGGAATTGTTTCACCTGGAGTAATTCCAATATAAACTTGGCAAGATGAAGAGTTCATTCTTACCTTTTTAACTTTCTCAATGAAGTTTGGACTGAAATGAGTCTCTCCGGCCATCTTTAGAATCGTTGTCCTAAGGTTTGCATTTGATAAAACACTTTTGGCATAAATTGGCTTTCCTTTAATCATGACTCCTTTACAGGATCCATTTTCAATAATGAGCTCATCAATTTTTGCATGCATCTTAATGTCGACATCGTTATGAAGGAGTTCCTCTTTCATCATCTTTATAATCTCGTCAGTTCCACCTCTAAATGTGTAGACGCCTTTACTCATAAAGTTGGAAAATACAATTCCATAAGTGATTGCTGGATCGTCAAGTGTTGATCCATTAGCGTAAACAATTGGTTCCATTAGAAATCTTACAATATCGATTCTATCTGGAAAAAACTTTTGAAATAGCTCTCTATTGGTCATAGATTGATCATCATAGAAGTTCATCGACTCAACAAAATTATAAAATGCATTTACTGTGTCTATATCGACTTTAAAATTTTCTACTAATTTGTGAGTAAAATCTTCTCGAGTAAAGGTAGATTGTAAACTGTATTGAGGATTTTCGAATCTCACATCTTTTAGTTGAACAATATGGTCTGCAATATTTTTATTCCAATACTTTCTACAAGTTTTCTTCATCCCAAATGGAAAGCCATGAAGTGATATATCGAATACATGATCTTTTTTGTTTCTAAAAAACCAAGTAGCAAAACCACCAAGTTTATTGTGGGCTTCGAGAAGTAAAACCTTAAGTCCGTCTTTACCCATTTTATTGGCCGCAGTCATTCCAGCTAAACCAGAGCCGATAACAATAACATCGTAAGATTTTGTAATTTCTTCCTTAGATTTATAAAGCATTTAAATTTCCTTTTCTTTGGACCGATCTTAGCAAAATTGAAATTTTTCGACTAGGCATATCTCTATATAGTTTAATTATAGCCTTGCACCGCGTGGTTGAAGTATTTTCCCAAGTCTTTATCATTGATATAATTATAATAAAGGTTACAATTTTATTATGAAAAAATTAATTTGTTTATTATGTCTCACTTATGTCTCTATCTCTTTTGCGTCGCCCCAAATTGCGAAGGTTCTCATTGTGAAGGGAAAGGTTACTTATTTGGCCCCTGGATCAAAAGAGGCAAAGCTTCTTACTAAAAAATCTAAGCTTGTTAAAGATACGTCCATCTACGTAGATGGAAAAGGATTCACGAGAATCAAATATATCAATTCCTCTTTTTTAACGGTTGGACCAAATTCTAAAGTAATTTTAGATATGGACCTCAAGGATGAGACTTCACTTGTTAATCTGGTTTCTGGAAAAATTAGAGCTCTCGTAGATAAAAATAAAAATAATGATAAAAAATTTCTCGTCAAAACTAGTTCTGCGACTATGGGTGTTAGAGGCACAGAATTTCAAGTCTCATTCGCTCCTAAAGCAAAAAAGACATCTCTTTTAACTTATGAAGGACGTGTAGATATGAAAAAATCTAAAAATAACGTTACTCAAACTATTAAAGAGATGAAGACGAACTTGGAAACGAATCAAACTTCTGTAGTTAAGGGGGATCTTTTCAGAGTATCAGCACATGACATAAAGAAAGCGGATAAAGTAAAAATCAATCCAAAGCAGTTTTTACTTATGAAAAAAGATGATTCGATGGGTGCAAAAAAAGTAGAAATTGCCACATCTGAAATGAATAAAATAAACGAAGAAGCTAGACAGCTTGAAAAAGAATTTAAAGCTGAATCCAATAACACTGAAACGATAGCCTTGGGTTTTGTTGATTTTGATAAGGGTGTTTACGTTCCACCGGTGGATGGAAATAAGCTTTTAGGTACTGCCGATTCTAATGGAACTTACGTCCCACCAAAAGGTATAGTGGTAGATGAAAACAAAGGATTAATTATCCAAGAAAATGCTTCTACTAAGATAAAAAATATTATTAAGAAAGTTAATGAATCAAATGTAATTCCTGTAACTAGTCCATCAAACGCTTATGATAGATATTTTGATGTTTAAAGTATTAATATTTTTACTTCTAATTGGCTCAAGTGTTCAAGCAAGCTGTATTAAGGACGTTTTTAAAGTTGGTGCTGGATTTGACTCCCTTATACTAAGTGGAGAAAGGGGTTCTGATAATCTCGATCTGGTTTCTGACTCAGGCCTATCGTTGAGATTCAATTGGATTGTTTATTGCCCCGATTCTGGTCTGGAAATATCACCGTATTTTTACTTTAGAAATTATACTTTCTCAAAATTTGATGACGGTGGAGAGGTTGAAGAGTTTAATTCTGCCTCAATAGGGTCAACATTTTTGAAGACCTATAGCTTCGGTGATTTGTTTTTTGACATTTTTACAAGAGAAGAGATTGGTGTTGGGCAAGGTGAAGGCATTGAAGATATTACAGATGTCTACTATGACAACTTAGGTGTTCTCGGCGGATACGGATTCAATTATTATAAAGGTGGCAGCTCACGGATGGATGCAAAAGCCGCTGCAGGTATTCTCATCCCAAGTGAAGATCAGTTTGATACAGGGTTTGTTGTTAAGCTATCTACAGATTTTCTTTATAAAATTAGCAAGAAGTTATCATTAGTTTTCGATATCTATTTAGAACACTATGAGCAAAACAACAGCAATATTGATCTCTATCTAAGTAGAGAAGAGTTTGGAATAAACTCTTCTATTATATTTAGAATCTAGTACCTACTACTTATCTGTTCTTGTATTTATAGTGTGATCAACTTCCGGTGCTGGAGGATTCTCTATGTACTCATTTGTTAATGCTAGAAGTCTGAGTGTTGAGGGATCACTAGGTGATATCTCCAAAAGCTTAGTAAATGATTCTCGTGCTAATTTAAATTCTCTTTTTACGAAGCACTCATACGCTACTGCAAATACATCTAAAAGATTTTTATAATTCCATAGGTGATGACCATCGTAGAGAACTTCATAGACTTTTACAGGTTTGAGCTTTCCTTTAACAACTACATTGTCTATCAGTCTTGTGATAAATTTGTTTTGTTCCATTCTCTCGAACGTATATTCTGATATAAGAATTTGGGCTCCATAGTACTTACAGCTCGATTCAAGTCTTGCCCCTAAGTTCATTGTATCTCCAAGAGCAGTGTAGGCGAAAATCTTATCTGACCCCATATTTCCGACATTACATTCTCCAGAGTTTAATCCAATTCCAATTTTAAACTCTGGAAGGTTATCCCGACGAAATTCATCATTAATTTTTGGTAATGCTTCAAGCATTTTAACAGATGCATCCACTGCCTGAGTTACATGATCACCAATATTTATCGGTGCTCCCCAGAATGCGACAATAGCATCTCCTATGTATTTATCCAGTGTACCATTGGTATCAAATACTATATCCGTCATCTCTCCCATATAGCGATTTAATGACTTCGCAAGTTGGTTTGCTGATAATTCTTCTGATATTGATGTGAAATCTCGAACATCAGAGAACATGCAAGTGATATCCATTCTCTGGCCACCAACTTTAAGTCGTTCGGGGTGCTCAATCATTTCATCAACAATTGTAGGTGCAACATATCGAGCGAAGGCACCTTTTATTTGTTTTTTCTCGGCGTTAGCCTTATTAAAATTAAGAAGTGTAACCCAAGAGTAGGTTGCCAAAATATTAAAAATGACGAAAAACATTCTAATTTCATAACCTTTTTCAATGAGAAAGTGGTAATCGATAAACAATGTTGTGACGACTAAAAGAATTGTCATAAAAAGATCAAGAAAGGCATTCTTTACAAGCATAGTAGAAATTAAAATTAAAGATCCCAGTATTAAAAAGAGATAAGAGATTTTTATAGATTCGTATAAGTCCTGATATAAATGATTTTTCATCAGCATACTTGTCGCATTCATATGGGCGTATACACCCGGCAGCTTCGAGTCAATTGGAGTGTTACGTAGATCGTGAGCACCTGTTGCAGTTGATCCGATGAATACAATCTTATCTTTAAAAAATGCATTTAATTTTACTTGGTCAGAGTTTTTATCAACAACTTCATGAAGCGCGATACTCTCAAAGCTATTTTCACCACCAATCCAGCGAATTTTGGTTTCACCTCTGTTATTAACAAAAACATTATTTTTATTAATTGATAAAATCGCAGACCCACTACTGTTTATATCCAATACCGGGTTTACCTTAGTAAAAGATTGATAAGCTTTTAGACCCAAGGAGGGAGTATAGAGAATACCATCGATATTTGAGACAATTTGGTAATGTCTAAAAACACCATCAGCATCTTCAAGCATATTAATAAATCCTAAATCAGGAGATGCATTTAATAGTTTTTTTATAGGATAAGTATGTTTTTCAACTTTTTGAACAACTAGTGATGCTGACTCATTTACTTGAGTGGAATCAAGAATGAATGTGTATAAATCATCAGGCATTTCAACAAAGACTGAACTTTGAGCTGATTCATCTTGAATTGTATATGCCAAGATTACTTTTTGATCGGCTTTGAGTTGATAGCTTTCTATCGCTTTTGCAAAACTCTCATCTGGAGATATTTCTCCACAACTTTTTATTTCTTCTGGGAACATAACATCAAATGCTATAACTTTTGCACCATATTTTCCTAGGTTAGTAATCATAGTTGCCCATGTTTCCCGGTTTACAGGCCATGAGCCAATTTTTTGCAACGACTCGTCGTCTACTTCAATTAAAACAATATCTTTGTTGTTTTCGCCTTTGGATAAAGTTGATTGCATTCTGAGGTCATAAAATCTATTTTCGAAAAATGAAGCATATTTGATGGTTTCTTTGAAAGGACTATTTTGAGGAATTGTTCTTTCTATAAAACTAAAAAAGATAGATACTACACTGAAAATAACAATTATAAAAATACCGAAATAACGTATCGATCTTGCAAAAAAGATGCTCATTTAATAACCTTTGAAAAAGCATAAATAAAATTATATATATTAGTAATATCGGATATTTACTCTCTTTTATTAAAGGCTTTTTAATGTTAATTGAATTAAAAAAGAAATTTGCTGAACATGTCAAAAATCTCCAAAATGAAATCACTATTAAGCTTAAGAGCTTAGATGATGAGATTGAGCTGGTAGAGGACAACTGGAATCGTGTTGATCATATTAATGAACCTGGAGGCGGTGGTATCACTAGAGCATTTGAGGGAGATCTTTTTGAAAATGCCGGAGTTAATACGTCGGAGATTTTCGGTAAAATAAATCCAGAATTCGCAAAAAAACTCCAAGGCGAGTCTGATGAATTGTGGGCCTCAGGTATCTCATTAATAATTCATCCTTTTAATCCAAAAATCCCGACTGTTCATATGAATTTTAGAATGATCAATCAAGGTGAAAAGGTGTGGTTTGGTGGAGGTGCTGACCTGACTCCTTACTATCCTCATGTTGAAGATTTCAAACACTTTCACAGCGTTTGGAAAAAAGCATGCGCACCATACAAGAACTACGAAAAAATGAAAAAAACCTGTGACGAATATTTTGTTAATAAACATCGTGATAATGAAATGCGTGGAGTTGGTGGATTTTTCTTTGATCACTATAACACAGGTGATCTTGAGAAAGATTTCGATATGGTTATTGATCTTTCGAACCATTTTATAGAATCCTACTTTCCAATCGTTGAAAAACGTATGAAAGAAGAATTCTCTCAAGATGATATTGAGTTTCAGTTACATAGGCATGGTCGTTATATTGAATTCAACCTTCTTCATGACAGGGGTACATTATTTGGATTAAAAACAAATGGTCGAACTGATTCTATCTTAATTTCACTCCCCAAAAGAGCAATGTTCACTTACAAGTATGCTCCTAAAAAAGGATCTCCACAAGAAGAGATGATGAAGTATTACTTCCCGAGAAAATGGTAAATGTACTTTTCAATATAGTAGTTCATGTAATAGGTTGTATATAAATTATTTAATAGCACCATTTTCCATTGGTAGTCATTATGGACTTTAAAAAAAGGGTTTGTTATTGATGGTATAAAAGTTAATAAAAGACGACTTTAACTAATTACTAAGCGGATAATACTTATTTAATTAATTCTAGAAAAAATAGTGATAATAAAAATTTGTATCAATTCGTTTCAAGGTCAAATCCGTATCACCTTGTCGATCTGATGCAGAGATAAGACTTGCCTCAATTCCAAAAAGAGACTTTTTAAATTTATAGCCAAGGTTAAAGTATGAACGTCCTGCAGAGCCCGTGTTTAAAGCACTGTCGAGATCTGTTCCCTTATATTCTACTTTAGATAAATTTATTCCAATACCAAGAGATCCTTGTGCATAAAAGTTTCTATAAACGAAAGTACCTGCAATTCCATAAATTGCAGAAAGCGCATCCTGATCAAATGATCTTAATCCAGTAAAGCTTTCAAAGTCACTTTCTTTTCCTTCTGGAACTAAAGATTCATCGCTATTGAGTTTATTCTTTGCATAGGCGAGAGTTATAAATGAACCCCATGTTGTTTTTTTATCATATTCAAAGTTACCTAGATTTTTTGCTGCCTTAACTGTTGGATCGATAAAAAATGTATAGTTAATACCATAACTTCTTGCTGTGATGTCTTTGAGTTCATTTTTTTCAGAAGATCCTATCTTAAAGCCTTTATATTTTAGATAATAAAGTTCCAGCATTCCATTTTTAATAATGGTTTTAAATCTATAATCATTGTAGCGAGATTTTTTTGTATTAATCTGCTCTGATTCTGGATCACGAAAAGTTGCACCTAATGAAATATTTTTGAAATTGATATCTAGACCAAATGAATTATTAGTATTGGGGGTATATGTAAGGTTTTCGTCGCTTTCATTATTATAGAGATCTATATCTGTACTCGGATGAAGAAATTTATACTCTACTGACTCCAGATATTTATGATTAGAGAGTTTTTCTCCATACATAACTGTAGTTGTTATGAATACAATAAATGCGAGAAACATCCTACTGTTCTGGCGCTATATAAACTTCAATCTCTGGATCGTATTCTTCTCTCAGAATTCCTCTGATGGCCTCTAGAGTTCCAGTTGTTGAACTTGGGCAAGATCCACATGCTCCTTGATATTTTACAATCAGAGTATTATTGGCAAAAGACAAACAACTCATATCTCCGCCGTCTCCTTGAAGACCTGGTCTAATTCTTCGATCAAGAATTTCTTCAATTTGAAGAAATTCTGCTGGAAGACTTTTTCTTCTCTCTTTTTCTGGATCGTGATCAACAAAAGCTGGATCGTGGTCATCTAAGTGGTTATCAATACAAGTGACAATTGCTGGCTCTAAATTGTCCCATGGCTCAAAGGTAAACTTACTTACAGTTATAACATTTTGAAAAAAGTGAATTTGATCAACTCCACGCAAATCAAATAGCGCGGCTGCAAGATTGACATCTTTAGCCTGATTAGGATTTTTAAATGATGTTTTCCCCTCATTCTTTACAACTTTATCTAGGATAAATTTTAAAGCATTTGGGTTTGGCGTTGGTTGAATCTGTGCACTCATGTTTTTCCTCTATTTTATAAATTTACTAACTAAATAGATCTACGATTTTGTTTAATGTATCAACTAGAATATCTACATCATTCTTATCGTTGTATATTCCAAATGATGCTCTTGCAGTTGCAGGAACATTCATTCTTTCCATCACAGGCTGCGTACAGTGGTGTCCTGTTCTGAGTGCCACTCCATACTTATTTGCCATTGTGGCAATATCATGTGGATGACAACATTCAAGTGTGAAAGACACTACCGCCGATTTTTCTTTGGCTGTACCTATAATTTTTAGGCCCTTAACTTCTGAAAGTTTCTCTGTTGCATATGCCAAGAGTTCTTTTTCATGATCCGCAATCTTATCTATACCAACTTTTACGATATATTCTAAGGCTTTCGCCCAGGCGATACCGGCAGAGATATTTGGTGTTCCGGCTTCAAACTTGTAGGGAAGAGCATTGTAAGTCGTTTTTTCAAAGGTAACTTTATCAATCATGTCACCACCTCCAAAAAGTGGTGGCATACTGTTTAAGAGTTCTTCTTTGCCGTATAGAGCACCTATACCAGTTGGGCCAAACATCTTGTGAGCGCTAAAACATAAAAAATCACAGTCCATTTTTTGAACATCTATAACCTTGTGTGAAATAGCTTGAGCTGCGTCGACTAGGAAAAGTGCATTTTTCTTTTTTGCCTCAGTGATCATTTTATCAATTGGATTAACGGTACCAAGAGAGTTTGAAATATAGACAACACTGACAAGTTTAGTTTTATCACTCAAGAGTTTTACATATTCATCAAAAATAATATCTCCATTATCATCGATTGGTATTATCTTTAATTTTGCTCCAGTTTTTTCACAAACCATTTGCCAAGGAACAATATTTGAATGGTGTTCCATATGACTAATAAGCACTTCATCCCCTGCAACTAGGTTTGTTTCACCCCAGCTCTTAGCAACCAAATTTATTGACTCTGTCGTGCCTTTGGTAAAGATAATCTCTTTGGTGGATTTTGCATTAATGAGATCTTTTAAAAGATCTCTGGTATGCTCGTACTTTTCAGTTCCGATCTCACTCAGAGTGTGTATTCCTCTATGAATATTCGCAGTCTCTTTTGAATAGTAGTTGTTACTACTTTCAATAACATCTTTGTGTTTTAGATTCGTAGCTGCACTATCAAGATAGACAATAGTCTTTCCATCGTAGAGTTCACAGACTTGAGGAAAATTAATTTTTATTTCTTCTCTATTAAACATCTAAACTCCCAAATACATTGTTTTCGAATTTTTCAGTAATATCATCGTGAAGATACTCACGAACAAGAATATTATCAATTTTTAAAAGAACATCGTAAGTAAATGCTCTTGCAAGCATCATCTTGGCCTTCTCTTCAGTGATTCCTCTTGATAGGAAATAGAAAAGTTCAGCTTCACTGAGCTGTCCAGTTGTTGAACCGTGAGCACATTTGACGTCGTCAGCAAATATTTCTAGTTGAGGTCTCGAGTTTGCGTGAGCCCCTTTAGTTAAGAGAAGGTTTCTATTCATTTGTACTGAATTTACAAGTTGAGCATCTCTTTGGACTTTAATAAGTCCTGTGAAAACTCCTCTCGAGGTGTCATTCATGATTCCCTTGTAAAGCTGATGACTCTCAGAGTGTGGAGAGTTGTGAGATATGTAAGAGTTTATATCCGAATGCTGACTCCCTTGAAGTGTATATACTCCTGAGGCCGTTGCATTTGAACCTTCTCCGTTGATGTCGATGTGAATATTTGCTCTACTCATCATCGATCCCAAAGTTGTTGTGAAAGACTTATAGTGAGAGTTTTTTGCAACTTGTGCCGCAATATTGAGTCCAAATACTGATTCTGAATTAAATCTTTGGTGATGGACATGTAAAAAATTTGTGTTTTCACCAAGATCGACCAATGATGAATGATTGAAGAATACTTTGTTGTCATCAGTATTAATAAAAACTTCTAAGACTTTTAAATCACAATTTTTTCCTATCTTGTAGGTACTCTTTTGGTGAAATAGGTGAGTGTCGTTATTGCTTACAACATGAAAGATAAATATAGGTCTTTCAACTACGACTTTGTCTTTCAATTCGAATGAGTGCTCTATTGTGTTTAGTGCACCAAGATTAAAAATATAATCACCCTTAAATGCTTTACTGTTAGCTACTATGACCTCATCACTTGCTTTTGCACTATGAACAAGAGGTGACTTATCTGATGTTTCATCGAGAGCTCCACCAGCAACAAATAGATTGATTGCACCATCAACTTTTAGTGTGTTTAGATCAAAATCTTTTTGTTTAAAGTCAAAGCTCTCAAAAGGAGCGAATGCTTTTGTGAAGTTTGTGTACTTATAGCTCTCACTTTTTCTATTGGGAATGTTTTCTTTAAAATCTTTAAGAGTTTGCATTGTGTTCCTCTATTAGCCAGTCATATCCTTTTTCTTCAAGTTCTAGCGCTAAAGTTTTGTCACCCGTTCTAATAATCTGGCCGTTGTATAGGACATGCACGAAGTCGGGAGTAATATAATCAAGGAGTCTTTGATAGTGAGTTACTAAAACAACAGAGTTGTATTTACTCTTGAGAGTGTTTACACCATTTGCAACTGTTTTTAAGGCATCGATATCAAGTCCAGAATCTGTCTCGTCTAAAAGAGCTAGCTTGGGGTTAAGAATAAGCATCTGTAGTATTTCATTTTTTTTCTTTTCTCCACCAGAGAAACCTTCGTTTACTGGTCTATCAAGAAAAGCTTCACTCATTTCAAGAATTGGAAGTTTTGATTTTACATATTCTCTAAAATCTTTTTCGTTCATCGTGTCTGCGCCTTGGTGTTCACAAAGAGCATTAAAAGATTCATGCATGAAGTTTATGTTAGTTACTCCTGGTATTTCTACTGGGTATTGAAATCCTAGAAAAATTCCTTCTCTGGCCCTATCACTTGGTTCTAATTCTCCAATATCAGTCATTTTACCATTGATGCTAAACTCAACAGTTCCACTTTTTACTTCATAGTCAGGGTGACCTGCTATTACTTTAGAAAGGGTACTTTTTCCACTTCCGTTTGGGCCCATAATGGCGTGTATTTCGCCAGGTTTAACTGAGAAGTTAATTTTCTTTAGTATTTCATTTTCTTCTACTGAAGCTGTAAGGTCTTTTACTTGTAACATTTTAATATCCTATTTTTTATATTATCCAACTGAGTTTTCTAATTTCATTTCTATTAGTTTTACCGCTTCTACTGAGAATTCCAGTGGAAGAGTTTTAAACACATCTTTACAAAAACCATTAACGATTAATGAAATTGCTTTTTCAGCATCGATCCCACGAGATTGTAAGTAAAACATCTGGTCTGCTGAAATTTTTGATGTACTTGCTTCGTGTTCAACTGTTGCTGAAGAGTTTTTAACGTCGATATACGGGAAGGTATTGGCCGCACATTTATCTCCGATTAGCATCGAATCACACTGGGAGTAATTTCTTGCACCCGTTGCACTTGGCATGATTTTTACTTCTCCTCTGTAGATTCCTTGAGATTCTTCAGCTGAGATTCCTTTTGAGATAATTGTACTTTTAGTATTTTTCCCGATGTGGATCATCTTAGTTCCAGTATCGGCTTTCATTTTATTGTTTGTTAGGGCCACAGAATAGAAGGCACCTTCAGAGTTATCACCGATAAGAATACAACTTGGATACTTCCAAGTAATTGCACTACCGGCTTCAACTTGAGTCCAAGAAATTTTAGAGTTTACTCCCTTGCAAATTCCTCTTTTGGTTACGAAGTTATAAATCCCACCCAATCCTTCTTTATTACCAGCGTACCAATTTTGAACTGTTGAGTATTTAATTTCTGCATTATCGAGAGCAATAAGTTCAACAATCGCTGCGTGCAATTGATTCTCATCTCGTTGAGGAGCTGTACAGCCTTCGAGGTAGTTCACGAACGATCCCTCTTCAGCGATTATAAGTGTTCTCTCAAACTGACCAGTCTCTTTTGCATTTATTCTGAAATATGTAGATAGGTCCATCGGACAAGTTACGCCCTTTGGGATGTAGACGAATGATCCGTCAGTAAAGACAGCAGAATTTAGTGCTGCATAGTAATTATCAGTGTGAGGAATTACGATTCCTAGATACTTTTTAACTAGATCAGGATATTCAGCTACGGCTTCAGAAATTGAGCAAAATATTACTCCAACTTTTAAAAGATCATCCTTCCATGTTGTCCCAAGACTTACAGAATCAAAAACGGCATCTACTGCAACTCCAGAGATCCTTTTTTGTTCTTGAAGAGGAATACCAAGCTTTTCAAAAGTTGCAAGAAGTTCTGGGTCCAGATCCTCAAGACTAGCTATTGCTTTTTTAGTTTTTGGTTTAGCGTAATAGTAGAGATCTTGAAAATCGATCTCTGGAACATCAAAGTATTGCCAATTGGGGTGCTTGAGAGTTTTCCAGTGCTCAAAAGCTTTTAGGCGAGACTCTAGCAGCCAATCAGGTTCATTCTTCTTTGAAGAAATGAGCTTAATTATATCTTCATTAAGACCTTTGGGAAATTCTTCCATCTCAATGTTGGATTCAAATCCCCATTTATACTCTTCTTTCATTTTCTCTTTAATATCACTCATGATCCGGTTACCTCGAATATTTTATCTACTGGGTCAAAAGAGTTTTGATTGAGAAGCTCATCAAGACTTAAACTTTTGAAGAAATACCAGAGATGTTTATTTAGTTTGCTTATTGGACTTATAATATTGCATGAACTAAGCAGACTGCATTTGTTTTCTGTGCAGTCCATGGTTGCGCTTTTACCCTCAATGAGTTCTACCAGTTGTAGATAATTAACATCTTTGAGATTTATTGCCAAAGTGTATCCACCCTTTGCACCTTTATGAGAATGAAAGTAACCTCGGTTATTCATTAACTGCATTACTTTGGCCGTAGTATCAAAAGGAGTGTGATAAAGATCACAGATCTCTCTCGCTTGAGTGAGTTCTCCCTCTTCTTTTGTCATCATATGCTTTAAAACAATCAGGGCATATTCGACTTTTTTATTTATTTTTACCATATTACACACCGAATTTGTATTTAAGGGTATTTATACCCTATTTAAAATAATCTGTATAGGACTTTGGGTGATTTTCTATTTGACGGAGATCAGTGTTTTGATTAGATTTCTCTATGCTTTCAAACTACCGAACATCAAAAAATTTCAGCGAAATAGTGAAGATTCTTCACCAATCAACAACAGATAAAAAAGCTTTTCTCTGGCAAAATAATGGAGAGAAGCGCTTTGTGTTCGAAATCAAGGATTTGGCTGTAAATGAACGGTTTAATACTTTTCAAGTTAAGATTAATAATTACTCTGCTTTTAAGCATAATTCTAAAAAACCCACCTATGCAAAGTTCAGTTTGCGAGAAACAGTATTCAAAGTTGAAGTGATCTCGCAAATCTCTGAAAATATATCATTAAGTCTTCCAAACGAAGTTAAAGCATTGGAACTTCGTGAGATTCCAAGAACTAAGTTTAAACCTTCAGATAAAAAGAGTGTCTCGTTAAAAGTCAGAGTTCAGGTTCTTACTGGTGCTACTCAGGAATTTCAATTTCAAATTATTGATGTCTCAAGCGGGGGACTAAGTATTGTCGTCTCAGATAAAGATATTAAATATTTTGAAGAGGGCTCATCTTTTGAAATAACCAAACTTCAAGGTCATTTTATCAAAGAGGGCTACGAGGTGGAAATGGTCTACTCTCAACGCTTTAGATTTAAAAGCCAAGGAAGAATTCAAAGTGCATATAAAGTAGGTCTAAAATCCAATGGGTTAATCGAGCAGGAGCACTTAACACTTCTAGACTCCGACTAGATTACATTCTATTTGGAGCTTCAATGCCTAGAAGCTCTAAGCCTTTCTTTAAAACTAAAGATACTGATTCACACATTTCTATTCTTGCACCCTTAATATCATCCTCAGCGTTGGATATTTGAGATTCAGCATAGAAGGAGTTGAAAAGCTTAGATAGATCGTAAAGATAACCTGTTAGTAGGTGAGTTTTATATTCCTCACATGCACTTTCCACAACTGAGTTAAATTCAGATAATTTTATAATAATTTGTTTTTCATTATCAGTGGATAATTTAGAATAATCTGCTTTAAAATCACCTTTTAATTTTTCTACTAAAGAGTGAATTCTTGCGTGTACGTATTGAATATAGGGTCCACTTTCACCGTCGAGCTTTAACCACTCATCCATCTGAAAAACAATCTTTTTATTGGAATCAACACGAGTCATCCCGTACTTTATCGCGCCACTTGCAACAATTTTAGCCGTGTGATCGATTTCTTCATCAGTCCATTCGTCTTTATATTTTGCGAGATAATCTGTTTTAATTTTTGAGACCATGCTTTCAATAAGATTTTGCAAGGCCACAATATTTCCCTTTCTTGAACTCATAGCACCGTCACTTAATTCGACCATCTCGTACTGGAGGTGAAAGCAGTTTTTAGCATTTTCAAAGCCCATTTTACCCAGAACATTGAAGACTTGCTTAAAGTGGTGAGATTGTCGGTTGTCCACCACGTAGATACTTTTTTCTACTTTGTGGTCTTCGAATTTTCTTCTCGCAAGCTCAATATCTTTTGTGGCATAGAGACCTGTTCCATCGGATTTTAAAAGGATACAAAATCCCAATTTATCTTCAGATAAATCAATTCCTACAGCACCTTGATCTTCTTTAAATAGCCCTTTCTCTTTGTATTCTTGAATCAATTTAACTGAGTCAGTATCGACATCACTTTCCCAGTACCAAGAGTCAAATGTTACATTTGCCCACGAATACACTTCGTTCATTAGATCAACAGACCACTTACGAGTCTCAACCCAAAGATCAAAATATTCGCCTTGTTTGGCTTCGAGTTGTTTTAATATCGCTGTTAATTCTGCGCGGTTTTCATCTTCTTGATCAGATCCTTTTTGTTCTTCAAGTAGATTGTTTCCTTTTGTATAAAGTGTACCAAGCCATGCACCTTTTCTCGTGTCTGGAACTTTTTCTTTGTTATGTTTTTTGAAATACCAAAGACATTTAGCAACATGCGTTCCTACATCACCTGGAAAGGTTGTGGATATTGTAGGGTAGTTACAGTAACGATGAAGTTTTATGATCGCATCACCAAGACAGAGGTTTCTCATATGTCCAACGTGAAGTTCTTTGTGAGTATTTGGCTGAGAGAATTCAATAATTGTTTTTGGAGAGTTTTCTGTGATTTTTTTATTGAAGAAAGAACCATCTCTAATTTCTGAAAATGTGCTCTTTGCAATATTATCAGTATTTAAAAATATATTTATATATGGTCCTGCAGTTTTTGTACTTTCTATAGAAAATGAAGGTTCAATATTTTTTTGAACCTCTGCTGCAATGGCAGCTGGATTTCCTCTAAGTGCTTTTGCTAGAGGAAAACATCCAAAGGCCATATGTCCCATTTTAAAATTTGGAGCTGTACTAAGTCCATCATAAATTGTCTTGTCAGTAAGAGCTTCAGCATCTGGGTAGGCCGCCACTATTGCTTTGTTTAGAGATTTTGCTATATCTAGTTTTACTGAGTTGTGGAGTAAGATGCTCATGTATGCCTTTTTTATTGAGTTCTATTCAAATGTTCCGATAAGGTATTAAAATAACATGTTAAGTAATCATTTTAAACTATAAATGGGAATCTATGAAGTTTGTTTTAATGTTTTTCGTTCTTTGCATATGTGTTGTCATCGATGTTTATGCACAAAGTGTAAATGAAGGCACTGACTTTGATAACTCTGATCCCGAACTCGATGCCTTCTATCAACGTGGATCCTTTCTAGTTTATGACTGCAATACTAATCACTGGGTTTGTACAAAAACTCTTGAATATAAAAGATGTAAAGCTCAGAGAAAAGAAGCTCTTCTAGACTTGGAAAAAAGACTACCATGTGCATTTTTTGATGAATTTAAAACTGATGATTTATGTGCCAAAGAGCAGCAAAGACTTACCAACGAATCTCGCGGGGATAGATTTTGTCTGCATCCAAATGAACAAATGAAGATGCGTGATTATTAGCTAATGTGTTTAATCATAACCACATGTGGACCAACGTCTGGAATATCAAAAACATCACTGACAACTTCAAATCCTACTTTTTCATAAAAGCCTTGAGCACTTGTGCGGGCATTACACCAAAGAGTTTCAATATTATTTTGTTTGATTAGTGGAAAAGCCGTCTGAAGAAGAGCTTGGCTCAAACCTCTTTTTCTAAATTGTGGAAGAGTGGCCATACCTCTAAGTCTAAATTGATATGCATCCTTAATTTTTGGATGGTTGTCTAGATAGAAAGATGCCACAGAAGCTAAGTTGTCATCAATATAGGCACCTAGATGAAAGGTTGATTCATTATTATCACCTTCAAAGCTGCACTCCTCAATTGTCCCATCGGGTCTGAGTACTTCTTTTCTTATGTTGAATGTATCATCTGTATCTATTTGTCTGACTTTCATGGGTTGAATATACGTGCTTTGGGGTAAAAAGAAAGAAACAACGCAGTAATTAAATTTTTCTAAATAGAATCTGTCCTGCAAGCTTAGTTAGAGTTTCTGCAAATATCGATACGACAAAGTCTGGTATTTGTTTTTTACCACTCCAGTGGCTTTGGGAGAAAACCATACATTTTCCCTGACGCTCTCCAATGGTGAAGGTCCCTGTGAGTCCCTTAAATATGCCTGTTGGAAAACTAAACGGATAAACACCAGGCTCAGTAGGTCTCTTGACAAAAATATGAACAATCATCGGGTAGGGTAAAAGTGTGTGATCAGCTTTAATAGTAGCAAGACCCCTTTCATCGGAGTATTCAGATTTTTTTATAAACGAGATCCATTCATCGTAGCTTTCTAACATTGAGAGCTTACGAAGCACTTTGGTGCAGTTTTTTGGATGAACAGCGGCTGCTTTTAGTCCAAAACTTTGTTTTTTATCTGTGCTAGTAACGCTCGATTCCGCCAATATTTCACCTTTATTGAGATAATTAATCGAAGTTTTGGTAAGTTTCCACTTATCTTTGAAAAATCCCTCAACAGTTTTATCATCTTTTGCGAGTAACAAAGATGGGGTCAGAATCAGGTTAAATATAAATATTTTAATTAATAATTTCATATACTTAATACTTATCGGTATAAAATCTTAACGCACTTAGACTTTTCACGACCATTTTATGAACTTACCCTAAATTACCGAAAGTATATAAAATAAGCCAAGGAAGACTTGAATTATGTGTGCAAAAAAGGCGTCTACGCGTTCAAAAAAAGTTAAAGAAGCGGTCATTGAGGCCAAAGATCAAAGATGGCACTGTCGAAACAGGGTAACTTTGGTTTTTGGAAGTAATGATGTCGAAGAGCTCGACACATACCTCTACACGGATGATTCACTTGTATTTAAAACCGTTCAATTTCATCAAGCAAAATCTAAGGCCATTGAAGAGCTTTTGGATAACTGTATCGATGAATTTTATCGTGGTCACGTCTCGGAAGTTAAAACAACTTTGAAAGACGATGGAATGACTGTCATCGTTGAAGATAATGGAATAGGCTTTCCCCTTGATAAAGTTCCAATGGTTTATTCTGAATTCAGAACAGGTTCAAAATTTAAAGATTTAGAAGTTGATGATAAGGGATTTCTTTTTAGAACTCTTGGTCAAAACGGACTTGGTGCTGCGGCAACTTGTCTTACGAGTGATAATTTTAAAGTAACTGTAAAGCATCATAACTCCAAAAAAGAGCAGACTTATACGTTTATTGATGGCGCAAATAAAATCAATAAAACTAGGCCAAAGCCTTTTAAAGGTAAGTCTGGTGTAAAAGTTGAACTGATTCTTGCTAAAGAGGTTTATAAGAACAATACAATTGATAAGGATCTATTAAGAAAGAGAATTATCGATCTTGCTTATAATAATCCAGGTTTGAAATTTACTTTTAATAATGAGTCTTTTCTTTTCAAAAAGGGACTCTACGAACTTGCGGCAAGAATTGGTGAGGATAAAGCACAAAATATCGGCGAAGATAAGTATGTCTACTCGGGTGTTAATCTCAAAAAAGTAAAATACAAAGCAAAAATAGATATGTCTTTTTCAGTCGTACTTGATAGGGAAAGCGAAGAGCGTGAGAGATTTATTTCTTTCGTTAACTCTACTCCAACTTTCGATGGTGGATATCATCACGATCGCTTCAAGAGACTTTACATTAACTTTATAAAAGAGAAATTAGAGCGAGAAGCGAAACGCGCTAAAATCACACTTGTTGACAATGATATTCTCCTTGGGACTACATTTGTAATTGGTGTAATAATGCCAAATCCTAGGTTTGAATCTCAAACCAAAAGAAAACTTGTTCGTGATAAAGACTTAGATAAAGCTATTGATGATTTTATGGCCAACTATATGCCAAAATTTATTCGTAAGAATAAAGAATATTTTGAGCATATTATGGAGCGAGCTAAATCTAGACAACGTTTTGATGTTCTTAAGGATGCGAGTAAACAAGCGAAAAAGGCTAAAAAACAAAGAGTTGAAAAACTACTTGATGCCAATCAGAGAAAAGATAGATCTGAGTGTACTTTATTTATTTGTGAAGGTGACTCAGCTATTGGTGGACTTAGGTCAGCTCGAAATAAATTAAATCAAGGTGGAATCGCTCTTCGTGGTAAACCCATGAATGTTACCCAAGCCACCATTAAAGATGTTTTAGCAAATCAAGAATTCTCAGACATCATGGCCAGTATTGGCTTAACTCTTGGGCAACCAGCAATAGTTGAAGATCTTAGATATCCAAAAATTGTTTTCTTTGCCGATTCAGATGTTGACGGTGGACATATTAATACACTTTTAACAAACTTCTTTTATACTTATTGGCCTGAGCTTTTCGAGCAAGGTTGCATCCAATTAGCGAAAGCACCACTATTTGAAATTATCACAAATAAAGAGCCGATCTATGCGGAGAGTGAAAGTGAACTTGAGAGTATCAAGGCCAAAGGTAATGTTGTAATAAGAGAAATACAAAGAAACAAGGGACTCGGTGAAATGAGTCCAGAAGCATTTAAGCATGTTTTATCTCGTGGTGAATATACGAAAATCGTTATCGAAGACACAAAAGATGCAAAACATATGCTCCATACTTGTTTTGGTAAAGATACTCAGCTTAGAAAAGATCTTCTGATTGATGACGATGATGTCAACGTTGATATGGGTGTAACGGGTCAAGCAAAAGCTGATGCTGCCGCTAAGAAGACTGCAAAGTCTGCCGCAAAAAAGGTAGCTAAAAAGAAGGCCGCAAAAAAAGTAGCAAAAAAAACAACTAAGAAAGCGGTAAAGAAAGTAGCTAAAAAAACTAAGAAAAAAGCGAGTAAAAAATAATGATCGGTGAACCTACTTATTTTCATTCCCTTGAATCTGTTCCTCTAGAAACTCTTGTTAAAGATGAATATAGGATTTATCAAATCTATACACTTATGGATCGTGCAATCCCTTATCTACAAGACGGATTAAAACCAAGTCAAAGACGAATCCTCTACACTTTATTTAAAAACCAATCAAAAGGACTTGTTAAGGTTTCTTCGTTAACTGGACTTGTACTTACACTTCATCCCCATGGACCAGCCTCAGTAGAATCATCTATCGTTAATATGGCCCAAGACTATACCTTCTCAAACAACTATCCGCTTATTGATAAAAAGGGGTATTTCGGTGAAAGAATGGAGACTCAGGCTGCCGCAGCAAGATATATTGAAGCGAAGCTTGGCGAAGTTGCTAAAGTTCTTCTTTTTGATGATATGAATCAGGTAAAGATGGTTCCAAATTATGATGAAAAAGTAATGGAACCATTAGGTTTACTTCCAAAACTTCCTATCATGTTATTAAATGGAGCCGAAGGAATTGGAACTGGTTTCTCATCTGTTATTCCTAGTTTTAAACACAATGATATTATCGCTTCGATGAAAGAAGTTATAGCTACTGGAAAGCCTAAGAAAATTAAGCCGTGGATAAGAAATTATTCTGCAAAAGTAGATGTCGATAAAAGTGGAAAAATCTTTTTCCATATGGGATTCGAACAAAAAGGTGATTCAATTTTTATCACTGAACTTCCACGTGGATACGATGCTAAGAAAATTTATAAGTTTTTAAATAAACATATCGATAATGACTTTGTTAAAGATTATATCGACTCATCTGTTGATAATGAGATCAATATAGAGCTTATTTTCAAAAGAGGACAAACTCCTTCTCTTAATGAAGTTAAAAAAGAGATGGCCACTGTTGCTAGTCAGGTCCCAAACTACACACTCATCTCAGAGCGTGGTGTAAAGGTTCTTGATCGAGCTGAGCAGATTATTGAAATCTTCACATTGCAAAGATTAGAAGTCGTTAAAAGACGCTACGAACTTCTTGTTGTTGATGCTAAAGAGCGTCTAAATAAAAACAATGAGATCATCAGATTTATAAAAGAGAAGCAGTATAATCAAGCAGAGAAAAAAGCCAATAGAAAGTCTTATGTAGAGTATCTCTCTAGTAAGAAATTCTTGTATGCTGAGTACCTTGCTGACATGGCCATCTATAGAATGACTAAAGAGGAAGTTGAAAAACGTACTCTTATGATCAAAGAAGATAAGTCTAGAATCAAAGAATACGAGGCAATATTAAAGAGTCCAGCAAAGATTAAGAAAAAACTTGTTGAAGAACTTGATGATGTATCTGATAGACTTGATTCAATTATGAAGGCAAAAGAAGATGCCAAAAGAAAGGTTTATAAAAAACTAGAAAAATCGACAAAGAAAAAAGCTAAAAAAAAGAAGAAATAATTGATTGAGAGGGGGAGTGAAAACTTCCCCTTTTTTTATTCAAATAATTCCTTACCACATTCTCTTTTAAAGACTCTTTGAATTCTCTTTAACTTTCTATCGTTGTGAACAGCTATATTTATTGGAGTGTAAGAGGCTCCATCCATAGTTCCTGGATCTATTCTCTTATACCAAATTCCATCAATATACCTAATTTGTGAATAGCTGTTTTCTTGAAATGGGTTTTCAAAAAGTCCGCCTTGATAGTTAGAGTCTTGAACTTTAAAGTCATAAACTATTTTGCCATTTTTTAGGGACTTTTTTGCATCAAATACAATTTGAGAGTGCGCCATTACTCCCGGGTATTGCAAGGTGATGAAGCTTATTTCGTTTTGGTTGACGACATTATCAAACAAGGTGTCGACTTGTTTTTGTTGGTGATCAAGAGTTTTTTCTCTAGCTTTCTCTTCTTCTTCATCATTATCGTAGGTTCTTCTTTCAAAAGCTTTTTGAGCGAGTTCATTTAATTTGTCTGAACCCAAATCTTTTTCGGGATTTCTTCTCCACTTTCCTTGTTGCATATAGAATTCTTTAGACTTATGAGTGTAATTTTTAGGAATGATAAGACCATTGACCCAGTTCATTTTCAAAAAACTATCTTCGGCCATCCAGGTTTGGAGAAATCTTTGAATGAGCTTTTCGTTTTTTGGATCTGAAGTAAATTCTCGGATTGATTTATATCCAGGAATTTCAACAATTTCTTTTCGACGAGCAATATTTCTTATAATTTTTTTTAGCTGTTTTTTATCTTCTTTATTATCTGGATCAAGCTTTTTCTTTTGAGGCGAGTAGTAGGCAAGATAGGTTGCATTTCTATGAAAGCGTGAATGCCACCAACAAACTCCTGTAGGTAGTCCTAATAGCCCTTTTTCATTATCAAAGCCCATTTTTCCTTCTTTACCACACAGAAGGCTTTGAAAGTCTCTAGGTTTCATTGAGCAAAGTTGTTGTTTTGTTTTAGGTGCTTCAGCGGTTTGTGCACAGGGATCAAAGCGACGATTTTCAATACTTGTGGCCAACTCAAGCAACTCACTTATCTCCAAAGGTTGAGTGGGTTGCATCCCTTCCTGACAAACCATGGCGTTTATATTTATTGAAATGATAAAAACTAAAATTAAAATCTTCATATTTGAGCCTCGATCGGACCGATATCACAAAGTAAACCTGTACCATTAAAGTCAACAGGTCTTGAGTTTCCAAGTTGATCTTTTGTAGAACAAAATGAAGTGTTACCTGCATCGATTATCGGTGATGATGTCGATATGTCGAGACTTGGTATTTTGTAGGGGTCTATAGTGAAAACTGTTGAAGAGAATAGGGGATCTGTTGAAAATAAATTATTTGCCCCAGTAAATCGTCCACCGCTGCAGTCAGAACCTGATAGGAGGTTATGGCCATGGTCAGTGACTGTACCACCGCTTGGTCTGATGAAGCAGTTTTTATCAGCAAGTGCAGAATCTGTATTGTCCGATATAATAAGGTTACTCATGACAACTCTTGCGGCTGTGGAGCTTGTTATTCTTCCAATTAGAAAGCCTGCAATTGATCCAGAAACAGCATGGGTGTTATTAGATATAACAGTGTTTTTAATATCGAGATCCGTTGGACACCCACAAGTACCAACATTCAAAGCTGACTTATCCAAGTGGCGAGTATGGTTATCAAAACAGATTGAGTTATTGATTGTTGTGTTTGAGTGAATTTGAATCTCTGCACAACCACCTTGATGCCCATCATTTTTATACCAAACGACACCATCAATATTTACAACAGCGTCACCTTCAATAAATATAATTCCACTGTTCTCCGATCTATTGTTATAAAGAAAAACGTTATCAAGATCCAAGGTTGAGTTATTTGAGGCTTTAATAATGGCCCCATTAGTTGTAATAGAATTTTGAATGACTGAATCATTAATACTTAAACTTGCACTGTTTTGAAGTCGAAAAAAGTTATCTATAGAAGCGCTTGCTCTTCCAAACTCATTGAATGTGACATCATTTACAGTTACGGCACCGGCTGTTAGGACAAATTTAGAAGTGGGACTCTGGTTACTCGTTATAATAGTCTTGCCCATTCCTCTACCTTGAAGTGTTATATTTGCTGATGAATAGGTAAGTGTAAAAGGCATTGTTAAAACATAGGTCTCTTCTTCTAAAAGAATAAATTTAGTCGTGTTTTGAACTGCACTTTCCATAATGGCTGCTGTGATTGTGCATTCTCCAGGAGTAGCAGTCTCACACTTACCATCTCCGAGGTTGGCATCATTGGCATTGCGATTAGTGTTAACATGAAACCCTTCGTGACTTGAAAGAGTTATTTTATTTTCTACTTTTCTACTCTCATTTATTCCGGTAATTGTATAAGTGGTCTCAGGATAAGTACCTGTAGAAACTCCCGACATCACTCCTGTTATTTCACTAAAACTCAATCCTGGTGGCAGAGTTGACGGTGAAATAGAAATCTTTAGTTCCTCGCTATTTGTTATCTCCGATGTAGTTAAGTTTGTTTGATTGTTGACGAGGAATACTCTTTTGTTAGTAGTTGTTAAAATAACGGCTTTTGATTTTTCTGTCTTGACTGGATCTATAACAATATTCTCGGCTGTACATCCGATAAAGAAGGCAATCATAAATAGATTAAAAGTAAACTTGTACATACTTCTCTCTTTCATTTCAGATCTACTTACTAAACCTATCGGTAAAGTCACTCTTATAGTTTAGCCCTAAACTCAAGTAATCCTTGGGATTTAGATAAGTAACTGTTTTTACGATGTTGATTAGGTTTGAGGTTGTAAGATATGCCAATAAAAAAAGGGAAGCGAGTGACTTCCCTTTTTATTGTGTATGTTCACTATTCTGTGGTGCTCTTCGAATTCACCAAAGAAGATTAATGTTTACAATTGTGTTCTATATATTTGTTATTAACTTTTACTCTTTCAGATCCATCAGCATTGATTTCAAATTGAATTACTACTAACTCTCCTGGATCACTACTTTGTTCAGATCTTTCACTTATACTTGCGATTCCTCTAAAGCCTGCATTTGATTGTGTTGCTCCAGAGATTCCATAAAGTTCTTTTAGGTTTGATATATCGTTTTCTAGAGGACTTCTACTTGATGTATATCTTGAAATCGTTGGGTACATAACTGATTGTGAAACACTGCTTGAATCATGACCAAGTCCTAAGAAGTGACCAAATTCGTGAAGCACTACTGTTTCAAGATCATAACCAGATCCATTATTTGTAGAGAAACTAAAATTGTCATAATTCACCATTATATCAGCGTGAGTTATTTCAATTGATTCATTACTCGAACCGATATTTTTTCTAAGACCAAAAATTTGAGTAACAGCAAGAGCTGACCCGGGAAGTTCTGCAGGCCATGTGGTTAATTTGTAAATTCCAAATTCTCCATCATTATAAGATCCAAGGCTTCCACCTTTTTCAGTTGTCGTAGATGTTGTATTAAAGAAAGTAACTCTATTGTCTACAGATCCTGACCAATTACTTGCTGATGTTGAAATGGCATCGCTTTCATTTGATAAGAAATCCTGTGATATTTTAACATTTAATGGGAAGGCTGCTTGACCTGCTGGCCAGTAAGATGGTGCAAGAGCTGATGCGCTTGATCCTCTAGAACCCAATTCACTTGTACCTGGTGGCTGACATGCAATGGTTCCCACAACCATGAATGCAAATAACGCTAGATTTTTCAATTTATCCCCTCGAATGACTTTGTTGATTAAGTCACTCAGGTATATTATCGACGCATACAGGCAATACTTGAGTAAAAAGTTTCTAAAAATAGCAATAAAAAAGCCCTCATTTTTAGAGGGCCATCTAACTTATTGAATATATTGAGTTCTGTTATCTATTTGCTTTCGCATGATCGGCTAAAAACTGTTCTAAGCCACGATCTGTAAGTGGATGATTAAACAACCCACTTAGAACTTTGAAAGGAATAGTTGCCACATCACTACCAGCTAAAGCAGATTGCTTTACATGATCCATATGTCTTATCGATGCAGCTAAAATCTTAGTAGGGAAGCCAAAGTTATCAAAGATTTCTCTAATCTCAGAAATGAGCTCAATTCCAGTTTGGCCAATGTCATCGAGACGACCGATGAATGGAGATACATATGTTGCACCATTTTTAGCTGCTAGAAGTGCTTGGTTAGCTGAGAATACTAATGTCACGTTAGTTTTAATGTCTTTATCACTAAGTGCCTTACAAGCGATCATTCCATCCATAGTCATGGGAAGCTTAATAACAACATTTTTATGGATCTTAGCTAGCTCAGTAGCCTCTGCAAGCATACCTGTGGCGTCTGTAGAGATAACTTCAGCAGAGATTGGACCATCTACGATCTCGGCGATAGTTTTAATGAGTTCTTCCTGACCAATGCCTTCTTTTGCCACAAGAGACGGGTTAGTAGTAACTCCATCAATGAATCCCCAAGAATAAGCTGTTTTGATTTCTTCAATATTTCCTGTGTCGATAAAAAATTCCATTCGGTTCTCCTTGAAATTGATATGATTTTTTGCGTAATTTTAAAATTCGGGTCATAATAAGAGGTATGAAGGATTATGGCCAAAAGTTTTTAATGGGAATAGGATTGTTCTCGCTATATGTAGGAAGTTGCCTTGCGGTGCAAGCGGTGCCTGACTTTCCCGATAGAGGTCTAGTCGACCCGCCAAATAATGCCTTCATAGATCCAAAAGTTGATTATGAGAACTTTATGGGAAGAGTTACTGATAAAGATAAATCAGGTCGAATTCTAAAAGTTAAAGTTGAAAATAATAACACTAAATTTTTTAAAGCCGGAGATACAGTCTTTTTCTTTGTAAATCAACATAAGACAAATGTCCCATGTCGCGCAAGTGTCAGAAATACAGAAGACTTCTACTTTGTTGTCTATGTTCAAGACTTTGATTCTTGTTGGCCAAAAGGTAAATACTTTCCAAGAGGAATGCAGCTTAATTTTGAATCGAATGAACTTGCTAATCGAGTTTTTGAAGCCAGTAAATACAGAGAGATCTTACTTCTTAGAAAAGATGGATTCTTAAATCAATTAAATAATATTAATCACTTCTTATGGACATACGATCAACAAAAAGTGAAAACAGCCGCAGACTACGACGAAGAGATCAATGCGCTTAAACGTAAAAAGCAATTAGCTATAGATAATCTACTTGAAACCAAACAAGAAAATCTTCTTCTTCAAGTTGAACTTCAGAAAAAACTTGATGGTCTAGATGAGTCACTTCAACATTATAAGGTCGAGCGACAAGAATATATGCTTGATCGTTGGAATATGGATCACGATCTTGGTCATGGATTTTCACAAAGACCAATGGAACTTAAGAAGCGATAATCACTCTCGTAAAAATCAAACTTAGTTCTTATCTAAAACGTTTAAGTTAGATATCCGTCGAATTCATTGTGACTTCTGATTCTGTTGAATAACTTACATTTTGATGTTAGAAACCAATCAACAAACCTAAATAAGACGAATAGAGGATATATGACAAAATTCACAGTTGAACTTGTAAAATACGATACATTAAAGACAAAAAAGAGAAAAAGAAAAGATCTCATCGTTGATGCTAAAACTGAAGCGGCTGTAATTGATAAACTAAGTAAGATTCATAAAGGTGATGAGATTGAAGCTGTTCATGAAATCATCTGGGCACCGCTAGATGAGGGAGAAGCTTTTCTTAAAGCAAATCCAGCAGAAAGATTTCAAGGACGAGTAAAGTTCTTTGAAGTGGAGAAAGGATTTGGCTTTATTAAGCCCAGGCTAGAGATGGATGATTTATTTTTTCATGCAAGTGCTCTCGGTGGGATTAAAGTTTATGATGATGACCTAGTAGAGTTTGAGATTAGTGAAGGACCAAAAGGACTTATTGCAATCCGTATTACAAGTGCTGGAGAGTCGTCTTAATCTTAAATTAAACAATGCAGGATAAAGCTAAAACACTAACTGCTGTACACTTGTGAAGTTTAAATAAACAAAATTAAGGCATTTATAAAAGCTTGCTTTTGTTATCTATTCCAAGATTAACACAAAACTATTCTTGAGTTTGTCAGGTATAAGATTCTATATATTATTCGGTTTGATATATTTGTAACTATCAATAGTTTAATCCTATAGATAGTTATTGAAGTAATATGCTCGAAGTGTCATTTATCTCTTGGTCAGAATGGTGAAGTGTAATACTATATGGTCATGAATTTAAAACCGTTGAAAGGACAGTTGCTGTCAGTCCTTATTGTTGAAGATGAAGATGATCTTAGAGACATTCTTATACCCATGTTGCAGGATTTGGAGATATTTAGTTTTGTCGTTGGTGCTGTTGATGGCAAAGATGCAATGATGAAGTTGACCAATCAAAAATTTGATCTTGTTCTCACTGATTTAAAGTTACCAAAACTTGGAGGACTTGATCTAGCGAGACAAATGAAACGTATTACGAGTATGAAAGATATTACTGTGATGTTGATGTCAGGTTCTTTAACTGTAGATGATGTAAATGAATGTAAAGAGCTTGGGATTAGTGCTGTTATTGCTAAGCCCTTTAATCTAGATAAGTTTAAGACTCTACTTATCGAAAATAAAATTGCTAGAAAAGTAACTTAAAAAGTAATTACTTGAACTTACAGTTTAGGCCATCATAAGAAAATTCATCAACTTCATCCATGCGCTTAATTTCAATTTGATTTTCAAGTGCATATTCAAGAAATTGTCTAGTGCCTTCAATACTTCTGGATTGAATATCGTGTTGGAGAATTACTCCACCCTCAGTTGGATTATCAACATACGCTTTTTTCTTTAAGATGACTTGTCTACCTCTAGAATCTCTTGTGGTTCTGTAAGTCGTATATTCTCCACCGATATGATGGGCGCGGATATTTTGAAAAACTTCGGTTGGTGTAAGTTTTGGAATCCAATCGCCTGAATCGATATCCCAAAAAGCGAAGTGAATGCAGTTCTTACCGAATAGTTCTGTTGAGACTTCTTTTAATACATTGATATGATGATAGTCAGATCTTCCTCCGTACTCAGCATATGGAAATCTAAAATAGAATGTCGTCATCTTGTTGCCTGCGAGCTCATAGAATTCTTTAAGTTTTAAAAATGACATTTTCATTTTCTTCTTAAATGTAGCTCTATCAATTCTATTATTATGATCGTGAATATGATCGTGACTTGAAACGATATGGCCTTCGTCGAGCATTCTTTTTATAAGAGAAAGATTACTTTGTTTTAGTTTGTGAGTTAGTACAAAGAAAGTGGCCTTAACATTATATTCTTTTAGAATATCTAAAATCTTGGGTGTATTAATCGGGTGAGGTCCGTCATCAAATGTAAGAACGTATTGCGATTTAAGGTGAAGTGAGGGAGTGTTGTACTGATCATAACCTGTATCAACCCTAGGTATGTAAGTTCTAAGCTCTGGCAGATGAAACAGTGCAGTTGCAGAGACGGATAGTAATAGAGCTATGATAGATAAAATTCGCATAAAGTAACCTATTACAGACAGGTATTTGATGCAAGGATGTATATAATAAATTCTTACATCTTTAAGAAACTCTTAGTAAGTTCGTATTAAACTCCATAGTATTAATTATTAACATTTAAATAATTTCCACGGATAGGAGGTAGATTATGAATAAGACATGGATGGTCTTTTTAATATTAGGTTTAAGCTTACAAGCAGCATTTGGTACGTCGCCAGAACAATCAATGGACGGATTCAACAAGAGATTCAAAATAGTTAAGAACGACCAAGGTGAAGTTACCGCGGTTAAGATGAAGTTTTTGTCTAAATTCTCTATTTCTCCTTATCTTGTTCAAATTAAAAATGATCTTAAAGAAGAGATCGCAAGAATTCAAAACGCAGACAAGTCTGAAACTTCTGCAGAACTAGATGCATTTGTTGATTACATGGTAGCTAACTCAGACAAGTCTGACGAAGCTTATGAGAACGCTAAAGTGGTAAGAGAATCACTTGAAAATCTTCCTCTAATTGACGTTGATAAGGCCTTTGCTGATATTCAACAACACAATGTACTTAAAGCATTTGAGTTTGATCTTAAAAAAGCTCTTAAAATGCTAGATCTTTCAATCGTTGCTGATCCAACGGATGCAAGGTACTTCTACAGAAAAACTGTAACTTACGAAGTAGTAACGAGAGCGCTTAACTTTGCTAAAAAGAGATTTGGGAATATTCCAGTTCTTAACCTGGCATCGTTTGTTATTGTTAAAGTTCACGATTTAGTTATCGAGCAGAGACAATTTCACCAAAATATGCTTCTTCACTACCTTCAAAACTTTGAAACTAAGCTTGGTATGAGTGAAAGTGACGTGAACAAAGTGTTCTCTTCAGTTTATGAGTCAAGAATCGGTGTTACAGGTTATGGAGAGTCAAACAGAGCGGCTAATAACTGGGAAATGTATGGTTTAGATAAGTTCTTTGCAGTAGTTAGAGTTGGAAACAACAAAGTAAGACAAGCCGGTATGAACGGAACTATGAGTAACCCTGTAAGATACAACTTTGGATTTGTTGAAGCTGTTGAAGATGGTGAAAGAGTTGTTAAAAACTTAATGAATAACCAACATATGCTTTCTTCAAAAATGGGAACAGCTTACTATTACTCTAAGCCTAATAAGGTTAAGAGATTTAGATCTTTATTAAATCTTGGTCAGGTTGGTCTTGGATTTCTTCCAATACCAGGTTGGATTAAGTCTTTAGTAGAAAACTTTGCTGAGTCTTTTTATGTAGAACAAAAAAGAAATGAAGGTGCACTAGTAGGATTCTTTGAATCAACTGGAAACACTTTCATGATGAAACAAATAGCTCGTCAAAATATCAATCCTTACTTAGTACTTTAATTAAGGCTTAGATAGATTAGTGTTATAAAGACCCAGAGTTAGTTCTCTGGGTTTTTTTTGCTTAGAAAGCTATTTTTCACTCTTTTTATCTCCTCAATCTCTGATAATTTTTTCATTCATTTTTCTAACTAGCTGATTATTTGATCTTGATGTGTGAAAAATTGTCATCATTACTCAAATGTTACCCCTCACAATACATTTTCATGATTTATACTGCTTGAGTTAAGAGTTTCTAAAAAAGACAGGGGACTGTTATGAAAAAAATTATATCGACACTTATGCTTCTTGGAGTTCAAAATGCATTTGCTGCTCAATTTGATAGTATACTTGAAGCCACTAATGAGAAAATTAACTCATTAAGTAAATCGATTTCTGAGATAGTAGGTAATGAATCTATCTATGGAGATTGCTCAGATATTAAATCATTTAAATATCAAAAAGAAGAAACTGAAGATAACGTAAATACAATAAAGCAGCTAATGATCGAAAGCGGTACACTTATGACCGATTTTGATGAACACAGCTACGTTACTGAAGTCTCCGATGTAAGTTCATTCTTTACAGCTGAGAACCTCCTAGACCCAACATTTAGTTATAGTGAAAGTCCTCTTGAAGATGTGCTTGAGCAAGAAGAGATTGAGGTTGTTGAAACAGACAGAACAACTCTTGCTAATAGAATATACTCTTTACTCAAAGAGGAAAAAGATAAGGGTGTAATGCTATTTGATGGTCTTCATAGTTATGAAGATGGAACTTGGAACGTCTTATCTGTAATGGATTCTGTAAATAAAGAGATTACTGTCTACTCTGTTGGAATCTGCAGTACCAAGTAGATTATTGAGATAAAATTTCTTTTATCTCTTTTTCATGATCTTTAGCTTTAATCACACATTGTTCAAACTTTATGGATGAGTTATCTGTGCATCCTTTTAAGTAACTACTTCTCGATAGATCTAGTAGTGGACCAATTCTAATCTCACCATCTTTAAGACGGGAGTTGAGAGAATCGGTCGCACAACCTGAAAGAATAAGAAGACAGATTAGTTTAAGCATTTTTCTTTGTCTTCAATCCAGTAGCAGTAAGTAGGATAATAATAATTTGAGTCGCAAAAAACGTCATCAAAAAGATTGCTCCACCTTCAGAGAAGCCATATGAATGAAGTCCAGTTGCAAGTATATAGTTAACTCCAAACCAAGCCATCATTACGCTCATAAAGCCAGCGGCACTAAAGATGATAAACCCTTTGGTATTGATCCAACTTGTGCTTTTCCCATGAAGAACAGCAACATATATTAGAAGAACTATAAGTGACCAAGTCTCCTTTGGATCCCAGCCCCAAAATCTTCCCCAAGAATAATCTGCCCAAATACCACCTAGAATAATTCCAGCAGCTAACAGAACTATTCCAACTTTTATGGCCGCGTAGATTAGATCTTCATAATATTTTAGATCTTTGCTTGTAAGACTTCCAAATCTTCCTCTAATAAGAACGATATTTGCCAGCATCCAGCTGAGGGCCAGTGCTGCGTAACTTAAAATAATAGTTGTAACGTGTGTTGAGAGCCAAAAGTTATCTCTAAGTACTGGAACAAGTGGGCTAATGGCCTCTGAGAGCATGCCATCTGCAAACTTCATCATAAACAAACAAAGAATATTATAACCAAGTCCACCGAGAATAAAAATTTTGTCTTTTTTGAACTGATAAATAATTAGTCCAATAAATAGTGCCCCAAACCCTGAGAATAAAACAGTCTCATACATATTTGTGATAGGTGCACGACCTGAGATCATTACTCTCATGGCCATACCTACTGCCTCGATAATAACTAATGACCAAGCTGTAATTAAGCCTGCTGTTGCATTCTTTAAAAGAACAGTAAGGAAGATACCGATAATTGCTATAAGCATCGACCAAGTAAAGATCTGACTTTTAGAGTAGATGAGTTCAAGTGCAATTTCATTATCTATATTAGCTTTAAACTTTTGGTCATAATCTTTCAGTAAATTGATATCGAGTTCTGTTGAAATCTTAGTTATCGCCGTCCATGAGACTTCTTTGCCTTGAACGCTTGGAATTGTCCAAAATTCTCCTAGGCTTGCTTTTTCAAATTGATCTATTTTGTACCAAAATTTATTTAGTGATTTTTTATATGAGTTGTTCTCTTTTAAACTCATAATCTCAGCTCTGGTAATCTCTTTAAAAGTCTTGGCTTTTGACATTGAGATTTCATTTTCCTTCTCAGAAAGTCCAACAAGTTTTTTTAATTCGACGTGAGATACGTTAACCATAATTTTATCTGAGAGCTGTGCACCATCTCCTAAAGAGATAAGACAGAAGGCTTCAGATGCCGATTTACCATCGATTGATGTCTTTCCTGATAAAGACTTAATAAACTCCGTTGAAGCGACCATATATGGCTTAACTCGTCCATTGTTTAAGGTCGCAAGTTCACCAAGATCCTTGTAGTTGTCACAAATTCCTGCGAAAACTGACAGGGAGAGTAAGAAGGTTAAAAGAGCTAATCTCATGCTTGTACCTTTGATGGTTTAAGTTTTGTTTTTCTTCTTCTAATGAAGTAATGCCAGATTGAGCCTAAAACCAAAAGTAGACTTCCTGCATATTTAATAGGTCGACCTGGATCAAAGTTTACAGAGAATATACTGCCGTAAGCTTCTGGTCCGACTTGAAAGTAACTTGCTTGATAGAAAGTAAAGTCATCGTATTTTAGAGGATTATTCATAAATACATGATGGTCAGTTGCTGGTGTATTATTTCTACCATCTAATAGATCGACAAAACTTTCATAACTTGCCGGATCATTAGTACCTGGATTTACATCCATTTTAAACTTTCTTAATGTTACCTGATAAGGAAGTTGAATATCATCTTTTACAAGCTCCAGTCTAATTTCACTTTGACCGTTATTTAGTGCCAGTGGTGCATCAGTTCTCACCCAGTAGTCTTTATCGCGGATATTTACCTTAACAGCTTTAATACCACCTTGAACAATATTGCCATTATCTTGGATCGGTCTTGTATAGATAGGTTCTTGATAGGGAATCATGCGATCAAAGTTCTCAGTCAGACGAAGCTTAAATCCCATCCATGGTAGTTTGATGAGTTGATTTTCAGTTTTAAACTCTTTTCCTACCCAAGTTTTCGCTCTTTTCTTGTAGAAGGCGATCTTATTTCCAAACAGAAATAGATTTGGCTTCTTCTCAAATAGTTTTCTTGAGAAAACTCTAAATTGACTATCCGTTTTCTTTGTTAAGTCATCATTGACTGGCAGTGGGGAGAAATCTGGAAAGAACTTCAAAATCTCATTATTGTCTTTAAAGGCAACAAACTGATTTCCCTTGGAAGTTTTAATAATAGGGTAATTTTTTTCTTCAGGGGTGAAGCACTCTTGCGTAATCGTATTCCAAATAAGGAAACCACTAGTTGTTTCTTTAATGAAGCAGCTGTAGAGAGTTTTTGGCATATAGCTCAAGTTGAGCAAGCCCAGCTTTTCTGAAGATTTGAAGTCACTTACTGGATTTAGTGACATTGTGAAGTCCTGAGAGACATTGTCATTGAAGATCGTGTAGGTGGAGCCGTGATCAATTTCGTCTTTTTTAAAGTTGGTAGGTGCCCAGTTAGTTTCGAGTTTAGCACTAGGGTAGAACTCTTTGAGTTTAACTACATTTCTAAAATTATCCTCTAAACTTGTTGGTGATGAAACATATGGGAGAGCATACTTTTGAGAATACTCTTTATCTGTCTTATAAGTGATCTTTAGAAAGTCTTTATCAATTCCAATCTTTCTAGAGGGAGTATTAGGGTAAAGCTCAAGGCTTCCGTCTACACCATTCATATAAGTCACAAATGAGCCTATGAAGAGAGTTATAAGACCTAAATGGATTGTATAGAAGCCATAGAGTCGCTTCTTCATTGGAAGTCTCATGTAAGTTGCTACGACGATACTGATGAACATCAGTAACTGAATTCCCATAAACCACCAAGACTTGTAAACGAGTCTGTTAGCGAAGTCAGCTCCGTGGTAACTTTCCATGAAAGTTCCATAGATGAGAAAAATTGTGAAGATAGATATGATTGTAACGGCAAACTTCATACTTCCGAAGGTGCGTTCCACTTTTTTTAACATTTTTATAAATGATTGCATTTAGCCTCAAATGTTTGTTATTAGAGGTAATTATTCCCATATTTAGGTGATAAAGGCAATGAAATCTCTTAGATTTGAGCTAGGCATTCACTCAATATCAAGCTGACAAAAATTTGACTGTTATCAAGTTTATTTCTCCTATGATATTAATAGGTAAATAATATTTGATTTCATCTCTCAGATACATTAAACTTTTTATACAAAGGACTAATTACCAATGAGCGAACAAACTTCACTAGAAATAAAAGAATGCGTAACCGACGCAGAAATACAATCAATCTATAATTTTAATACGAATGCTTTTGCGGATATGCAGGACTTCGAGTGGAATACTGAAGAGCTAAAATCTCAGATTGCTGCTGGTTGGACATTGTTATCTGTTTCAGTAAATAAAGATATTGTTGCAGCAATTTTTATTAAAATTGTCGATAAGACACTCTATACAAAAAACACGGCTATTAAGATGGAATATCAAGGGAATGGTTTTTCTCATTTGATTAAAGAGTTTTATGAAGAGTTGGCTTCTGAAAAAGCTATTGATAGAATTATTAACTACTGTGCACAAGATAACTTTAGAATGATTTCTCTTAATGAGGGTCATGACTATGTGAAGACAGGAAATAATACAACAGCAAATATAATTGAATGGGAAAAAGTAATATAGCTCATTAATAAACCCCGGGAGGACTAAATGGCTAAGAAGAAAGCAGCTAAAAAAGCAACTAAGAAAGTAGTAAAGAAAGCTAAAAAAGTAGTTAAGAAAGCTGCAAAGAAAACAAAGAAAGTAGCTAAGAAAGCTGCAAAGAAAACAAAAAAAGTAGCTAAGAAAGCAACTAAAAAAGTAGCTAAAAAAGCAACTAAGAAAAAAGTAGCTAAGAAAGCAACTAAAAAAGTAGCTAAAAAAGCAACTAAGAAGAAAGTAGCTAAGAAAGCAACTAAGAAAAAAGTAGCTAAGAAAGCAACTAAAAAAGTAGCTAAGAAAGCAACTAAAAAAGTAGCTAAGAAAGCAACTAAAAAAGTAGCTAAGAAAAAAGTTGCAAAAAAAGCAACTAAGAAAGTAGCTAAAAAAGCGACTAAAAAAGTAGCTAAGAAAAAATCAGCAACTAAAAGAAAGCCAAATCCAGCATTCATGAAGCCGTTAACGCCTTCTGCTGAATTAGCTGAGATCGTAGGAGCTAAGCCTCTTCCAAGAACTGAAGTTGTTAAAAAACTTTGGATCTACATTAAGAAGCATGATCTTCAAAATCCAAAAAATAGAAGAAACATCATTGCTGATGATAAGTTAAAGCCAGTTTTTGGTGGAAAAAAAGAAGTTTCAATGTTTGAAATGACTAAACTTGTTTCTATGCACTTAAAGTAATCTAAATATAGATCATTTTATAAAAAGGCCTTGGCATATGTCGGGGCTTTTTTTTGTTCAAAAGTAAGCTCTAAATTCATCGCTTCATCTTTTCGTATTTAAATTATTGAGAATTTTTTTTTAGAGTTTCATTATCTTGTCGTAAGATGCTCTTTTAGATTCTGGAATTATTTTCATAAGCTTAGAGAGTTCAAAAAATTCATGACACTCAGTAGCTGGATTTCCACCTATAGTACTTTTTTTACCACTTAGGTGATCTATGCAAGTTGTTGCATAGAAGTCTAAATATTCAGGCATATATCTCAATAATCCACTTATAATTGCATACGATGATTTAGTTCTAAGTTTAAATACCTTTCCTGGAAGGGGAACCATCTCTTTGAGTTGATTCATTACTCTTTCTCTTTGAGCTGCAGACTCTGAGAGTTTCTTTAATTCATTAAAAGCTTGCAGTGTTTGAGAGGAATCAAGTGTAAAGCTTGAAATTAGCTGGCCTGTTAAATATACAGATTTTTGCAGGGGAGAGAGGGTGCCTGACTTCTCTAAAATTGTATAGCTGGTATAGCGGGCAAGTGGACTGTTGGCTTTTGTTAAACTTGTTACGATAAGAGGTTTTAAAGTCTTTAGGCAATCCGAGTGAATCTTAGCTATCTCACCTGAGCTCCGATATATTTCGTCCAGAATAATTTGTGAAGTTGGCATTTTTCCACAATAAAACTCGCCTAATGTGTCTTGTGCCATTGGTCTTATCAAAGGGTAGAGATCTTTTTGTATACCATTTATATACATTAGGTTGGCTAGTTCAACACCCAGCTTCTTATTAATAGTATTCGTTTTCACAAATTTATTAACGATTGGTCCACATAATTTTCCACGAAGCTTAAAACATTGATCAAAGTAGCGTACGGCAACTTTAGAGTATTTCTCTATAAAGAATTCGTCTTCTTTTAAACTGGCCCATTTTGATATTTGTTGAGTTGTCTCAAACTCCATTGGCGTGATTTCTACAACCATTAGACGATTTAAATAGCTACTACTCATGGTACTTACAAGACTTTTCCATTTGGATGAACGTTTAGAGGGAACGACATCTTTTGCGTGAATAAAGAACTCAGAGAAGCTCTTCTCGTTGGCCAATACCTCTAGATCCTCCAAAGCATAAATTTGCTTAGATTGACCATGTGCACTATGAATAAATATGGCCAAAAGAAGGCAGAGTTTAGTAAGCATAATCAAATTTTATAGAGTCCTACTCTAACAGTCAATTGTTAGCTTTTATATAGATGAAGATGTAGAGTGGTAGCAATTTAAAAATAAGGAATGAGTGTTAAATGAATAAGAAAAATCTGTATCAAGTTAAGTCTGCACAATCTGAGGTTCAAGGTCAAAGCTGGAGCGTTAGTTTTTATGATATCCATGAGCTTTATCTCATAAATAGTGGTGAATTTTGTCCGACTATATTAGAGAAGATAAATTATGTAATAGATAAAAATTATGACCTTCCATTTAGATTTTCATTGGAAGAGAAAAATATTCAATTTACAGGAGCTATCTTTCCCAAAGATAAGAAAGTGCTAATAGCTACTAAACAACTAAACTATGAACTCGCACTTCTAAGATGGTATACCCATAATGATATGGAAGCAGAGATATCTGATATTTCAGAACACGCTAATCGTATTGCGAGTATTCCGGTTGAAAATTCGCCTCCAATTATTGAACAAATAAGCCATCAATATAATTTAGTAAACTTTAAAAAACCAGAGTTTACCAAAGCGATGGTTAAGACTGAAGAGTTATCAAGACACCTTATTGAAAAAATTAATCAGTATGATCAATCTTTTTTTGAAAAGCTTACGGATACAGGCCTCGATCTAACTGCAAACTTTAAACTTATAAGAATTCACCTTTTAAAGTTTTTAGCAATTTTGCCATCATTGAATCACGAACAAGATGGTCACGAGGTGAAGAGAATATTTTTAGAATCACTAAGAAGACTCAATGCTGACTCTAAAAAAGCCAAAGCTAAAAGACTAAAAGGTCAAGATAGCGGACTTCCCAAAAGATACTTAGTAGTAATTAAATTTATATATAACTTCTGTGGTTTTATTCCAGCTAAGCTTTTATCCAGTACTATCAAGTTTGCTGTTTCATTTATGGCCAAACGATTTATTGCGGGTGAGAGTATTGAAAAGGCAGAGAAATCTCTGTCGAGTCTTCTAAACTCTAAAAGAGATGCAACATTGGACCAACTAGGTGAACTTGTTGTGTCTAAAGAAGAAGCTAATCTTTATGAGCAAAAAGTTCTTGAGATCATCAACGGCATGAGTCAACATGTTAAACCAGGAAGTCGAAATGCTGCCGGAATTAATAAAGCTCATGTCTCAATCAAGGTATCTGCTCTTACTCACGATTTTAAACCATATGATTTTGATTCTACCTACGAGAGTATTGCGCCGAGATTAAAAAATATTCTTTTAACAGCAAAGAAAAAAGAAGTTTTTATCAATATAGATGCTGAACATTACCACTATAGAGATATGGTTCTAGAAGTTTATGGAAAAATTTTAACTGATACGGAAGAACTTAAAAACTTTGCTGACACCGGTATCGTTATTCAAGCCTATTTAAGAGATGGTCATCTCCATTTTCAAGATGTTTTAGCTCTAGCTAAAAAAAGAGGTTTAAGAATGCCTATTCGCCTTGTAAAAGGTGCATACTGGGATGTTGAGACAGTTGAGGCAAGAGCTTTTAACTTTGAAGCTCCACAATTTTTAAACAAAGAAGAAACTGATATTCACTTTAGACAAATAGTTTACTTGTGTTTAAAAGAAGATAAGTTCATTCAACTTGCAGTAGGAAGTCATAATATTCAAGATCATTGTTTCTCAGAAGCACTTAGAGAATGTAACTTTCCAAATGCTCCCGTAATAGAGCACCAATGTCTACATATGACTTATGAAGCTCTCTCTTATGGTCTGTCCTTAATGAACTGGCCAACTCGTAATTATATACCAGTTGGAAATCTTCTTGTTGGAATGGCATATCTTGTAAGAAGAATAATGGAGAACTCATCTCAAGTTGGTATTCTCACCATTATGCGCTCACACAAAAAGAAAATGAATTTTCAAACACCAACTGAGAGAATTGAAGATAAATTTCTTAAGAAAGAAATTGTTTATGATGATTCTATTTTAAAGCTTCGTAGAAACTTCAAAAATGTATATCCGATTAGAACTTATCGCCCAAAACAACTCGAATACTTTCTTGAGTGCTTTAATGAACGTAAACTTATGGAGGCAGATTTGTCTTCAAAAGGGGAGAAGGTATATTCACCGTCTCATCCTGAGATGGTTTTAGGTTCAGTTGAACTCGATACTATTAGTAGTGTTGATGAGATGATTAAAACACTTAAAGACTCTGCCGTTCGTGCAAACTGGGCGGATGTCAAAAATGAAAGACACGCTTCCCTTCTAAAACTAGCAGAACTACTTCTACTTAATAGAGAGAGTTTCACTAGTCTTATTATATTTGAAGCCGGAAAAACCATAGAAGAGGCAATTGCAGATGTTGATGAAGCAATTGATTTTATACTTTTTTATGTAAGAGACTACTTTGATATAAAAATTAATCACGGTGAGTACTCACCTCGAGGTGTAATCGGAGTTATTGCTCCTTGGAACTTTCCTCTTGCAATTCCTGTCGGTATGAGTGTTGCCGCACTCACCACTGGTAATACTGTGCTTTTAAAGCCTGCTGAACAAACACCTCTTATAGTTAAAAAATTCTATGATCTCGCAATTGAAGCCGGAATAAGTAAAGATGTATTTAAATTAGCATTTGGTCATGGTGATATAGGAGCCCATATAACTAATCATCCTGATGTTGATGGGGTTGTTTTCACGGGATCTAAAGCTGTTGGAACTCAAATATATAAAAGTATTAAGTCTGTTCCTAAAGATGGTGTAAGCCGTATGGCCATAACTGAGATGGGTGGAAAAAATGCAGTTATAGTCACCAACAACTGTGAACTTGATGAAACAGTATCTGGACTGATTTATGGCTGCTTCGCTCACGCTGGACAAAAATGTTCTGCGGCGTCTCGAATAATAATAGATTCAAAAGTAAAAGATACTTTCATTCAAAGGTTTGTTGAAGCCGTTAAAGATATTCAAGTTGGCGAAAGTGATGACTTCTCTACCTTTATTAATCCATTAGTATCAAAAGAAGATAAAGAAAGATTGATTGATTTAAATAAACAGGCGAAGGATGAAGTCGAAAAATTTGGCGGCAAAGTTCATATTGATCTCTCTTCAGGAGATTACCCCGGTCACTGTGTTGGACCTTCAGTTTATGAAGTGAGTGCTCTTCGTGCTATGGACAAGACTAGTATTGCTCAAACTGAAATATTTGGTCCACTTATTCATATTATTCCTTTCGAGGATCTCGATGAAGCCATCACGATTTTTAATTCGACTGAGTATGCACTTACAGGTGGGATCTATTGTCAGTCTCAAGATGATATTGATTACCTAAGTCCTAAATTAGAATGTGGAAATATCTATATAAATAGACCGAACACCGGTGCTAGAGTCGCGATTGAGCCCTTTGGTGGATTCAAAATGAGTGGAACTGGTCCCAAAGCTGGAAGTGTTGATTATCTTTATAGCTTTATGACAGTAGACTGTGACAAGAATAAAGATAGTCTTCTCATTGACAGTGAAACGAGTGAAGAACATGCACGTGCAAACACATCTAAACTTACTCAGATCAAAAGAATCGATTATTTAGTTGAACTTATTGATAGGTTAATAAATCGATATGAGTTCTTTTTTAAAGAAATTGATTATCATCAAAAAGATGATCTTATTAGTCTCATGAATTATCTTCGCGATGAAACTAATCTTTTAGAAAATAGAGAATTCCCAAATCGTAACATTCCAGGACAAATAAGTTTTGATAGAAGAGACTACAAACTAGGAAGAGGACTCTTTGTGGCTTCTAGTTCTGAACTAAACTTTGATCTCTTGATGGATATCCTTGTTAATATCGGTGTTGGTAATGCTGTGAACTTAATTTGTCTCAATAGTAAATGTCATGAAGTTTGGAAACCGATTATTGAATTAGTATATAAAGTTGGTTTTTCTCATCTCAATATTATTGATTACAATCTTGACGAAAATCAGGCAATTGAAGCTCTTCAGGATAAATCAATTCAGTTTGTTGTTAGTGAGAACGCGGAAAGTCTTGTTTACTTTATAAGTAGGAATTTATTTGAAAGTGATAGAGTATTCTTAGTTAAGTATGTTGTCAGTGGTTCAACTATTTTTATGAGAGACTGGGATAGATACTTTAAAGAATATAGTATTGCTCGATCTTTTGCTATTAATACAATGAGGCACGGTGCGCCTCTAGAGCTTAACCTTTAAGGAGATAGTGATGAATATCGGAGTTATTGGCTGTGGAAATATGGCTTCAGCTGTTGTAGAAAACCTTTCATTAAATAAAGATCTAAACTTCTTTACTTATACACCTTCGTTTACAAAAGCTCACGATCTTGCTTTAAAGGTTAATGGTAAGGCCGTTAAAAACTTAGAGGATTTTAAAGCATTTTCAATAGACTATTGGCTCATAGGTTGCAAACCTCAACAACTCAAAGATTTAACAGCAAAATTTAATCCACTTTTTAAAAACTCGAAGATCATTTCAATGTTAGCTGCTACAGATATAAACACTTTAGAAAATGCTTTCAAAAGTGATCTCATTTTTAGAATAATGCCAAACACTCCAATTAAAGTTAATTCTGGTGTGACCTTGTCTTTTTATTCTGATCAAGTCGATAGCAAATACGTGGAAGAATTTAATTTAATGTTTAAAAATTCTGGTCTCATTAAATGTAGTGATGAAAGAGAACTTGATATACTTACTGTTTTTTCTGGTTGTGGACCAGCTTACATTTATTTGTTCGCAGATACACTTTTTCAAAAAATGATTTCTTTAGGTTTTGAAGAAGATACTTCCAAGAAGCTTCTCGATAATTTATTTCTTGGGTCTGCCAAAATGATGAAAGAGAGCACTCATTCTTATAGTGAGTTGGTTGATGCGGTAACGAGTAAAGCTGGTGTAACTATTGAAGCTGTTAATGAGTTTAAAAAACAAGATCTTTTAGCAACAACTTCAAGTGCAATCGATCAGGCAATTTTTAGAACAGAAGAGTTGTCTCGGGAGATGAGTAATTAAAATTCACAAACTAAGTCATCGTCTCGATTTTTTAAAAGTAATTTCAATCAAATATTCCAATATTCATTTTTATGATTTTTGCTGTGACCACGGACAATTGGGTATGAGTCTTATAGGTACTAAATCTTTTGATAAAATTATATTAGTTGATGTTGTTAAAAGTATTACAGATAAGCTCATTGAGTTAGTTGCGGATATTCCTGAGGATGAAATTAATGTCTTGTTAGAAGACTGCTCAATCATCAAAATTGACAATAAATTAAGTAAAACTGTAACAATAGCTGGTATAGGTGGAAAGCTAAGTATCCGAATAGTCGAAAACCTTAGACTTCAACTAGCTGAAAATGATATAATAATCTTAAGTGCTCATAATAACTTGGAAGAGGTAAGATGTTACTTAGTTGAGTCTGGACTCTTACTTATTGAGGAGAGACTAGTTACTGAGAACTCTAAGTTTTATGAGGTTTTAGTTCTATCGAATAGCAAAGGATACACGGTCCCAAAGGTGGGATATTTTAAGGATAGTGATATAATTATAAAGAAAGATTATTTTAAAAAATGTATAAAGTATTTTGATACGAAAGCTAAATTTTTAGACGATGAGACTAGTAAGAGCTACCTCGAACTGTATAATCAAAGACTGGAAGAGATAAATTTATGACAACTAATATGCCAAAAATTATCTATGTCGGATCCGATCAAGGTTATTGGAAGACACTGCGTTCAAAATTTGGGCAAATCTATGAATCACTACCGTTTGAATATTTAGATATTTATAAGACTTCAGATCACGATGTTCAATTACTTATTGGAGCCATACGCTCGCATAAACCAAAAATCATCTTTGTCGATTTCTCACAAAGTATAGAGCAGATGCTTCATATCGTAAGAGTCTTATCGAGATTGAATAGAGTGGATAAGCCTTTTGTTATGGGTCTAGTCGATCAGAATCAAGATTTTCACCACTCGCAAAGAGCGATCCTGGCAGGTGTAACCTGCGTTCATATTAAAAGTATTGAGTTAAGTTCTATCGTTTACAATGCTATCGCATATACTTATCCAGATAAACTTATTCCTCATGGCTTCGCTACAGCAAAACTATCCGACGAAATTGCAGGAAAAGTTCCCTGTATGGTGAGTATTGTTTCAAAAGAAGGGATGAGGATTGAATCAGATCTGAATTTATCTATTGGTGGAACTTATTCAATTCATACTCATTGGTCTAATAAAGGAATTATTAAATCTCCATTAGCTGATTGTGCCTCTTCAACTGATGAAGATTTATATTATAATTTTAAGTATGCACAGGAATTCGGCTTCCAATTTGTTCCTCCACTTATTCTTGATGAAGATCTGGAACAAGAAGAGATCGATAAATTAGAGGTTGCTCACGAGCATGAACTTATTGAGACGACATTGATGCTCAATAAGTGGGTTGATGCAAATGAAGATATTTCAAACCCTAAAAAACTTAAGATTCTTGTCATTGATAAAGAGCTTACATTTTACGCTCAAGATAAGCTTACTGATGAATTTCCATTCGTTCTTCGTTGCCAGCCCTATCTAAAAGATCCAGCAGTAGAGCTTAAAAAAGTTATGGCACAACTTATTGTTTACAATATGGAGGATGTTGAGCCAGAAGAATTAGAAGCTGGTGCCGATATCGCCTACTCATTTAATGAAATTACAAACCTACAAAATATGGGTGGCTTTATAAAAACCATAAATGGTTATGAACCTTATATAATCGTTTTTAATAGTGGAAGCTATGATACCAAACGTCTAAAAACTGCTTTAGGTTATAAAAACATTCTTTCGTTTAAAGAAAAGATGACAACTGAACTCGTTTTGAAAATGTCTGAGATGTTAAAAGAAAAACTCCTTGAATCCGCTGTAGCTTACGATGAAGGAACTTTGTTTTTAAGAAAAGAACATCCTGCAACTTATGCAGAGCTTGATATTGATATGAAACTAATTGCAGTTTCTGAAAATGACATCTATTTTGATACTGAACTAGACCTTCCTGAGCGAACTGTTTTAAAAGTTAATACTCCGGCTAATATGTATTTGTCTATTGCTCCCGCGCCAGGCCAGTCATCTTTCAAGTCCAAGTACTACGCTGTAATTCATACAATTAGCGAAACACAACGAAGTGAACTTCGAAAATTTATTAATTCAGTATTCTTCAGAGAAAAAGAAATTAAAAAAGCTGAAGAAAGAGCATCCGTAGAAGCGCAAAAAGTACAAGTTGCTCAGAAACGAGAAGAAGACGAAAAAAAACGTATAGAAGCAGAACAAGCGGCGAAAACACAAGAAGAGAGTGAATCTAAAAAAAACTCTACGAATGTTAACTTACCCACCAATAATGAAGAAAAGGAAGATCAATGATTTTAAAAATATTAGTCGTTCTCGCAGTAATTTTCGGAATTAGAACTATTTTAAAAGCATCCAAGATAGTTCATCAAGCAGAACTAAAGAAGAAAGAAGAAAATAAATCTTCAAACGATGATATCGTCGAAGCTGAGTACAAAGTTGTTAAAGACTAATGAATTTTACTCAGAGAGCACTACCTTTTGACCAGTACGAAAAGTATGGAATTTCACAGGCCTATGTCGCCACTATCTATGAATATTTAAATATTACTTCTATTGATGCAGATAATATTGAGTCGGATCTTGGATCGAGGGGACTTAAAATTTTTAACTCTGATCTGCGACGTCAAGATCAAGGTAAGTTTATTCTTGAAATAATCGTTGCAAAGTCTACTCATACATTTTAGTAACTTATATGCATTTGAACTATTGCCCCATCTTCACTTGGAATAATTGAGTATTTATTATCGTCATCACTCGCTAAATTTGAAAGAGCTATTCCAAAAGCTGTACCAATGGTTGCTCCTGCAACAACATCGTGTAGGTAGTGAGCATTGTCATGTATTCTGCTTATCGCTGTAACTGATGCCATGGCATATGCAGCTGTTCCCCAATACCATTCATGCTCCATGGCAACTACTGATGCAAAGGCGAAAGCAGTTGTTGTATGACCCGATGGAAAAGATGTTCTATTATCGCTATCAGGTCTTTTTTGACCTACTAATCTCTTGAGAATCATTGTCGTGAGACCAGCGTAGAAAGTTGTTTTTGCCATCAGTTTTATTCTTTTATAGGCATGTTCTTCATCATTAAATTTACCGTAAATATATGACCCCGAAATATAGAGTAAGTTAGGTATAACTTGTCCGGTTAAATCACCAAATTTTGACATATTCTCACTCAGGAGACCATGCTCTTTTGAATGAGACTGAACCTTATCTATCGTAGATTCTTTAGTCAGAATGAGGGCTGAAGTTGCTAGAACACCATAGATGAGGACCGACTTACTGTCTTTGTATTCGAGAGGGGATGACCATTCATCAAGCATTGATGGTGCTGCAAATGCGCTAAAACTCAATATAAACACTATAATTTTCATGACATAAGGGTAGTTAAAGCAGAACTCTCCGTCAAAGCTATAAAAGTTTCAAAGAGAGTGGAAATTTATATAATACGGTGTATATTGCAGAGCATTATGAAAGAGATTCTACTAAGTTTATATTCAATTTTTACTATTAATAGCATATCTCATCCAGAGATTAACAACTATAACCCTGAGATATCCAATAAAAATGGAAAAGATTCTCATGCAGTTATGCCTGGAGATTTAAGTTTGGCCAACTGTCTGAGCAGTGATTTAGAGCAGTTGGATAGAAAGCAAATGTACAGTACCCTCAGGGGTCTAGGTCACAATATTTCACAATATATTAATGACTCAAGATTTAGTGATCAGCACATAAGAGATATTTATAAGGCTATTATGCTTATCCCTAAATGGCAGTACATAGGATCAAATCTATTATCTGTTAGTGCAACTTATCATATTGAAGAAGAAAGAAATGCTGTCGCTTCTATGAAAGACAGTAAGCTTTATATCAACCCAAGAAGATGGACTATGTTTGATAGTGATATGCGTACGTCGATAATTTATCATGAACTCTCACATCTTTTGGGGCATCGACTTTTTAATATCGATGATTCTAAAACTTGGGAGAAAATCGATGGTGGTTGGAAAGTTAAATCGACTAGAAGAGATGGAAGTATTTATGAAGGTTTTCCACTAATTTCGACAAACTTAGTTTCAAATTATGCCATGACAAATCCTGCTGAGGATTTCTCTGAGAGCGTTAGTTCATACAGAATCAAACCACAGGCTTTAAAGGATGCATCTCCTAAGAGATATGAGTTTATAAAAAGTGCTGTTTTCTTAGGTCAAGAATTTATAGATGAATCGATGTGTGAATTTGGACTTAATGAACTTATGAACACCGTGGAAGTTGAAGAGAGTATAAAAGCACTACTAAATACTAGACCACATCACTTCTCAAGAGCATACGATTATGCCTGGAGAAAGCGCAGAGGACAAAACAAAGACAGGCTTCATGTTATTTTTCTGTCTGCATCATTAAGTAGTTTAATCAATTCAATGGGCGAGGGCGCTAATACTTCAGTGGATGACTTTGCACTTAAGAACTCAATAAGATCATATGTGAAATCCCTAAGTTCTCTTGAAGAGCTTAAAAGATTTCACACTTCTCAAAGTCAAAGTTTGGTAAGAAAACTTCTGCGCTGATTATTGATCAATAGCTTGTGCACTTGGTTCGACTAATGGTGGCGCGATAACTGGGGCATCTTCTTTTCTAATGAGATTTCCATCAAATACCTTACTTCCTCTGAGCATACTTTTATCAAGTGTTTTTAAACATTCAGCTATAATCTCTGACGTTGACACTCTTACGTCAAATTCGTCATCGGCGATTTCTGAATATTTTGCAAGTGGCTTAGCAAGTTTCTGTGAAAGATCACTGATCATAGAGAGTCGCTTAGAAAGATCAGACTCAATTCCATTTTCTAGATCGTCTGTTGTTGATTTCAATCTTTTAATATGTCTTTGCATTCTATCTTGATTTAAAACATACTGCTCGTTGAGCTCACTTAAACACTTTTTACCATTTCTCATTTTCTTGATAAGTTCTCTTTCACTTTCAACTATATCTCTACAAACGAGGGTATCAGTTACGACTGCCTTTTTACCTTCAAGATTTTCTGATACATAAAGGGTAGGAACACACCTATCTTTTGAATAGCTAAATTCTAATCTAGATCCACCGACACAGTCGTCACAACTATTTTTTTGAGTAATTGATTTAATTCGACCTTTTGAATCTTTTTGAACAGTGAAAGAGTATTCGAGTTGTTCAATTTTTGTATCATTTCTTCTAAACAATCTTAATAGAGATCTTTTTTCGGTCATCGTTTTGAATTTATATGTTTGAATTGAATCGGATTCATTGGTATCAAAAGAGATAAGCTTTGCATGATCCTCGTTCACTGTAAGTCTGCCATCTTCACCAATTTCAAATAAATTAGGCAGGTCTTGTCCGTCAACTTTTGCTATCTGATAGACTTTATCTGTCGTTTTATTACAATATTTGTAATCTACATCTGCGGCATTTGCCCCAATAGAACTACACAAAACAAGTCCAAGTACTAAATTTCTCATATCTTCTCCTTAGTATTTTGTTACTTATCGGTGATAATGGAAAATACTTGAGTGTAAACATAAGGTAATATAAATTTAAACCATATGATTAAAAGCACTGCTTAAGGTATTGTTATCTTTGGCAAAACAGAACCTTATTACTTTAGTTTTTGGTGGTTTTTGATAAAAAGAACTAAGCGGTATAGCTGCTAGTTTGTATTCTTTAATTAATGAGATACAAAAAGCCATATCATCTTTTTCACTTAACTCACTATAGTCTACGAGTTGAAAAAAACTTCCTTCACAGGGCAATACTTTAAACATTGTCTTTTTAAGTTCATTTCTAAAATACTCTCTTTTTAGTTGATAAAAGTCAGGCAAGCCGGTCACCGCATTTGATTTTATATTAAGCATATCACTGAGAGCCAACTGAGCAGAACTCATAGTTGAAAAGGTGATATATTGATGAATCTTTCTAAACTCTCTCGTTAGTTCTTCACTTGCCACACAGTATCCAATTTTCCAACCAGTAACATGAAAAGTTTTACCAAAAGAGCTTATCGCAAAAGTCCTATCTCGAAATCTCTCATCATTAAATGGTGAAAGATGTTTTTTTCCATCGAAGATAATATGTTGATAGACTTCATCGCTAATAACATAAATATTTTTTTCATTTATTAAATTCCAGAACTCATCTAACTCGTCTTTAGTTAGACATTTACCAGAGGGGTTATGTGGTGAATTTAGAATAATAGCTTTAGTCTTTGAATTAATAGCATCTTTAATCTTTTCAAAATCGAAACTAAAATCATCATTTAAATTTATACGGATAGCGACTCCACCGTTGAGTTCAATATTGGGTGCGTATGAGTCGTAGCTTGGGTCAAATAGTATAACTTCATCTCCAGCATTTACCACGGTTGATATTGCACAGAATAAGGCCTCAGTTGCACCACTGGTAATTGTAATTTCATTTTGGGGTGAAATGCTTTGTCCGTAGAGATTACTGTGAAGCTGAGAGATGCTTTCGAGAAGCCTTGGCATTCCGGCCATTGGTGCGTATTGATTAAAGCCTTCATTAGTATAGTGAGCAAGTCTGTCTAAAAGATATGAGTCAGGTGAGAAACTTGGAAATCCTTGACCCAGGTTTACTGCATCATATTCGTTAGATAAAGCTGAAATCTGACTAAATATTGTGGTCTTCATGTCTGGGAATTTACTTTGTAACTGCATCTTTTATCCTTGTAATTAATTAACTCTATCTGTAAATTTATCATTATATGGAGAGCTCATTATATGAATAATTTAACTGAATTAATAGAAGTTTGCCACTGGATGAATGAGAAAAACTATTCACCGGCCACAAGTGGTAATTATTCCCTTCGAATTAATGAAAAGAACCTCTATGTGTCTGCTTCAGGTGTAGACAAAGGAAAGCTTAAAACATCAGATTTCATAAATATGGACCTGCAAGGTGAGTATACCAACGAGACCTTAAAACCCTCTGATGAAGCCATGATTCACGCCAAAATCATGGAGTTAGTACCTGAAGCCAATTGTGTGCTTCATTCTCACAGTATTGCGGGAACGGCATTGAGTATGTTTACAAAAGACAATCAAATTGAATTTTGCGGTTTTGAATTGCAAAAAGCTTTTAGCAAAATTAAGTCTCACAGTGAAACTATACGCTTTCATATTTTTGAAAATACTCAAGATATCAATCAATTTGCCAACGAGCTTGAACATAATTGGAAGGAAGACTTTTCGAATACTCCTTGTCTTATCTTGCGAGGTCATGGAATTTACGTTTGGGCCGAATCTATTCAGCGGGCAAAAAGATTTCTTGAGGGGGCTGAATTTTTAATGGCAGTAAGAGTTGAGCAAATAAAAATGGGATTAAAATGAATGCATTGATTTTTGATATTGAAGGAACCACAACTGATATTAACTTTGTTCACAATACGCTTTTTCCTTATGCAAAAAGAAAGATTGAACATTTTGTGAAAGATAATCAAAATGATCTTAGCAAAATCATTGATTCTATCAAAAGCAATAATAACGTGAGCTCATTAGATGAAGTTATTGCCTTATTAAAGTGCTGGATTGATGAAGATAAAAAAGTGAAAGAATTAAAAGATATACAAGGTCTTATTTGGAAAGAAGGATATGCAAAAGGGGAGTATACCGCTCACCTCTATCCCGATGTTTTACCATCTTTTGAAAAATGGAAAAATTCTGGACTCGATTTATACATCTATTCATCTGGCAGTATTCAGGCGCAAAAACTGCTTTTTTCCCACACTGAGCACGGCGATATTACACCGTTACTTAGCGGCTATTTTGATACAACTACGGGAGCAAAAAAAGAGTTTCAATCCTATAAAAATATTGCAAAACAAATTGGTATTGATCCAAAGCTAATTTCATTTTTTACAGATAGTATTGATGAGGCCCATGCAGCAACTGATGCAAATTTCAACGTTTTTCACGTCAATCGCGACGGTCTATATAACGACTCAAAGTTTATAGTGATTGAGACCTTTGATGAAGCAAGGATAATAAATGAGTAAATTGGTTATTTATGACGAAGAAGCAAATATAATTGAAAAGCTTGATTCTGATGTTGAAATTAAAGCAAAACTCCAAGGTATTGGTATTGAATTTTCACAGTGGAAAGCTGATAAAGAAATCACACTGGATATGGATCAAACTGCAATAATTCAGGCCTATCAAAGTGAGATCGATAAATTGGTTAAATCTAAAGGATATAAGTCTATAGATGTGGTCAGTATGCACGCTCAACATCCGGATAAAAGTATACTTCGAGAAAAGTTCTTATCTGAGCATATTCATACTGAAGATGAAGTTCGATTTTTCGTCAAAGGATCTGGTTTATTTACCATGCATATTGAAGGTCTCGTTTATAGTATTTTGTGCAGTAGAAATGACCTAATATCTGTACCGGCAAATACGAGACATTGGTTTGATATGGGAGAAAACCCAGAATTTACGGCCATAAGATTATTCAATAATTCCGATGGTTGGGTTGCTAAATTTACAGGTGATAAGATTGCAGACCGATTTGTTAAAAGTGCAAAGTAAGGATAATACTTTACTATACATGCTGCATCGCACGATAATGTTTCTTATCGTGCGATGCAGCAAGTGA
>Ga0307982_1000107_pt1 | contig 60954 bp, 29 predicted proteins | sample OrgLakmetagen989_FD_201847 | JGI IMG/M metagenome (GOLD analysis project Ga0307982, IMG submission 201847) | Saline water microbial communities from Organic Lake, Antarctica - #989 | ecosystem: Environmental > Aquatic > Non-marine Saline and Alkaline > Saline | place: Antarctica: Organic Lake... | reverse complement strand
AAGCCCCCCCTGACTTGGCTCCAGCTGCTGAGCCGTGTCGGCTTTGACGAAGGAGGCTCTCAGCTTTGCTGCAGCCGCCATCTTCATCCCTGCAACAAGGGAACGCCGGTGGGCAAATACCCCGCCCCCGTCCTCTTGTTCACCTGCAGCTTGCCTGTCCAGCGTGGCCATGGGGGCCCCGAACCTGGAGCGCTTCCTGGAGGCTGCCGCCACGGCGGCAGTGCCCCCTGCCACCACAGAGGCGTACCCCAAGCCCCCCGCCTCAGCCTTGGAGCCCTGATGGGCGCTCTGTGCTGAGAAACTGCCGTCCTTCGTCTGGGCGCCAAGGGGGGGTGGAAGGGGGGGGGGCTGGCCTCCACTGCCCCCCCCCCTGCTACCCCCTCCAGCCAGTGACGCTAGGAATGCTTGGGTAGAGGCGAGGGCAGAAGCTTCGCTAGCTGCTCTCCGGTGCCCGTTGCGGGTACGCCCTGCTCTGAAATGCGAGTTCCCCATGGCAACATACACCAAGGGGGGTGGAATGGTGGTCAAAGGGGGGCCTGCCCAGCCTGCCACCTCCGTGGCTGCGTCCACTGCAGTTGCTGCCACTGGTGACGGCCCTGAAGCCTGCCCACCGCCCCCCACTGCCCAGCCACACGCCTCCAAGTGTCGCAGCAGCTCTGCGGCGAACCATGTCTGTGTCTGGTTGAGAAGAGTCACCACAATGCCGGGGCGGTGCTCCCCCACCCCTGCGTCCCCGCCTGCCGCCATGCGACCAGTGCGCCCTGAGCGCTGGGTGTGGATATCCATGCTCTTGGGGGCGTCCACATGCACCACGAACGCGACGCCTGGGATATCCATACCCCGAGAGGCGATGTCTGTGGCCACCAGCACCCGCACGGGGAGGGGCCCAGGAGGCCGCTCCCATGGCCCTGTGCTGCAGCGCTTGAAGGCAGCCACCACAGCCTCGCGCTCCCCCTGCAGCTTGTCGCCGTGCAGCGCCGCCACCACGTGCTGCCCACTGTGGAAGGCGCCGATGCTGTGGCTGCGTCCTGCCCCGGCGCCGGGCAGGGGGGCGGGGGCGAACTGTGGCAGATGGGCAAGTGCCGCCTGCGCCTGCAGCGCCAACTGGTCCGCTGCCGCCTTGGAGGCCACAAACAGCAGAACCTTGCCGCACTGCGCCATGTGGGGCAGATAGGTGTGCAGCCAGGGCCACTTGGCAGCGTCATCCGTCAGCACCCGCACGTGCTGGCGAATGTGCTCGGCGCTACGCACCATGCGAGTGCCCTGTCCGCTGGAGCCTGCACTGCCGGGGGCACCGATGCCTGCACGGCCCATGGTGGGACGCACGCCGCCGCCGCTGCCGCCGCCTGCCGCTACCTGCAGCCCTGCCGTGATGGTAACGGGCCTGTGCAGCGCCTGTGTCACCAGGCTTTGCAGCTTGCGCTTCAGTGTGGCTGTGAACAGCACAGTTTGGCGGTCGGGGCGGATGCCTGCCAAGATGGAGCGCACCTGCGCCTCGAAGCCCAGGTCCAGCATGGTGTCTGCCTCGTCAAGCACACACAGCGTCACCCGGCGCAGGTTGGTGCTCTTGCTTTTGATGAGGTCGATAAGGCGCCCAGGGGTGGCCACTAGCACTTCGTGCCCTTTGCGAAGCTCCTTAGTCTGCTCCCACTTGGATACGCCTCCATACACCGGGCACACAGACATGCCGCTGACTTTGGCGAACTGCAAAGGGGGTCAAGGGGGGGTGTCCAGACGGCACTACACGCCATCGGCACCATGCGCACACACCTTTTTGATACTTTTGTACACTTGAATGACCAGTTCGCGGGTGGGGGCCAGCACCAGTGCGATGGGACCCTCCCCGTTCTGGATTTCCCGCTGGGCCAAACAGTGCGTCAGCAGTGGCCACCCGTAGGCCAGGGTCTTGCCTGACCCAGTCTCTGCCAGACCCAGAGTGTCCCGGCCAGACATGAGGACAGGCACAGCTTGCGCCTGGATGGGCGTTGGTGTGCTGTACCCCGCTTTGGCGATGGCTCCCAGCACTGCATCCGTGAAGCCGGCCTGCATGAAGCTGGCCAGGGGCGCGGGCACGGCAGCGCCGGTCACCGTCACTTGCAAAGCCTTGCGTCTCTGGGCCACTTCTGGGGCTGCCAACTTTGCCAGCGCGGGGTGTGGTCGGTAGAACTCCCGTTCAAAGCTGCAGACAATGCAGGGTCCGTGCAAATATGAAGATGAACGTGCCGTTGAGAGTGTCTGCCACAGCAGGCCTGTAGACAAGCTCACTCTTCGTATTCGATGCTATTGTGGTTAACAGCTGGAAGCAGTGCAACTGTAGTTGTCACGTGTACTTCTGTGGTCACAAAGGGGGTGAAACGGCTGCGTTGGATGAGTTTTCCACAGCACAGGAATTTACCTGGGATGCTTGCAAACTCCGCTGCACGGCGCTCCGCTCGCTGCAAAGAGGAATTTCCCGTGTAAGAAACACGCCACTGTGGTATTTCGTCGAAAACATCTGCTTGCCTCTGCCAGATACAACTCATCGGCGTCATCATCATCTCCGCCCATGATTTGAGATGCAAGCGATTTTATGCCCAGCCCATCATCTGCCGTCTGCGACTTAGCAGTAGCGGCAACAGGCCCAAAACCCGCGATTTGAAGTTCGGCTGAACGTGTATCTTTTGTTTCCTTCTCAACTGTTTCAATCTCGTTCATGAAGCTTGCAAAAAGGTCATCCTCCATGGCCATGGCAAAACCTCGTGGTCAGGCTTCACAGGAAACACAAGGTCAGCCGCAAAATATTGTCCAGCGCTTCGCTTGGGCGTGAAGAATTCATTGAATGCAAGTAGCGTAGCATGCTTGTTTGCAAATGTACTCTGGGCCTGCTGCACAGCTGCATCAATGCTGGAGGGCTCTTCGATACGACGTGGCCTTGACCCCCCCTGACATGACGACAGCCTGCACAAACAGACAACTCTCGTAGCACCATCGCACCAATCATGGTGACATGTGGCCAGATGCGCGCGTGGTTGTCATGGATCGTGAGTCGCCCCCCCCCCCCTACCGCCACCGCCACCGCCGCCTCGCCCACGGCCACGCCCCCCCTTGCCACCTCTGCCACGACCGCGACCGTGACCACGGCCACGACCGCGGCCACTCCCTTTGCTGTCTCCACCTTCTGTGCTTGCGCCCACCCCGCCATTTGTGGCATTGCCGCCGCCGCCGCCGCCACGGCCACCCTGCCGGCCCCGACGGCCCCCACGGCCACTGCTTCGCGTGCTGCCAGTGCCACTGCTGCAAGTATCATCAGCAGCGCTGCTGCTGGATGCCTGCTGCCCCGCCTCTCGACGAGATTGGGGCTCGGTGGCGGCAGCTGCACCCTGCCAGCCCGACAGGGGTGCGGGGGGGGCCGCAGGCTCCTCAGAGCTCGGACGAGCCATGATTACCAAACCAGACTTACGCACTACCACCCCACTAGCCGGTTCGAATTTCGACACATCTGGGGGTCCGTCGCGCTTGGCTTTTGGCTGCTTGGGGGCTTTGGGGCCTTTGTCCCCCTTGCCACCTTTGTGTTTACCCCCCTTCTCACCCTTAGCACCCTTACCCTTTGGGCCCTTGGCTGCCTTGGCACCTTTTGCGCCCTTACCTTCTGCTTTGGCGGCGCGTGCAGCCTCTCGCTTGGCTGCAAGCTTGGCTATTCGCCGCACCTTTACCATGCCTGATGCCTGCAGGGAGGTCACCAGACTGCTGGCGTTCGCGGGGGTGGCGAAGGAAGGAGTAGACAAGGGCAGCGGGGCGGGTGTGTGTACGATGCGTACAGGCACTGCTGCAGCCGCCTGGGCCTCCAAGAATCCCTTGAAGTGTGGGTCTCGAAGGATGCGCCCCTGTCTTGGGTCGCGGGCGGCTCGAGATGGCAAGTGGTACCATGCAAGACCAGCCCGAATAGCATGTCCATATTTTTTATGGGCTGCACCGGCCTCTGGAGCGGACTCTGCACTATCCACTTCCTCCTCTGTAGCGCGAGACAGCAAGGGCCATCGCAAGGAGTTCAAATACCGCAGAGCATCGTGTGCAGAGCACTGAGCCAGAACATATGCTGCACCTGGTTCAAACTGACCAGCAGATCTAAAACGAAAGAGGATCGGAAGTTATCACCACACTGTGCTCGGATTGGCTTACAAAGGGGTCTGGTCAGCAATGTAGTCCAAAGTAAGCTTGCCGCAAGGGCATGCACCAAGCAAATTCTCTAGCGCAGGCACATCCAGTACATCAGGTGCATTGTGCAAGATGATTTTAGTCGAATGGGTTGCCATGCAGCCTTTCAAGCTCGCTTCAACCGAGCCGAATTCGAGCTCTGCAGGAAGTTTCGGGAGCTGGGCGGCAGCTAATCTGACAATACCCAAACCTTAACCCGCCATACAACAGACGCTTGAGGGGTATCCAACGGAAAGTATTGAAATGCTGAATTGGCATTCTTACCCTGCGATGCACTGGCATTCCTTCTAGTGGGATAGACAGGGGGGGCTGTTTCGTTGTGCAGACAGACCTGCTCTGTGCATGACCTGTTCACATCCAAACGCACGACAAGGAGCTTTAGGGGCGAGCCTCCTCAGCATTTACTCTGATACCGAAACCCAGCTAACATGCCGCCGCCCTCCGGGAAGCCTGCTGCCGCCTCAGGCGGCAGCAGTGGCCAAGCCGCCAGCCAAGTCGCCGTCCGGGCTTTCAACATTAAAAACAAGATGAAGCGCCAAGAGGTGCACTCACTACGCAAACAAGAAAAGAAGGATCAAAAGCGAGAACGTCGTGAAAAACGAGAGCGTGATGCCGAAGAGGGTGGTTCAGAAGCAACGGAACCGAAGGCAAGAAGTGTTGTCTTCAAATTCCGCAGCATTCTTCCACGATAGCTTGCATTGCAGGTTGCTCGGACGCTTGACAGCATGCGCATGCCTGACGATACATTTGTATCGCCAGATGATGAAGAGGTTGCTGGCGATGAGGCCACAGATGAATTTGCAGCTGTTTTCAATGGAGAAGCCACCCCCAAAATCATGATCACAACCAGGCCCCGGCCAACGCATGGTGTATTCCCTCTGATTCAGGAGCTCATGCACGTCATTCCAAACAGTTTCTTTTATAAACGAGGTGCGTTGGGTGCCTTGATTTGTCTGCGGGTCTGTTTGAATTCATTTGCTTGCAGGAGAGTATCATCTAAAAGAGATCTGCGGGTACGCTGCTAAGCACGGCTTTACGCATCTGCTGGTTTTGAACGAAGCTCGAAAGGCAGCTAACATGTAAGTTCGGTCTCATAGCTTGTGCTGCCTATCTTACTTACAAATCAATTTGCAGGCTGGTCGTCATTCATTTGCCGTACGGTCCCACAGCCTGCTTCAAACTCACTTCCGAGAAGCTGGGCTTTCAAATCAAAGGCTCCGGGGCTGCCACTGGCCATATTCCAGAGATCATTCTCAATAACTTCCATACACGTCTAGGCCACCGGGTGGGGCGGCTCCTCGGATCGTTGTTCCCCCACCAACCTGAATTTGTTGGCAGGAACGTGGTCACCTTCCACAACCAGCGTGACTTCGTGTTCGTGCGTCGTCACAGATATATCTTCACTGAAGATGGGAAAAAGGCCAGGCTGCAGGAACTGGGTCCACGCTTCACACTCAAGATGCGCTGGCTGCTGGCAGACACCTTCAACACCACGCAGGGGGACTACGAGTGGTTTTTCAAGCGCCATCGGATGGAAGACAGCAAGAAGCGCTTCTTCTTGTAATTTGCAATTCACATATCCTTCCTCTTAACTTTGCTTTTCTTCTCTTTCTTCTCCTTTTTCCCTTTCTTGCGCGTTCGCTCTTTGTGTGCTGCCTTTTCCAAGTCCACAAAGTCATCGTCCACGTCCTTTTGCCTGCGGCGCTTCTTGCGGTGTGCCTTGGCTCGTTTTAATATGCGATATCTGACGCAGACGAAGATACAAAGCCCCAGTAGAATAATTCCAATTGAAATTCCAAGCAGAAGCAAGGTGTACCTTTCAACAAACGTCGGAACTTTGAGACTCAAGTGGCACGTTGAAAAACCTCCAGCAGCTGACTCGCGGCCTTCGAAGCCATCCAAGCAAGTGTATCTCCCATAGGCTTGTCCTGCCTCCAAGCTTCGCTGAAGGGGGTCAACCCAGGGCTCTTCTGAGAGCTCCCCTGCCTCGTTGTAGAATGCCCTTTTCATGCAAAGGCAGGTGCAAGTGTCGGGTGCGGTACAATTGCCACGCCCCTTGAGCATATCTTCTTCTTCGAACAGTTCCAGCTTTCCAGACATACAGGGATCCAGCTCAAAGGCAGCTATGACGGCAGGATCGACTGAGTTCAGTTCAAGAAGCATGTCCGAATCGGCGTGCACAGTACAGACAGGTGTCTTGCAGTCAAAGCCCGTCCATTCTGGGGGGCACGAACAAGTATCTGGGGCACTGCAAACTCCACCATTGGCACATTTAAAACAGCCAAGCTCTCCGCCTGTAATCCCTGCCAGGGCTCGTTCTGCAGCGGTGCAGTTGGACTCATAGAAGCCTTGTGCACACACGCTCATGCTACAATCAGATGAATTGTAGCCCGTGTTCACCTTTGGCACATCTTCGTGGACTTCATGAAGAATAGAGGGCCATTCGGCACAAATGCAGGTGTTTGTGTCACCGCATACGCCTCCCTTTTTGCAGCTGGGCTCACACGTTGGTGTGTTACAGTCATACCCAGCCCACCCGGTTGAACACTGGCAGATGTCGGGTCCAACACATGAACCTGAATTGTAGCATGCGTAAATGCCTTCGCCGGCTATGACTGGCCCCTCAATCCATTTGGCTGGAGAAACTCGGACAAAGTTTGGGTGGTTTACACGAACAAATCTGCCTGGAGACACACGCGATTGGGCCTCGTGAGTCTCCCAGCTAATAGGTGCTGGGTGCTTGAACGACCAGGAGGTCTCATATGCCCCTTGAAACCACTGTTCTTGTTTGCATAACTTGCTGGACTTGCGAGTTGCATTCATGGGTGTAAACGTCGAAGTTTCAGCACAGCCAGCCTGAAAACTAGTGCCATCCGAGAGTGTTACTGCTAGCTGAGTTGGCTCTCTGACATTGTTGAGAATAAAGCTCAAGTGCTGCACACAGATTGGCACAGTGCAGTCAAAACCAGTCCAGCCAGTCAATTGTGGTGTGCCGTCAGGGCGCTTGAAGTATGGTTGGTTGCGATTGTCCTTGAAACTTGACTCCCATTGAGTGCAATCACAAACATCAGGTGCAATGCATCGCCCCCCATTCATGCACTCTTGTGCACACAGTGGGATGCTACAATCAGGGCCAGACCAACCGATCTCACACGTACAGGTCTGTGGATGAGTGCAATTGCCATTATTCAAGCACTGCCTGAATGAAATAAGCTCGTCAGCTGAGTGCGCTGGAGGTGCAGCAGGCGCAGGAAGTCCTAAGTTTGGTGTGCCAAACCGAATCAGAGTCGTTGGAATCCCTTGAATGGGCGGATTGCTTTTTACAGTCCTGTCGCAAATTGGTACTGAGCAATCGTGCCCTTCCCAGCCAGCTGCACACTCGCACGTGTTTGGACTCAAGCACTTTCCTCCATTGAAGCACCCACGCTCAACCACATCAATGCATTCGCCACCATTTTCATCCCACCTGCCCTGTGCTGTGATGAACTTTGGGTTGCTGTAATCTACGCGAGGCATGTACGAAGCTGTCGTATTTAGCGTCCAGTCTGCCGGAGTGCCAGTAATTAGATCAGTTGCCTTTGAGGGAGTCTGACGACAAATGCGCTTGTAGCGAGCGACCGTGTACGCAGCGCGGCCCTTAGACCAGCGGGCAACTCTGTCACGCTCCCACCACTGTGTTCGCCGCCATCCCTCGTAGGTATTGTCACCCGGCGGCAGCGACGGACGCTGCTGATAAACTACTGGAAAGTTGTCTCCATTCAATTGAGGGCCATTAAATCGGGAGTAATAGTTAGGATGTTCGTGCATGTACTCGGGAAACTTAGCATTGTATGATGCAAAGCTTTCCCAAATGGTGACAGTCCGGTCGCTGGCGAATTGGTAGAATCCTTGCTGCGGATACCTTGGATCTGTAATGAGTCCAGGTGCTAGAGGGTTGAAGTACCCAATGTCGCAAACTGGTATCCTGCAATCAAAGCCCGCCCACCCGCTGGCACAAACACACTTGTCTGGGGCAGTGCAGCTTCCTCCATTTGCACAAGCGTAGACACCTTGCGAAACTCGCTGGTATGCGACGTGTGCCACCTGGCGATCTGGTTCTGCGACAGAAGGTGACGACCAGGGGTTTGAGGTGGCTTGAGGCCCCCACTCGTAGGGGCGCGGAGGTGCATATCTCCAGAACCCTGTGAGGCCACCAGTCTCAGTCTTGTACCTAAAAGCGGTAATAGCATCAGCTGATACCTCAATAGTAGTACAGCTTGTTAGTGGGACTTCTTTACGCCCCGTGACCCCTCGTGAAACTGTCATGTCACCTGCGGTAAACTCCCTTGCGTTCTGTTTGCAGTCGAACTCGTTTGTGGAGTCACACCAACTACCGAGGTCGCATTGCGAGTACATCTGCCAATTCAAAGGGCGCAATGTTGAATCTGCAAGATATGTGTTGGGATCTTTCACCAAAAAACCTTGCGTGCAAATTGGCTTGGAGCAATCATGGCCGGACCACCCAGCTTCGCACAGGCAAGTGTCGGGGGCCGCGCAGCTCCCGTGGAGGCAAGATTGGGTGCACACGGGGGTGCGACAATCGGTGCCTTGCCAGTGAGATGGACAAGTGCAAGAGTTTAGTGCTGTGCAGTTTCCGCCATTTCCACATGTTTGGGTACAAACTGGTGTGGTACAATTAGCATCGAACCACCCGTCAGCACAAGCGCACGTGTCTGGGGCTGCACAAATACCACCGTTTGCGCAGCTTTGCGCACATTGTGCCGTCATGCAGCCAGGGCCTGTGTAGCCTGCAATGCAAGTGCACTGATCGGGTCCACTGCAGATCTCTCGTTGGCCACATGGACTTGAGCAACTTGGAGTTGCACAATCAACCCCAGCCCATCCGGCAGGGCAGCTGCATTGCTCGGCCCCCACGCAGACACCTCCGTTCTCACATGGTTGACTACAAGCTGCTGTCATCATCCGGATGACATTGTTATCAGCATCAGCAATCGCCATCGTGCTGGTATCCGACAGGACAGAAAAGCGATCCAACGAAATCGCAGCAGGGAATCGGAACAGCGCACCCACTGGCGGCTGCGTATTTTTAAAGCCACACAGCTCCTCAATTGGGGCATTTGGGGAGCCGGCAATAGTCTGCACCTCTATGAAATGGTTGCTATACTCTTCCAGCGTAAACGTCCTGCGCGACTCAACCAAATCATTTGAGGAAACCAAATTCTGAAATGAACCTGGAACAGTACCTGTGCTCTGTGAATTCACCCCTTGGCCGATTTGCATCCGAAGTGTGACCATTCCACCAATTGCTGCGTCCAGAACTCCGGCATGAATCGCTGCCCTGCAGATTGAAGACCTTTCGCTGTATATGGCATTGCCCTCAACCAATGCAGAAATCCCTAAGCAGCCACTAGGGCATTTGAGACGGTAGGTTGTGTTTTCTGCACTATCTTCTACAAAAGAAAACGGCTCAGACCCAGTGCCGTTGTACGGGCCCAAGGCTTGTCTGTTACTTTTTAGTGCACGGTGCCTTGGCGGAACACCAACACAATTGTTAATGACTTTGCCATCCAAAGTACTATGGCCAGCGTTGTATACAATATTGCCCATCGACGCAGACACCATTTGGTCAAGCTTGTCTGTTGCTTGGTCGTACATGTCGCAACCTTGAGGGCGAACAATATCAACCAGTTGCTGTTCACAAGTCAACGATTTTGCCACAAGCCGCGCTGGAGATAGGCGCCGTAGTCTGCAGCTTTGTGTATCAGCCACATAAATGTGTCCCTGTGAGTCAACTACCACCCCTCTTGGCTTGTCAAACCTAGCATGATCCCCAACTCCATCTTCGTCCCCGTCTACTGTCGTCCCTGCCAGCGTCACCACTCGATTATTGGATGTGACTCCCAGCCACGAAACAGCGCTACCGCCTGAACTGATTGCCATACGGATGCGGTCACCATCCACGAACACAATATTGTCATCCCCTGCGCCATTGTCGCCCGCCTCGGCAATCGCGACATCATACGGGTGATACAGCTGCGACGAACGTAAGCTAGCATCCAGATAGCCCTGTTTGCCCTCTTTGCAGGGTGGTACACAACCTGGGAGTTCAGCTTCAAGCTCCTGCTGGTTTCCGGCTTCGTAGTCTATTGGATAGTCCATGACTTGACCAACGTATGTTGAAGTTTCACCTTTGACGAACCCAGCGCCATCCTGAACGTAGACGCGTCTTATCAAATGGTTGTTGGTGTCGGCAACGTACAATCTTGGACCGGAAATGGCGAGTCCGCGTGGGTTGTCAAATCGAGCAGCGCCTCCTACTCCGTCCGCAAAGCCACCAGGCGACAAGTCTTTGGCATTCAACAGGACTGGTTGGTCTGTCCCCCCTCCAGCTAAAGTGGACACAACCCAATCACCAGATGCCTGTTGAATGAGTTCTCGGATCCTGTGGTTGAAGGTGTCGCCAATCGCTAGATGCAGAACACCAGCTGCCTCCCAACCCACGATACCGATTGGGCTCGAAAACAAGGCGCGATTGCCAGGCCCATCGGTGAAACCATTCCGCCCTGGGATCCCTGCAATAGTATTGACTTGCTTATTGCTGCTGCTTATATGTCTGATGCAGTGATTGTCGGTATCAGCGACAAACACGTCGCCGTTTGTAAAAGTGAAGACTCCCTGAGGACGGGCGAAGCGAGCGTTTTGAAAGGGTCCGTCTACATGCCCAGGCTCCTGGGACGCTATCCCAGCCAGCGTTTCCACTCTACCTTGGGGGTTTCCTGTGGCTCTATCATACTGCCATCCGTGCTCGAAAGGTGCCGGGCTGGGGTATGATGCGCCCCAGCAACGCACTCGGCATTCCCCATAGTCACTCACGGTATCTGCGAGGCAGGCTCCGGCAGACAACATCAGGCAAATACGCTCGGCATTTCCGAAGTCATTTCTGTGTTTTACATCTGGTCCGACTGCGAATGGAGTGTCAGAAGCAGTTGGAATGTTATCTGGGAGCCCGTCTGTTGAAATGCCTTGAATTTGCATTGCGCACTTGGCATTTTGCTGAGGTCCACACTGTATATCTTCACAGATATGACACTTAGAACGCGCCCCTTCGGTCGTACAAATGTGCCCCATGTGCTGATAGTCGCTGGCAGAGCGGCCTTTGAACTCAATCAATTGGTCTGCGGTCTTCTGATATGCAGTTGGCCATGAGGGCTCAAAAACTTCTTGACACCACTGCTTATCTGTCCACTGTCTGAAATGGCGCCAAGCATTTGCTCTTGTAATGCAAAATAGGAAAAAGTGGCCAACCAATAACTTCATGGCGTTTTGCACGAAACGCGTGGACCAGCCCAACAAGACGCCAAGACCGCCACCACAATACAACAGGCGGACAAGGAAGTTTAATTTGTATGTGTGTACTTCTGGTGGCCGTGATAGCTTGCACTCGTTCTTGAATCAGGCTACTGAATTTGTGCATTGAATTCTATCAGAAGTGGCTCCTGGGCAGTCAACTGTAACGAAGAATTCAAGTGGGTCATTTGCTTCTGCACATGTGTGCATGGAAAAACTTGAATGCACACGCCCGCTCCCCCAAAGTGTCCTGTCTACTTGCATTTACAACACTGTGCTCCCGGTGAGACCCCCCCTTCGTAAGCTCGTCGTACTTCGTCGTGCAGCCCGTGAACGGGTGGACTACCAGGGTGCAGGGTGGCAGCGAGCGGCAGCAATTCAGAACACATGCATATGGGACTCAAGCCCTCCACAATGACGAAGCCTTCCATTTGGACTGCAGGGCAGTGACGCGCCGTCTTCATTCACGGGAACGGACGAGGTCGGCAGGTCAGCCGAGCTTTTGCATGGTGATGGCAATGCCCCTCCAAAATACTTCAAAGTCAAACACGGAATAGTGACAATCACAGTGAGTGCGACTGAGTTCCAGCCGGACTCGGAAGTTGGGCATTTGCTTCGTTGGGTTGGGGGGCGCATATGGGGGGATATAAATCTGACAAGCGGTTTGACTACATGACGGGCAGGGTCGGTCCACCCCATGTTAGATTTAATAGGCCATCTTGCGCCGACAGGTGCGGAAAATGTGCGGAAATTGGGAAATACGCTGCGGAAATTGCGTTTGGTTAGATAAAACCCTGCATTTCGTGGCCAGGGGGCCTCAAATTTTTAGCTTTCGCAGGGGGTGGACCAACCCTGACGGGTCGAGCGTTCCAGGCAATCTATCAGTACTTGTCACGAATAGGGTTATGTATTATGCGTTTCAAGGCCACCAGACAATTGTATTGCAGTTAGTCTGAACTTTGCAGCAGTCAACAGTGTTTCAGTGACGTTTCGTGTGGTGGCATAGTAAACCGCAATGCTTTCAAGAGTCGTCGCACCGGCATCAAAGGCCGTGAAACAAAGTGTAGGTCTAATGATTTGTGTTCAGGTTTGACACTGAGCGCTTTTCTTCGAGTTGCTTCGATGACGTGGGCACATCACACGCACGTCAGCTTTTCAGCGTATTGCTTTTGCAGGTCCTAGCTGGCCGTGTTTGTACGCAGCGCTTACAAGCTCGAGCGCCTCAGCGACTTTGCAGCACTGTCGTTGGATCTACTAAACAATCTTTGACGTCCACTTCTGCGAAAGCTCAGCGGGATACTCGCTTGGTAGGGTGGTGGCTCACAGGCACAGCTGGGTCCGTCGCAGTGATGATTTGCCTGGGCGGCTACACCCGCCTGACCCGCTCCGGCTTGAGCATGGTTGATTGGCGCCCCCAAGGGCGCGCTTTACCCTCATCCCAGGCTGAGTGGGAGGCCGAATTCGACAAGTACAAGGCGTTCCCCGAGTTCCAGAAAGTGAACCGCAACATTGACCTGGAGGAGTTCAAGAACATCTACTTCGTGGAGTGGTTCCACCGCATGTGGGGACGTGGCATCGGGCTCATTTTCTTGGTACCAGCAGCCTACTTCGCTGCTCGGGGCATGATCCCTGCCCGTGTGCGTGGGAAGGTGGCTGCGGCCGGCACCCTGGGGGCAGTCCAGGGGGGGGTCGGCTGGTGGATGGTCAAGAGCGGCCTGACTACAAACGACAAAGACGAGCGCGCCAAGAACTCCGTCCCTCGTGTGAGCCCATATCGCTTGGCCACTCATTTGGGTGTGGCATTCACAACATACTCCATCTTGACCTGGGCGGCAATGGACTTGCTGTCCAAGCCTGCAGCTGCCCTGAGCGCGTCAAACACCCGGGCTGTGCGCGCATTGAAACCCTTTGCCCTTGCTGCCACTGCTGTTGCTGGTGTGACGGCTGCATCCGGTGCCTTTGTGGCAGGCAACGATGCCGGGCGGGCATACAACGACTGGCCCCTCATGGCCGGCAAGTTCATCCCAGAGGAGATCTGGGATGAAAAACTCGGCATGAAGAACGTGTTCGAGAATACAGCCACTGTGCAGTTCGACCACAGGATGCTCGCGTACAGCACCCTGGCGACTGTGGGCGCGCTTACTCTCGCGGCCAGGCGGCCCTCCATGTGGAGCAGCCTCCCCGGACGCGCCCGGTCAGCGGTAAATGCGATGGGCGTCACTGTGCTGGGACAAGTGGGGCTGGGCATTACTACCCTCATGATGTACGTTCCTATTGGCTTGGGCACAGCGCATCAGGGTGGAGCCTTGCTGTTGTGGACCACTGCACTGTGGCTGATGCATGGCCTGCGACGGCACGCGACCAACACTGGTGCCGCCAAGGTGTCATCGGCCACAGCGGCTGCCGCACGCGCAGCTGCAGGCGTTCCTTTGCTCCTGGCAGCGCCTGCAGCTGCCTCTGCTGCTGCACAGACACCCGCCTCTCACACGGAAAGCAAGAGAGGAGAGACGCACCGACATGCCATTTGTCAGCAATAAATTGATGTGTATTCGAGACGGTCCACCGCCCCTCTGGACTCTTTCACGCACGCGGCTCCTCGATTTGGCGGCAGGCAGCCAGCAGCGCCGCCAGCTCATCACCGGCCACCCCTTTGACCCGGGCTCGGCCAGCGGAATCTGCATGTCCACGGCTGTCCCACTGTGCAAAGCGCAAGGCATCGTGTTCGTCCAGGTACACTGCTTTGTCTTCGTCGCCTTCGGTGTGTTGAGCCACCTTGGCCTTGGCAGCTAGGCGCTCCGCAATGGCGCCGGCGCGGGCCAGGGGCACGCGGGAGCCGTCCAGCATGGCCACATGGGGGGCGCCCACCGCACGTGGGTCTTTGCACCCACTGCCTGCATGCCACGCCTGCCGTACCCCCCCAGACGGGATGTCAGTGACAGCCTCCTCAAAGCGTGGGCTATCCTGATCAGCGGCGACAGCGGGTGGGCCGGCAGTGAGCTTGCTGAAGGCAGCATCAGGCACCCACACGCCCAGCCGTGGCTGCGTCAAGTCGAAGCCCAGCAACGCCTGCGGGGCTGCTGGCCCCGCCACCCCCTGCAGCACACGGGGCAAGCGGGGGGCAGCTTCCCCCGCAGCCACACTAGAGGCTTGGGCAAACTGGGAGCGGCTTGAGCGCTGCCGCTGCGCTGCAGTCCATGCTAGCTGCTCCCGGCGCAGTGCTGCTGTTTTCACCCAAGTGCGGCGCCCCCTGGACATTTCCAGGCGCCTGGCGTGGGCTGCAGCACTGCTGGGGCAATCAGCAATCACCAGCGGCAGCAGCTCAAGCGTGGCTGCCAGCACTGAGCGCAGCTCTGCAGACGCACCAGCATCTCCATCCTCCACCACGCCCGCCTGTGCAACGGCCAATTGCGCCTCCAGGCTGTTTTCCAGCGCATTGAGGTCCTCCCATCCGCGGCTGAGATCCTTTACAGGGCAGGCCGGCACGCCGGCTGCAGTGGCTTGCAACCACTGAATGATGGCCGAGCAGGTAAGTTTGGCAGCATCGAATGCAGCACTGAGAGCTCTGGCTCGATCCAAGTCCACCTCGTGCAGCTGGGTGTACTGCTGCACAGCAGGTGCAGCTGTCTTGACGGGCAGCACTGCCGCCTGCAGCTCTGCCAGCTGTTCGCTCAGGGCAGGAGGCGCGTTGAAATAGCCCGAGAAACGCCTAAGGTCGCCACCGCCGCCCCGCACCATTGAGGGTGGCACTGGCTTGTTGCTTCGAATGAGAGCCAGACACATTTCCTGCAGGGCCCGCTCCTCTGCGGCGCCAGCACCAGCCCCCCCCTGCGCCACGATGCACGCATATGCGCGCAGGGCTGCTGGCAGGTCGCCCATCTCGTCCACAGCCATCATCACACGCCGCAAGGCAGCGGCCGGCACTGCACCGGGGCCGTGCTGCCCAGGCATCTCGCCTGCAATCAGCTGCTCGGCAGTATCGGCTGCCTGCGCCAGATGCCCCGCATCCGCCAGTGCCCCCACTGCTGCCCCTTGCAGGGCGGCCGGCAGCGTGGCACCTCCTGCTGCATACGCCTGCACGCACAACAGCAGCAGCTCCTGCACAGCACCAGCATCGCCGGCAGCGCCCTGAGCTCGCAGCACAGCGCAGACCAGAGGGGTCTTTGGAAGCCCCCCGCTCCCACTCAACTCACCGAGCGCGCTTCCCAGGTGGTTGGCGCTGCTGCACTCTGCAGAAGCACCGCCAGCTGCACGCTGCAGCAGCACGCGCACCGCCTCGAATACATGGGTGCTGTCCGTGTGTGCATCTGCCTCCATGGCAGCAGCTTCCCCTCGGATGACCAAGCCGAGCCTGTCCAGGTGTACCCCTCCCTCATCCCCCAAGGCAGCCTCCAGGGGGGGCTCCTGTTCCAGGACTGGTGTTATGCCCCAGGAGGCTCCAGGAGGCTGCACGCTGCCCATCACTGCATCGGGCGTGCTTTTTGTGCCTCCCGATGCAGCTGGGCTGTGTGCCAGTTCCGAGGAGGCCTCAACCAGCGCCGCCTGCAGCAAGGCACGACCCTCGCTGGTACGCACGGTTGCGTGTGCTGCCTCGCCACGCAAAGCCAGCAGTACCGGTGCCAGCTGCTGCTTGCGGCTGGGTGCCACAATTTGCAGGCGGGAGAGAGCAGGCAGTATTGCTGCCACCCCCCGGAAGGCTTTGGGGGGGGGCACCACGCCCACCTCCAAGGCAGCATCCATAGCTTCTGCAGCTGCCATGTACTGCTCCTGCTGCAGCAGGCGCAAGATGAGCGTGCCAAACACACGCGGCTCGACGTCCCACCGCACTGCAAGCGCAGACCTGCGGCTGGTGCTGCCTGCTCCCGCCAGCGCGGCGTCATCGGCACAGCTGTGCACGCTGCCGGTGGAGTTCACACAGCGCTCCAGCAGAGCAAGCGCTGCCTGTGGGGAGGCAAACACGGGCAGTGTATCAACCACTGCACACTGCACTTCAGCATTCAGGGGCACGCCTGCAGCCTCTGCAATGTCCAGCACGAAGCTGGCGGCAGCGGCTGTGCAGGCTGGCACCGTGGCTAAACAGCGCAGCAGCAGCGCCGCAGACGAAGCGGTGTGCACGGGGCCCATGGCATTCCATGTGGCTGCCAAGAAACTCAGGGCGTCGTTCACATGGTGGGGGGAGGCGTAGGCGGCGGCTTGGCATCGCGCCGCTCGTGCTCCGCTTTTCGTGCGTGGCTTACCAGTGCTGGGCGCGAAGCTGCTGCCAGGGGGGTACGCACTGGGGGAGTAGTATCGCGGCGTGGCAGCCACCGGTAAGGACGGCAGCATGGATGCGCCGTACTGCTGCTGCGGAGAACTGGCTGCTGCCGCCTGGGCAAAAGCGGCCCCGAATCCAAAGGGGTCGCCGCCTGTGGCAGGCGTGCTTTCGAGCAGTGCCGCAGTCGCTTCCTCATCTGTCATATGGGTGCTGGCCTCCAGGGCTCCTCCTAGGGTGCCTGCAGCGGCGGTGGCTTCAGGCTCAGGGGCACCCCCCCCCAGTGCCAGCACAGCGGGGCCCAGCCCCTGCAGCAGTGCCCGGGGCCCAGCCACCAAGGAGTGCTCATCACGGGGAATCAACATGCCCCCTTGGGCTTCCCACTGCCCCGCCTTGACGTGCTTGCTGCCCAGCGTGCTGCTTTGGGTCCACTCATCGCGGGCTGAGTTGGCATGCTCCCCGCCAGCAGAGCGGTCGCCAGCCACGCGCCGTTGGCGGGAGACACCCACCTTGCGTGGAAGCCACGAGTCGTTGTTGGATCTTGGCGGCTTTTTGGCCCAAGGGGCAGTCACTGGCGGCATCCCAAAGCGTGCAAACACCTGCAGGAGGGCGTGCCACGCGGAGGGGCCAGGGCTCACGCCTGCAGCACGGAAGGACTGCACGACACGCACTGCAGCAGTGGACACCGACACGAGCGACATCTGGTGTTCGGATGCGGTTGTAGCAGAGCGCACCAGGTGTGTCAGCAAGTGCGTCAGCAGCTGTGGTGACAAACTGTGCCCTGAATTCAGCACGTGCTGGACGGTAGCGACAGCCTCAGCAAACTGCCCAGCGGCAAGATACTTGTCCACCACAGCACGGGTTGCCCAGGTTGCATTCTCACCAAGGGTGTGTGCCACCCCAGGTGCCATGGCACGCTGCAGGGCCAGCGCCGCCTTGGATGGAGATGCCTCTTGGCCAATGCTATGAGCAACGCGAAATGCGTCCGTTGCTCTGTCAGCGTCCAAACCGGTTGCAATCGCAGAGCGCGGAGTACTTTCTGAGACAGCTTTTGTACTTGTGGATGGTGCGCTGGCTGTACCATGCTCGTGGGCAGCTCGGCGGGCCTGTAGTGCCTGCGGAAGTTGATCGCGGAAAATGTGAGGCCTCAAATACGCAGATAAGCACGATTGCGAAAAAAGGGGAACACACAGCCACGCACCGCAAAGCGCAGTTGACGATGCATGCCTTGCACAGTTGTTGAGCCGCTCAATCAATTCACGTGGGCGCAGTTGCAAAGGCCAGGTTCTTGCCGGGAGGTTGGAGAGCTACAGCTTTGATGCTGGCAGTGCTTCACACCAGAGCAGGCTGCATCCAGTCACACACTGCAACCGGCAAATAGCTCACGCGATGCTCAGAATTGCAGCATCCGGATCATGCTGGCCTGGTCACAGCTGACTGTCAGCAAGGTTGTTGACAGCTGCTGCGCAGGGGGGTAAAAGGGCTTGACGATTGCAAGGATGCTTTTTCAGATGCAAGCCGGCAGGGCCCATTCAGGAATGCACTTGCTCCAGCAGCACCGCGATCGGTTGGGCAGAAGGTGCTGGAGAGCTCTCCTGCCAGCTCCTCCCCCGGGGCCCTTGCCTCGATGTGTGGGGGCTGCTGGAAGCAAGGCAGTACGAGGACACTGCTGCGGGCGCTGAGAAGGCAACGCCACCAGCAGGGGCTTACCATGCCCCGCACTGCCGTGTGTGTGTCGCGCTCTGCACTGATGGCGGCGTGCACTGCCAGGAATGAGCGGAGACACTGGCAGTGAGGCACCACAGCCCCCTCAGCAGTGCAAGCGCAGTGTACACTGCACGCGCTTGACACCAATTTGGCATGTGCTACGCCTGGCCTGTTGCTTTGGTGGGAATCGCGTGTTGGTCGGTGTGAGGGGAGGGTGCGTTCACCCTCTGCACAGGCACATCGCCGCACCCACTGCACTCGCTGCACCCCCCTGCAGGCATGCTGCGCAGATGTCTGCTCCCGATGCAGGCCTGCACGATGAAGCCGGCGCCAGGTCTTGTGTGGGGCTGTCCACCACACGCCCCCTGACACATTGGTCGCGGAGCCGTGACCGCACCCTGCAGCACACGCCCCCAGACTGTCTTGACAGGCAGCGGTTTGGAATCATGTCATGTCAGAAGACTACCCACTCAGCCCGAACAAAAATTCTGTGATTGCTTCTTTCGTGCAGCTTGTCGCTTGTGGACCGTTCAGGGAATCCGCACAGTAGCAGCCGTTTTTACCGTTCACACCATGGGTTTGCTGGATTTGCTCCGCAAGCTGAAGAAGACCGAGAAGGAGGCTCGCGTCCTGGTGTTGGGTCTGGATAACGCTGGAAAGACTACAATCCTCAAGGCAATGTCTGAGGAGGATATCACACAGTGCGTGCCAAGCTTACCAGCAGCTACCACGCCACGCGCTCACCAAAGGTCGACTTTTGTGCAGCATCATGCCCACTCAGGGATTCAACATTAAGTCTCTTCAAAAGGACGGCTTCAAACTGAACGTATGGGATGTTGGTGGTACGTTGTGCTCGCCCGTTCTTCCCCCACAGCTCGAAGCAAACGAGTGTTGCTGGCACAGGTCAGAAGGCCATTCGCCCTTACTGGCGCAACTACTATGACAACACTGATGCATTGGTATGTACACATGAAAGAAACTGTGCAGTACAGTGCTAGCAGTTTTTTTCATTTCCCAGGTGTTTGTGATTGACAGCGCCGATCAGGACCGTTTGGAGGAGGTGAACGCTGAGATCACAAAGCTGCTCACCGAAGAAGACAAGCTGGCTGGCGTGCCTCTGCTGGTGTACGCAAACAAGCAAGATCTGCTTTCTGCTATGTCTGCCGAGGACATTGCGACTGGCTTGAACCTGACTGGCATCAAGGACCGCTCGTGGCAAATCCAGGCCTGCTCCGCCAAGGCTGGGGAAGGCCTCAGCGAGGGGATGGAGTGGCTCGTGACCACCATTCAGGAGCGCGAGGCAGAGGCAGAGAAGAAGTAATTTGTATATCAACACGCAATTCATAGCATGTGCAGCGCCGCGTCTATCCACCACTAACCTTGCACACACGCAACACCGCCAGCATCTCACTGGCTGCCGCCGCCCGCTGCTGCGGTCTCCAGCGCAGTGATACGAGCTGCAAGCGCCTCCTTGGTCGCCTTTTGCATCTGTAGGGCCTCATTCTTGTCCTGCAGCTCAGAGGTCAGGTCCGCTACAAGGCGCTGCAGCGAAGCCACCACCTCCGGGCCAGCATGAGAGGAGCCCGACAGCCCACCAGCAGGCACAAAGGAGCGGCTGGAGGCCGGTGTGGTAGACATGCCCCCAGAGCCCCCACCCACCCCACCATATGCGTCCCGGGAGGGTGTGGGGGGGGACGCTGCAGGGGCAGCCGCCGCCTCCGCCCGCAGCAGCTTGTTCTGGGCCTGCAAGTCCTCCACTTGGGAGTGCAGACGCTGCAATTGGGCGGGGTCTGCAGCTGGGGCAGCTGGCGGTGCGCGCATTTTCTGCATGTCTCGCTTCAAGCTGGCCAGTTTCCGCTTCAAAGCATTCCTTTCAGCGGTGATGTCGTCCACCGTGTCCCGGGTGTGGCTCAGCTCTGCCTCTGCAGCGGCAGCCTTCTCTTGCGCTGTGGTTGCCAGCTCTGCCTGCGCCTGTACCTCGCCCAGCTGTGTTTGCAGCGCCTGCAGCTGCTCCTCCGCCGCTATGCGCTTCACCCCCTCCGCAGCCAGGTCCTTCTGCAGACCCTCTGCGCGGGCGGCAGCCTTCTGCCCAGCCTCAGCAGCAGAAGTGCTGGCTTGTCGAGCCTCCACCAGTGCCCCACGCAGTGAGGCTGCCTCCCCCTCATGCGTTTTGAGCTTGGTGTTTGCGGCGGCGGCAGCCCCAGTGGCGGCGTCACGAGCTTGCTCAGCCGTGCGCAGCTGAGTCTTCACGTCGCTGACTGCCGTCTGCAGCTGTGCATTTTTAGCTTGCTCTTCCCTGAGCTCACCCTGAGCAGCTGCTAGCTTTGCTTCCAGCTGCTTCACCGCGGCCTGGCTTGTGTCCAGCTGGGCCTGCAACTGAGCCGCCTTGCTCTGTGCGTGCTTTGTGTCAGCCTCTGCCTCCTTCAGGGACGCCCGCAGGCTGCCGATGAGCTTGGCTTTTGCCGCTAGATCCGCCCCAGAGCTGCTGGCTGTGCTGCTGGCAGCCTCAAGATCTGCCTTGATTTTGCCGTTGTCGCGGCGGAGCGTATCGGCAGCATTGCGCGCTTCGGACAGGGAGGCCTGTAAGCTGGCCACCTGCGCCACTGTGCTCTTCAGTTCTCGCTTGGTGCTGCTGTGTGCTGCTTTGCTTGTCTTGGCGCTGCCCTGCATGTGCTCCACTTGCCGTTTCAAGGAGGCCACCCGCGCGGAGAGCTGCTCGTTCTCCTGCGTGGCATCCCGCAGGGCAGCAGCCTGGGCCGCACTGTGCACAGACGCAGCCTGAGCAGCTGCTGCTACCTCCACAGCATCTGCTTCTGCAGAGGAGTCATCAGTGCCCGAGTGGCTAGACACAGTCCCAGGCGCGGCCTCAGGCTCAGCGCCGTCGCTGGGTGAAGCTTCCTCGCCGTCGCTGTCGGCATCCCGATCTTCCGTCAGTTGCTGTGCTGCATGTGTGGTGTCCGAGGATGAGTCTGGGCTTGCCTCGGGTGTGTCCTCGTCCGCTGCGGCACCAGCTGCCACCTCAGCAGCGCTGTCCTGGCTACTGGGGCTCGCTGGCTGCCCCCCCGCAGCGGCGCACCACTCGCGCATGACCAGCGCTAGTAGGTCTCTGTCCTGAGGGTCGCGGAACTTGAGCTGCAGAAAGACTTGTCCATCTGCAGCAACAGGCGTGCCCCCAGCAGTGCAGGCGGCGGCGGGCAGGGTCACTGTGGCACTCATGATGGCAGCGGTGGCGAGCTTCACGGAGACATCTGGGCCCAGTGGCACACACAGGGTCTTATCCAGTGGGCTGTCTGCACCAGGTGTGGTGCCAGCACCCCCCTTGCCGCCCAGTGCCCCCCCCTGCTCCTCTTCCAGCATATGCCGTGTGCTTGCCGTATCATGCAGCTGCAGCTGCGAGGGGGTGAGCACCAGTCGACGAGGTGCATTGTAAGTGCCTTCTCGCTCGACAGTGATGACCAGTGTACCCTCCTCCACAGCATCCTGCTGGGCTTCTTGCAAGACAGGCGGTGCCGTTACTGGCCCCCACTCACCGAAGGCTGACAAGCCAGCGTCATTTCGGGCCGTGGCACGGCACAGCAAGCGCGCCCCGATGTCGTCAGCGCTGGGCTGATAAAAGCCACCAGTGACTTCTTTCAGCTCTTCAAAGTCACCTCCCGCAGCTTGGCGGTACCAAATCATTTGAAGCAGAGCTTCGTCGCCAAGCCCGCCAAGCATTCGCTCGCCAGCGCGTGCAGTGACAATATCAGAAATGTATGGCCCACCATGCAACTCAAACTGCTCACAAATTTCAAGCAGTTGTTGTTCTGCCTCACTGCGTTGCGCAGCTGCTTTGGTGCCTGCAACTCAAACAGTGAGATGGCAATTTGCTTGGCGTGGTGCCGGCCACATACTGGCTTGACTCAGTTCCATCTTCTGAGGCCCACCAAATCCTTTAAAAAATGAAGTTGTCTTCATCCCCGCTTCACGCAAACGAGTCATCGCGTCAGCCATGCTACAGGACGCTGCGAGGCTGTGCAGATAATTCCTACAACTTCCGCATCAGCTTCCCAATGCAAGCTTTGCAAGATTGTGAATGCACGAACGCACGAATGCACCAAGCACATTTCAAGCAGTGCTGGACATTTTTTTGGGGCGAGTTATTTGCAACATTTTGTAATACTCAATCTCAATCATGTGCTTCCAAACAAGACTGTTCATTCACGTAAGGCTTTGAAACAAGATGCCTACAAAATTGCTTTTGGCTCACACCAGCCTGCACTTTCCGACGATTCACTACGCTTACACAGACAACAGGTTGTGTGATTACTGGACCTCTGTGTCAGTCTGCATACATCCACTTTTCGGTGAGAGCCAATGTCGTAGCTTGTGCTTGTCTCAGATTCGAAGAGCTTGCTGGATGCTGCCCTTCGAGTATCTGTCTGCTGGAATTTGCTCTTCGCAAACGAATTTCCCGACAAATTGAAATTGTCATGCGCCGGGCCTTTTACTGTGTGTGGGGGCTGGTGCAAGCTGAAGCTCTCTCGCCTTGCGTGAGCCCCTGGCTTTGCAGCGTCTATTTCCGCATCAGCTGCATGCATTGCCACTGGCCTGAAATCGTTGGGAGGCACATTGCATGGCTCAAGCAGCAGCGCGTGTTTCGTTCGAGCTCCGACATTGCTGGCTATTTGCCCTTGTGGTGTTTGCTTTGGCAAACTGTGCCAGAAGCCAGCAGCGAAAGGCCGGTCTCTGTGTAGCCGCTTTCAACGACCTTCTTGTGCAGATCATGAAGCTTTTGTTGGCAACTCGTGAGGTCGAGATCCCCGAGGGTGGTATGTTCGAAAGCCTACGTGTTTCAACTGGCATAAGTCATGATTGCACTCCTTTGCAGTGACCGCCGTGGTCAAGGCCCGCTCCGTGACCATCACTGGTCCCCGTGGTGTGCTCTCCCGCGAGTTCAAGCACATGCAGGTGGACATTGTCAAGGAGAGCGACGAGAAGCTGCACCTTGCAATGTGGTTCGGCCAGCGCAAGCAGCTCGCCTGCCTGCGCACCGTGCAGTCCCACATCCAGAACATGATCACTGGTGTCACCAAGGGCTTCCTGTACAAGCTCCGCCTGGCATACGCCCATTTCCCCATCACTCTTGAGTTCGAGGGAACCGAGGATGCACAGATCGTGATCATCAAGAACTTCTTGGGCCAGCGCCTGAACCACGCCCTGAAGGTGCCCAAGGGTGTCACTGTGTCCAAGTCTGATGACGTCAAGGACCAGATCGAGGTCACCGGCAACAGCGTGGACGATGTGTCTCGCACTGCTGCTCTCATGCACGGCAGCGCCAAGGTGCTGCGCAAGGATATCCGTAAGTTCCTGGATGGTATCTACGTGTCCGAGAAGGGCCCCATCGGCGAGCTGGCGGCCATCTAAAGCTGTCTTTCGTAATCCACACATCATACTCACTGGAGTACACCACTCAATTGACTCCTTGATGACTCTGTTTCCACTTGAATAGGAGGTTTGCTTCGTGCATGCGTCTGGTGTCCATCGCGATGGGGCCTTTTACATGAGCCCTGGTCAGGGCAGGGTCGGTCCACCCCATGTTAGATTTAATAGGCCATCTTGCGCCGACAGGTGCGGAAATTGGGAAATACGCTGCGGAAATTGCGTTTGGTTAGATAAAACCCTGCATTTCGTTGCCAGGGGGCCTCAAATTTTCAGCTTTCGCAGGGGGTGGACCAACCCTGACCAACCCTGCAGGGCCTGGCTCAGCGCCGCAATTCTCAGCACATAAACAGTACCAATTGATGGATTACGGTTTGCTTGGAAGATACTTGTGCTCTCCATATCGTCCGCAAGAATGGCAGGTGAGTCGATTGAGCCTTCATGCTCAAAGCAAAGCTAGTCAGGCAAATTCTTTCCACGCGCAGATGCCAGCACTGCTGAGCAGCGGTATGTGGCACGTTTATGACCCTGTCCATATTGTCGTCCATGATTTTATTTGCGCAGGCGTGCTGATAACCGTAAAGCTGCTCGGGCATCAAGGCTTAGAAAGAAGGCGAGACTAGGTACGAAGTGGCTCAGGCTTCTCTCCTCTGCATACTGCTTCAGTCTGTGCTTGCACAGAAGAGTTGCAGCGCAGCATTGTCTTTCTCACCAAAGAAAATACAACATTAAATGAACGCTGCCAGGTGTGTGCTCTTGGTGCCGTGCTTCATTATCAAGAATCGCACTCTCACTCATGTTGATCAGCTGCTGGAAAGCGCCTTGTTCACCAGTGTGCCTCCGTCGACAAAGGACCTTGTGGAGCATCTGAAGGCAGAAAATAGCGCACTTAAAATTGCTTTGTACGAGTCAGTCACTACTTTGGCCCGTGCAGCCGCAGTCACTGGTGGTGAATCCTTGGCGGCTGCCCTGCCTGCCTTTGTGGCGGAGGGGCAAGCACAGTCAGCCGCCCCGGCACTGCAGCAGTTCTCAAGCTCAGCACACACATATGAAGGCAGCCACAGCTCACGCCGCCTTCCCACGCCCGAAGACCCCCCTGCCGCTTGATTGGTGCCCCGTGGTGGCCTTGTGTCTGCCTTTCACATCGAGTTTGCTCTGGACAGAGGCAGCCTCAGCTCTCCACAGAATCGTGCATCTGGCGGAGGCCAGATTCCTGCTTGCAAAAGTTCTGCAGCAGCTCCATGCCGTGCTCAGTGAGGATACTTTCGGGGTGAAACTGAACCCCTTCCATCCAGAAACGCTTGTGTCGAACCGCCTGGATGATGTGATTATCAGTTTCAGCAGAAACCTCCAAATCATCGGGTAGAGATTCATGGCTACCAGCTAGCGAGTGGTAACGAACGACTTTGTAGGGTGACGGCAGTCCTTCAAACACGCCTTGGCCATCGTGGGTTATAGCGCTGCTCTTACCGTGCTTGATTTCGCCAGCAAAACAGACAGTGCCACCATAAGCCTCGTACATGACTTGCATGCCCATGCACACTCCTAAGATGGGGATTTTCTGTGCAAATCCAAGCATGGACGATGCAAAGATCTTTCTTTGCACTTCCAACATACCCCGGCAAATGACTTCAAGGCTGCTTCACAAACCCCAGCATCCGACGACGGATGGCCCGGCCCTGGTGAAAGGACCAATCTACTTGGCTTCATGTGTTGAAGTTGCTCCACGGAAATTTTGTCGTTACGGAAGACCTGAGATCAATCACGGGCGATACGGATTCCGCGCTACGGCAGCGATGCTGCGGCAACATACATGTACTTCAGTCCCCAGACGGCAGAGGTACTGCACGATGTTGAATGTGAAGGAATCATAGTTGTCGATCAGTACAGTCAATCCAGGGATGGTCTTCTCAAGTGGCTGATACTTCTGTGCGTCGTGCACAGAGCTTGTGTCTGACGTGCCCGCCATATCTGGTCCTTTGATCACGAGGGAAATTGCCCGCAATTCATTCAAATGTGCAAGTACGTGCTTAACCAGTGGTCAATCATTCATCTGTTCATGCATTGTACATGAAGCGTGCAACCTGCGTTGGCAGACGCTACGCCCCCCTGGCGGACGCACACATTTCAGGCAGACCTCCTGCGCCTCGCAGCATTTCCCCAAGCAGTACACCTCTCGAGCAAGTGTATTGGCATGCTGTACTGTGAAGATGTACGTCACTGCATCACCGCCGCTTCAGCTTCTGCGACAGCGCTTTGGCTGACTTGGTTGCAGTGTCTGCTGCGGCCTGCGCCGACACGAGAGCAGCCGCATTGCGCTGCAGCAGACGCTGCAACATGCTTGCCTTTTGCTGCACCTGGGCCCGCTTCTGTTCTAGCTGCTGGAGGGTGGACTTTGCGGCATCTCTGGCTGCTTCACACGCCTGCAGGTGCTTTTCGCCCCCCTCCACCACCCCTCTCAGCCGCTGCACATGGCCTGAAGTCAGCACCATGCGCATGGAACTTACTGCATACGATGGCATGGGAGGAATATGGTCTTTGCACTTGAGAGCTCGCCGTCGGTTGCCAGTTTGCTTGAATCCCAGTGCCGCACACAGCAGCTCTGGGTCCTGCGCCGGCGCCGAAGCGGCTGCTGCACCTCCGGCTTTCATGCCGGGGGGCAGACCATTGCGCTTTGCATCTGGCGTGATGGCTTTCACGCTGGGTGTGGGTGGGGCTTGGGCATGGGCTTGTGTACGTGAGGGTGCAAGGGCCGGCGCCGGGGCAGAGGCCCCCTGCATTGTGTGACCAGGGGGGGGGGGCTTGCGGGGCTTTTTCGGTGCTCCTTGCACGGGATGCACATGTTCACTACCCTGCTGCTGCGGTGCTGTGCTGGGCAGGGGCCGCTTGGAGCCACCGTGGGTCCCTTTGGCCGGCCTTGCCGCTGCTGCACCGCCCCAGGCGGCAGAAGCAGTTGTGGATGCCGGAAGCGGTGGTGGAGAAGGGAGCATTAAAGGGGGGGGTATATCCCCACCCCTGCCGGCAGCCCCCTGTGGCAGGCTCGGCAAGGATGTTTCCGAGGCGAATGGTGCGGACACTACCCTGTCCAGTTCCAACTGAGGCAGTATTTGTTTTATCTTTCCAACCAGTGTCCTACCAGAACCCAAGAACACCACACTAAAATTCAAGTGCGTACCTGCTAAGAATAAAGCTTCAGCCTGGACACTCATTTCATGCCGCTACGCTCAAAATTCTGCAAACTTTTTCCTGCAACACTGGTGGACAAGCTGCGCTTGCAAGGCAGTAATTCTGCTCACACACAAACCACTACTACCTCATATAATTGAGCACGTATTAATGTGCCGATTCTTGTTGCATTTAAAGATCTGGCAGCTTATTGCGGTCCAGCTTCACGGGCTGCTTTACTCTGCTGCTTGGCTGCAAAATGGATGGCCCCTCGTGCATGCCAATTCTCCAAGTATTGCGGGTGTGAATTTGGTAGGTTGACTTAGCATACGGATCAATTTTTACTTCTGCATCCATCCATGAGGTCCTACATTTCTGCGTGCAATACATCCACGAGATTTTGCCTCCAGCCGAATCCCTGAAATTGCACGCTCCAGTGCGAGCTTGCCAGTCGACTGTCGCAAGCTCTACTCTCACCCGCAGAGAGTTTCCGCCTGATACCCAGTTCTAATCATAAGGCCCTCTGCATTGTGTAGTGCAGCTTTGATTGCAGCCCGGTCTTGATAAGCTAGTTGCTGAAGCACTGTCTCCGCCACGACAACTCAACACAATGGCTGCTGCTGACTTCCTCAGCGAGGATAACCCGTGCGGTATCGCCTTACTCAATTTGGTTGCATCTGGCTCTTCTGTTATTGCCGAGCTGAACCGTCTGGCTGAAGCAACTCCGGACGCTTTTGTGCCAGGCTCCGCGGCCAACTCTCGATACGCTGCCCTGATGTTTGAGATCAACTACCTGTCCAATTCAGAGATGTATGAGCAGCGCATCAATGCAGATGCACATACAAGTGAGTTATCAGAAGAGTTTGGCGAGTCCTACGGTGATGTAGTGGCTCGCTTTTACACCCTGTTTGAGAGTGTGGTCCAGTACCACGCCGACCTCCTGAAGTTCCTCACGGACCTGAAGCAAGGTTTTTACATTCAGCACACCCTTGAGGATGTGCTCCTGAACATGGATGGTCGCCAATTAATGTGTGAAGCATTCTATTTACTGGGGGTCATCCTTCTGCTGCTGGATGTGCGCATTCCAGGGCCAATGCGAGAAGCTCTCATTGTCTCCCACGTGCGCATTGCCGGTGAGGGCGCCACACAAGAGCTTGAGAGCGTTGCACGAGTCTGCAAGAGCTCTGGCTTCCTACCCACATCGCCCCCTCGGCGCCCAGCGTCCTATCCCGAGGCGTACCTGGATCGCCTGCCTGTGCCAGCTGGCGTTGTGGAGATGCTGCTAGACCGCCTCCGGTCTGACGACGTGTACGGCCTGACCAGGGTGTTCAGCACGCCATCACTACGTGCCACTGCCCTGTCGCGTCAAGCAAGCATGCTGTATGTGATCCTGTTCTTCTCACCGGAGACGTTGCACAAGAACAAAAGCGCCATGCGGGAGGTGGTCGACAAACACTTCAACGACAACTGGGTGCTGCCGCTGTACATGGGGCACTTGGTGGACCTGTCAGTGGAGTGGCAGCCATACAAGGCTGCCTCTGATGCCCTGAACAGCGAGCCCCTGGACCTGTCGTCATTGAATGGCTCGGCCCAAAAGTGGCGCAGCATGCTCACCACTGCCAGCACAGCGCTTGAGGAGTACCGCAGAGAGGGCATCTTGACAGACCAATTCGTGATTGACCACCAGGCGGAGCTGCTGGCGTGCTTGCGCGACGCCAACGCCTCCCTGCGCTGGCTGTTGCTGCAGAGCCGCACCAGCCACAAGAAGGCTGCGGCGCTGTTCCAAAAGAAGTACCCGGTGGACTTGGCCATCATGCTGCAGGTGGTCATGCGCACAGCACAGTTGGAGCACAAGCTGCGGGAGCAGCTGGGGCAGCTGCTGGATGAGAAGCCCCAGCGGTGGGAGGCGGCACGGGGCGCAGGGGTGCAAATGCTGCGAGACCTGTCGTCCTTCTTCGGCGGCCAAGTGGCGCTGTCCCGCGTGGCGGCGGACGACGACTTGCGGGATTACTTCGGGGGCCTGGCAGACAAGGTTGCCTCCCTGGATATTGCCCGTGCCCGTGTGGCTGGGCGCACCATCCAGGGCATCATCAACGGCCTGGAAGAAATCGAGAGCTTCGAGGTGATTGACACCAGCACACAGGTGAAAGAGTACCTGGGGGCCACCCGGGAGCAGCTGGTGGCCATGGTGCGTGTGGTGAACCTCAGCGACGGCGTGCTGCAGGATCTGGATGACATCGCCAACATGGCGTGGGCGTGGGGGCTCAAGGCGCAGCTGGTGCCGTACATGCAGGAGCACATCAGGGCACAGCCCAGCAGCATGCACCTGCTGCGAGCGCTGTTCATCAAGCTCGCCTCGGTGCTGGATGTGCCCATTCAGCGCATCATGGAGGCGGACTCCCCCGATGCGCTGTCTGTGGCGCAGTTCTACTCCTCCAGCCTCGTGGCGTACGTGCGGCAGGTGCTGAATGCCATCCCGGCTGCGGTGTTTGGGCTGCTGCGAGAGATCAACACCAAGATGGCCTCCGAGATCGGCGTGATCCCCTCCAAGCTAGAGGCCACGCAGTTGAAGCAGTACGCCTCGGTGGGCGCTCGGTATGACGTCAGCCTGCGCACACACCGCATCAGTGTGTTCACTGAAGGCGTCATGAGCATGAAAGAGACGCTGCTGGGGGTGATTGAAATGGACCCCCGACAGCTCCTGCACGAGGGCATCAACAAGTACCTGGTGGACCAGGTCACCCACGCCCTGGACAGCGGCTTGGCGTTTGACCTGCGGCGGGGCCGCGGCAGGGACCCTGTGCGCGCTGTCTCTTCCCAACTGGCGGGGCTGGCCTCTGGGCTCAGCACCTTCCGCCGCTCCTTTGAGTACGTGCAGGATTATGTGGATTTGTACGGCCTCAAGGTGTGGCAGACGCAGCTGACACGGGTGCTGTCGTTCTACACGGAGCAGGAGTGCAACCGCTTCTTGAAGAAGAAGATCCTGCCCACTGCGTCTGTGCACCAGTCCAGCGAGGCGCCCATTGGGCTGCTAGTGGACAAGGAAGGCACCACCTTCATCGGGCGCCTGGGTGCCGCGTTGATGGAGTTGAGCTCTCCCGAGCACGCCCACTACTCCCCCCTGGCGCACAGCTGGGTGGACAAGGACGGCAACGAGGTGATGGGGCTGACCTTCTTCGGGCTCCTGCAGCAGTCCCTGGGGGTGCAGGGGCTGCTGTCAGCCGACCGCCTGCTCTCATTTAACGTGGGGCACACGCTTGGGCGCATCTTCGGGGCCTTCAAGGACTCCTCCGGCGTGGGCGCCACCGAGAAGCTGCACGGCATTGTGAGCGGCCTGGGCCCCCCACAGCACGTGTCGCCGGCAGGCAGCAAGGGATTCAGCTCTGCGCTGAAGAACTTCCGCAGCCTGCCTGGGCTGTGTGAGTCCCTGGTGGCCATTGGGCGCTGCCAGCTCACGCGCTGCCACCTGCAGGACCAGCTGCTGTTCGCGTGTCGCCTGGACAGCAACTTGCTGTTCAATGCTCTGCGCACCATGAACTCAGCTGTGCTGCTGGACGTGCGACGGCACTATGCCGACCCCGAGAAGCATGCCTACCCCAGCATGCAATCCCACCTTCTGCCTGAGCTGACGCGACACGCTGAAGCCGCAGGGCTGGGCGACCCCCTGTCCAAGATCTACAGCACTGCTGCGGCCCTGCCCTGGTTTGGTGTGTACTTGGGCTGCGTCATGCTGTTCGCGGTGCCCATGCTGCAGTACGACGGGGAGCTGGCCACGCTTGTGCCTGCTCGCCGCGCCAAGACGCCCATCGACGGCATGGCTTTCGCGGTGGGTGTGGGTACGGTGCTGCGGCAGCTGCACCCACAAGTCACCAAGCAAGCCCTGGCGTTCCTGGGGCACTTTGTGCGTACTTCCCTGTATGAAAGCTTCAATTCCTCCAAGCCCAGTTGCCCCGAGGACATCCCCAAGCTGCTGTGGCTGGTGCTGCAGCTGCAGGCGCGGGCTGCCATTCCGCTCGCGGTGCTGCACGAGTACTTTCCTGCTCACATCCTATCCACGCTTAATGTTGAGTAGTTGCGTGCAGCAGGCACAATGTATTTCATTTATGAACACCTGTGTTCGTGTCTGTGTCTTCATGCAGGGAGGCAGCTGCATCTGCGATCAGCGCAGCTGCATCGTGCCCTGCGGCGGCATGACCGTGCCCCCCCCCCCCCTCCCACAGCTCCCACATGGTGAAGGCCAGCTCCAGCATGAGGATCTGCACAATGAGCACCTCCAGGCGGTGCATGCGACCCTCCTCCTGCTCGTGAATGACGTACTTGACGCTGCTGTCGGCATGCTCAAGGGCGGCCTCCAGCCCCGTTTGCCGCCGATCCAGCTCCAGCTCGTCCTCCAGGAGATCCGCCAGGGCGTCGTGTCCGCTGTGTGTTTCGAGAACACCCTCGCCTGAAGTGTTCCTGGACAGTGCAGTGCGTGTTCGGCCCCACTGGTTGAACAGGTACACGGCGTCCCGCAACACGCTGATGCGCGCCCGCAGCGCATGCAGTGCTGCACGTGGCACTTTGCCTGCCGCACCTCGGGCCACGTGGTTGTTCAGCTCCACCATCGCCTCGTGCAGCCCGTCCACCGCTCGCTCCACTTGCTGCAGGGTAACGCTGTGGGCCATGGCCGAGGACACCAGCCACACAGAGGGCAGGTCCAGGCGGCGTAGCACGATAGGCAGGGCGCCCTCCATGCTGTGGGCCCATGTCTCCATGGGGATGCTGCCGTCTGTGCCGATGGTCATGAAGTCCACGGGCTTGCTGGTGCCCCCCAAGGCTTCCACTGCTGGGCCACTGGTGCCGATCCACTGCCGCGCCAGGTGGGCGCTGGTAAATGCTGCAGGCACGGCAGTGAGCGCTGCCGCTGCTGCCGCCGCTGCCGCTTCCGCAGGGGGAGGTGTCGTCGCAGGGGCGTGTGGCCCATCTGCAGGGGGGCCCTTCCTCCGCAGAGAAGCCACAGCTTGTTGCACAGATGCCCAAAGCTGTTTAATGGGAGACGCTGCACTGGCTGGGCTGCGCAGTGCCTGCAGCAGGTTGTCCGGCAGGGTGGGGTTGCTGAGGGGGGAAGCCACACCCCGTGACGTGTCCATGAGCACGCTCAAAATGTCGCGTGCAGCCGCAACATCGCAGTTGATGAGCACAACAGAGCCGCGACGGTGCACAACAACGTGACTGGCCTGCCTTGCAAAAGGGCGCTCGTCCCGTGTCCCCTCACGCACTGGGACTTCCTGGGGGCGCTGAGACAGAATGAGGGCATCAGGGACATGCGAAACGAACCAGCGCCGGCCTGCGCCGCTTTGGGACAAAATACGCTGCAGCAGAGGCAATTTAATTGTCTTTGCAATTACTGTGGCGAGTATTCGTGCTTTGCGTAGGTTGTGCTGTGCGTCCTCAGAGCCATTTGTGCTATCTGAAGCGAAGCTTCGATTTCCGCAGGGAGCTTGGAAAGATGTGCTCGACTGAAATACGCGCACTGGCTCCACAGCAGGAACCCCAACGGAGGAATATCCAGACATACCTGTTCGTTGGAAGACCTGCTTGGCTGTGCTCTGCTCATGCCGACTCCATCGCTGCAGTAGGCGAGCAGACGCAGGCCACTTCAGCATCTTCGGCAGCTTGGGACGAGCTTGCGACAAAGTGACTGGCCGGGCAGATAACAACTGCAATTCATCTGCGTAAATATCCGGGACACTTCGCGAAACTCAAATCTGTTGAACAGTGCATTCTGCGTAGGGCGGCTTCCAAACTGATGGGTTAGTTCTGTGTAGGATGGGTGCTCCGGGGGGGGTGAAGGGTGCATGCCACTTTTCATGCAAAGAGCAACATAATTAGCAACTGCGATAGTGCCTGCAGCTTCATGGGCTGAAGTGCAAGCTTCTGGACATGTGGGGGTGTATTGCAGAAAGAAACAGAAAGGCACAACACGGCCTGCAGGGCACCCCACGAAAAAGTGAAGCAACAACAAACTGGCCTGACAGCGCTTACAGCTGCAGAGGCGCCTGCAGCTCGCGCGCTCTGAAGTCATCGGAGGCGCTGGGCGGCTGCGTGCCGCCTCCAGGGGCCCCCAAACACACTAGGGGGGTGCCGCTGGCGTCCACAGACAGGGACTGCGTCAAGGTGATTCCGTTTCCCACCACCCAAGTGGCAGTTCCGGAACAACTGACAGAGGTGAGCACTGGGAACACAGTTGTTCCGTCTGGGAGCTGGGCAAGCAGGTCTGACTGCAAGCTTGCGCTGCTCAGCTCGGCTGGCACGGGAATGAAGGGCAGGATGTCGTCCACAAGGCCGTTGGCGGGGTCGCTGCCCACTGCCAGTGCCAGCCACTCCACACACGAATCCGAGTCGGTGAGGGACCAGGCCACAGGCAGGGAGGCGTTGAGGACGCTTTGGCAGGAGCCATCCAGGGCCCCCAGTCCGCTTGGGAAGGTGGCGGCGAGCGCCTGGGGGGTGGTGATACCACGGGCGGCGGAGGACACCACGTCCACGTACAACTGCACGGTTTGCGCCAGCGTAGTGACGTAGTCCAAGTCAAACAGCTCAGGCTGCGTGAGCGCCGTCACCACGGCAGCGGGGGAGACGGAGCCCTGGGGGGCAGTCATGTTGCTGGCCCCAACCCGTAGGATGGGCAGGGGCAGCACATCCAGCGTGGTGAAGGCGTGGAACTGGATGGCAGCCAGTGCGGCGGCCTCGGCGGCGGCGAGGTCGTCGATGCTGACTACGCCTGCCGAGTTGCCTGCGCCTGTGGAGCTGCTGCTGTCTCCTGAGGAGGCCGCCAGTGAGGCGGCCACCGCGTCGGCGGCCTGCTGGGCCGCAGAGGTGTCGGCTGGGTCGCCCAGCTCCACGATGCTGCCGGTGGTAGGGCTGCTGTCCACCTGCAGCAAGTGCGGGATGGGGCGGCGAGACACCAGTTGCGCGTTGGCGTCAGGCACTGGCACGGAGGCCGTCACCACGACACGGTACTGTCCCCCATGTACAAGCGGCTGCACCGACCACGTGCCTGTCCCGTCCAGATGCAGCGCCTGGGGCATGGAGCAGGCCAGGGTGGCGGGCAGTGCGACGTCCCCGCCCAGCAGGGACAACACAGCAGGCGCGGCGGTGGCGACACCGTCTGCAGCAGCAAAGGCAGCTGTGCCTTGCTCCGGCAGGGCCGCCGCCAGGGCAGCTGCATTGTCGTCCACTCGCAGCAGCCAGCAGCGGTGCTGCAGGGCCACATTGGCGGAGTCTGCAACATAGTCCTGCAGCGCAGCAGCTGCGGGCAGGGGGGCGGAGCCGGCGTACGCCCGGAAGGACTGCGCCGCCAGGCCCAGCAGTGCGGTGGCGAAGACAGCCTGCACAGGGGCGCCGTCGCCGGCGTGGTACACAGTGCTGCGGCTGGGGGAGGCACCAGTGCTGAGCAGCGACAAGCTGGAGGCGGCCACGCCATCCAGTGCGTCACTGGGGTCAGTGGAGGTCGCATTGTCGGAGCGAGTCAGCGCTGCAAGTGCAGGGCGCGCGGCCGGGGCGACTTGAGCGGGCGGCAAAAGCGTGCCACGGGCCATGGTTTCAGAGGCCGACGGCGGCGAAGTGGCAACAACAAAGCCATCAGAGCAAGCCATGCTGGCCAGGCCCTGCAGTGTGCTGGTGGCCCGCACGCAAGCGTAGTACACGGAGGCGTCCTGTGCAGCAGAGGTTGTCACCGTCGCATTGGTGGCGCTTCCCACTTGCAGGAAGGCGCCCTTGGCGGCTGCGGATACGGAGGAGGCCACTGCCACCTCATATGTGACTCCCACCCCGGGGGGCACAGGCGAGCCTGACGCGGCCAAGAAGTGGCTCCAGCACAGCGCCACTTGAAGCACACCTCCAGTGCTGCCTCGCATGTCCACATCACCGCCTGAGCAGGGCTGTCCGGGCTCCAGGTCCAGCACGGCACCGGTGGGCACCGGTCCCCCGCGTACCACAGAGGTGACCGTGGATACGGCAGGGAGAGCCAGCGCTGAAGCATTCAGCGACATGTCGGCGCTGCTCAAGCCTGCTGTGTTCACGACTTGCAGGCTGGCTGCGTGAGACACGGCGACGCTGTCGTCTTGGGCAGACATGGGGCTGGGCAGGGCGGCCACCAGGTCACCCACAGTGACCCCCGCGAACGAGTGCTTCACCTCGGTGGCGGCGCCTCCCGCTTGGGAAGCCAAGCGGCGCAGCTGCACAGCACAGACGCCAGTGCCGTCAGCCAATGCGAGGACAGCGTCTGGCTGGGCAGGCGACACAGCGGACACATCCACGTTGGCACACGTGGCGAGGGAGCGCTGGGAGGCGCTCTCCCAAACACAGGAGCAGGCGATGTATGTGGACACTTCGCAGTGGGGCTCCGACACGTCACTGGTGATTTCAATGCCGTCGTTCACTCCAATTGCAGTTGGTGCCAACACATTGCTAGGCACTGTGCGCACAACGGGCGTCGTCACGGTGGGGGCGGAGCCATCCACGGTGCGCTGCACAGAAGAGCGCGAGATTGAGTTGCCTGCACGGTCAGTCGCCACCAACGTGGCTACCAGTGCCTGTCCGTCCTGCAGTTGCGCCAGGGCGGCGCCTGCGAGTGTTACCTGGAAGGCGGTGCCAGCGCGGGCAATGGAGGTCAACGCGCCAGGGGAGGCCCTGGCCAGGGCAGATGCTGCTTCGTAGCTGTACACGGTCTTGCTGAAGAGTGTCACGGGTGCAGACACAGCAGAAGTGCCTGGGAGGGCCTGGATACTGAGCTGCAGTGTGTCCAGCCCAGACACGTCATCAAGCACACTGGGCCACGTCACCAGCAGCGGCAACTGGGAGCGCAGGGCACCGCAGGCGCAGTCACTCAGGGCAATAGGTTCGCCTTCGTCTGCTGGGCAGGCTGTCAGCGCGCTGCCTGCAGTGGTGGTGGCGTTGGTCACGCGAGTGCACACGACGCCCACGGTTGGGGGCACAGCGTCTACAAGCACCGGGCGCGACGCCGAAACGACAGCAGAGCCAGCACCGTTGGTAGCAGTGACCACGGCAAACACTGCACGGCCGTGCATTTGTGTGCTGGTTACCCCCGTGACACTAACGGCTCCGGTCTGCTGGAAGGTCACAGTTTGTGGGCCCGTGGCGGAGGCGGAAGGGGGTGGCAGCGCCACACGGATGGTGGTGGAGCCCACAGCCAGCTGCACGGCCGGCACCAAGCTGTGCACTGTGTTGCTGGTGCTGCTATCGGCGGGGGAGTAGCCGGTGCTGGTGCTGAGCAGTGAGAGGGAGTACTGGGCAATACCGCTTTCCGCGTCTGCAAAGCCGCAGGCCCGCACAGTGACGGAGCTGAAGCCAGAGACGAACGCGGGCTCTTCCAGGGCGCTATCAGGCAGCACTGGTCCCACTGTGCCGCCCACAACTGTGGCGCAGTCTGCAGCAGGGGTGTTGTCGCCTCCCACGTGCGTGGCCAAGGCCACCTGCCCAGCAATAGGGCCGGTGGTGTCGCGGGTGAGGCCGCCGGCACTCCATGCAGTGGTCATGGCGCCTGCACCGTTGCTGGCACGCACACCCACAAACAGTGGGGTGCTTGGGTCTGCTGCCAGCTGGGCTACCACGCCCTCCTCCCGCAAGGCGAAGAAGGCGGAGTCGGGCAGGCTGTTCACCGCTCCAGGTGCGACGCCCACGAGGTCCAGTGCACTCTGCAGGGCACTGGGTAGGGTCAAGGCCTTCCAGGCCACCACGTCGTCGTTGCCGCGCACGGTGCCCACTGCCACTTGCAGCCCAGAGGAAGGGTTTCCGCTTTGCTCGTCCACCAGCAGCGAGGCCGTGACCAGCACTGCATCGTATGCAGATGCAACGGTCGCAGGGGTGGACACAGAGGGTGCGACTGCGCTGCCGCTTTTGGCCTGCGCAGTGCTGACAGGGGGCGTGGAGTCCACAATGAGGCCAGGCGACGCAAACTCGGCAGTGAGGCCTGCTGCATTGGCTGCTCGCAGGCGGCACTGCACACGCGAGCCGTCTGCAGCTGGAGTTGCTAGACGCACGGCCACGCCCACAGTGCCGTCACTCAGGGCGCCAAACACAGATCCAACCGCCAGGGGCGAGTCCATGAGCACTGCAACATCTGGCGAGGATGCGAAGACGACCCCTGTGGAGAAGGTCGCGGGGAAAGCACCGGTGGACGCGACTGCATACTGCAGCATGCCACTGCTGCTGGCTGCGGTGCGGGGCACGGCTGTGAAGGGCAGCAGCGTGGCTCCGCTGCTGACATCCACGAGGGTCACCTCGTACTGCACAACACCCGACTGAGGGTCATTCAGGGGGTGCCAGCGGCAGGCGAAGGTGTCAGCAGTGCGTGAGACACCAGCCACTGTGCGGCCGTCGGCCGAGCTCACGGGCAGGCTTGCGGCCACCGCAGGCGCCACCACAGCAGAGGCCATGACGGCACCGGCAGCGACACCGTCCAGCACCACAGCGCCAGGCGCAACGCCGGCAGGAGGCACAGGGGGAGAGTCGTCGAACACAACAAGCTGCGCCGATGTGCCGGACACAGCAGCGTCGGCGCCGTTGCGGGCAGTGGCCACCAGGGAGTACGCCACGCCACTCGCGGGCGCCAGCAAGCTGGGCAGCAGTGCAGCTGCCGTGCTTGGCACAGCAGCCACGGGCGACACAGGGGCAAATGCCTGCAGTGGGGCGGAGGCCACTTCGTTGCCCAGCACGCCGTACTGTGCCATGTTCACAGAGATGGCAGCTACGCCGCTCTGGCTGTCGCTCCAGGAGGACAGCGCCAGCGGCAGCGACACCCAGCCCACCAGCGGCGCAAATGCCACGCGCACAAACTGCGTTCCCGAGGGGCGGCTCTGCAGCACATCACCAGCTGTACCTGCTGCGGCTTGGGACAGCAGGGTGGTGATGCCCACCACGCCATCGCAGCAGGAGTGCAAGGCGGAGGGCAGCTCCAGCTCCAGCAGGGGCAGCGGGGACGCGGTGCCCGGGGACACAGCCACGCCTGCGTCGCCAATGTCCACAGTGCCCACGTCCGGCGCATTTGCATCAAAGGCAAACACCACTGGGGCAAGAAGCTGGGCGCTGACGCCGGCTCCATTGTCCACTTCCAGGTTCAGCTGCAGGCGCTGTCCAGCGAGCAGTGCAGTGCGCACAGCCTGCCCTGTACCATCGACGGATGCGGCACTGGTGTCCAGGCTGAGCATGGTGGGCACCCCCCCTGATGTGCTTGGCACGCCGGCGGGAGTTCCCTGAGGCAACACAGTGAGCGGCGACGCAAGCAGGTCTGCACCAGTGTCTGCGTCCACAAGCTGCACCCGGACAGCTGAAATGGAGCTCTCTTGGTCGGACGCAGCCCACTGCACAGTGATGCCGCGCTCGATGTGGGACACCCACACGTCTGGTGGGCCCATGGGTGCGGAGTACGCGGAGGCGGCGTCCAGCAGGACGGCATCGGCGCTGAGCGCGGAGCCGCCGTGGCTGCCCCCCCCTGGAATGAGCACTGGGTGGGACACAGTCGGCGCTGTGGCATCCACAATCACGCCAGGCAGGCTAAGGGCAAGCTTGGAGACGAGAGAGCCCCCGGCCGCCGAGTTGGTGGCGCTCACGCCGCACACCACCCGTGCCCCGCCCACGATGGACGCGGCCAGCGCCGTGAAGTCTGCTGCAGGCTGCACACAGATGTTGTCGCCAGAGACCGAGGCGGCGGTGACGGTGGTTGCGCTGCCCAGACGCACGCGACTGGTGGTGCCAGCCGCCGTCGTCACCAGGCGGTATAGGGCAGCACTGTAGCTCTGCACATTCGAATGTGGCTCCTCCCAACGGGGGAAGGCGCAGGCCAGCCCAGCGGCAGCGGTGTCGCTGTGTACAGCGCCACCTGAAATGCTGCGAGCGCTCAAACCGGCATCGGAAATGGCATTTTCGCTGCAGTCGGCGGCTCGCACCACCACTGGCGCCGCAACTGACACAGGGGGGGAGGTGTCTACCGCAGCGCCTGCACCACCGGCGTGTGCGATAGCGGCGAGCCCTGCGTTGTTGGTGCACTCAATGCTGGCGAACAGCGGTGCCCCGTCGGGGTAATCAAAAGCCATCCCGGATGCAGCAAAGGAGATGCGGTCCGCGAGGGATTCGGCCGGCGTCGCGAAGCCACTGGCTTGGGTGAAGGGCAGCAGCTGCGTGCCCCCAGCGGTGGTGCCCAGGGCTACACGTGTGGACGCAATGCCGCTTTGTGCGTCAGTGGCCAGGAACGCAACCTGGATCAGGCGAGGGGACACCACCGTGACGGTGGGGGCGCTCACACTGCAGGCGGTCTTGTCCACCACAATGCTGGTGGAGGACACATTCACCGCCACGCCCTCCCCACGGAAGGCCTGCACTGTGGCCACGAACTCCTGCCCATCAACGAAGCTCAGGCCAGTCACCGTGTCAGACAAGGCCACGCCCACGTCAATGGGCGCGACAATGTCAGCCTTGCCGGTGGCGCTTCCCAGGAACCACGTGAAGCGCTCAATGGGGAAGGCAGGGAAATGGGGGAAGCCGTGCCAAGCCAGGGAGACGGAGTTGGACACGGAGGTGAACACGGTTTCGCCATATGTGGCGTTGTTCACCACCACCACCTCGGCATTGGGCGCCGAAAACACATTGCGGCTGACGGCAACACCGTCAGCATACATGACGCGGGTGAGCCCTGCAGCGTTGGTTGCTCGCAGCGCCACTACTACGTGCGTGTCATCGAACGGCAGAGACAAGTTGGTCCACTGGTGCACGCCTGCAGTGAGATCTGCTGCGCTGATGCCGGGGGTGGCAACGCTCAACAGCTCGCTCCAGTCCTCAAACACGTCGTACGCGGAGACATCTGGGACGCCCACTGCAAGGGTGCGTGGTGCAGAGCGCACGTACACACGGCTGTGCAGCTGCGTGACGCCAGACATGGAGTCGAATACGCCCGCCCACCCAGCTGCAATGGAGGTCACGTTGGGCTGCCCGTCCACGTCTAGGGGGGACAGGATGCTGGCGTCATCGGCTGCACGCCCCGTGGGCAGGGTGTACACGCCGCGCTGCACTGCAGCATCGAACAACGCGCCGTTCTTGAGGACGCCCAGGTCAACCACGCGGCCAATGACGGGGCGAATATCCGTGACTGTGAGGCCAGAGGACACGAAAGGCCCGCTGACCAGGCCGGCACCGTTCACGGCAAACACAACACTGGCGTACTGCACATTATTCTGCCAAGTGAAGTCCGCTGTCGTGAGCTGGGCCACCCCTGACGTCAACTCTGCGGCGCTGAGGTCCCGCTGGAACAAAATGTTGTTCACGTCACTGGCCAGCACAAACTGCCACGTCATGGTGCATCCAGAGGTGGGGTCATTGATGCCCATAGGGTAGTTCACACTGATTTGCGTCTGTAAGTGAGACTGGAAGTCAGTGTCCCTGCCCTGCGTGGGCCCGTCGAAAGGAGCAGCAGTGAGGCCCACACAGGGCGTGGTGTCCACTGTGACGCCGTCTGTGGATGTCTGCACCACATGCCCATTGAAGGCGGTGGCTCGGATGTCCACTTGGTACTGCGTGTTGTCCTCCAGAGGAAGCCCTGCCAGGTGCACGAACTGCGCGTTGGCAGGGGTCACACGGGTCCACTGGCGCAGATTCTTGCCCGCGGCGGTGATGGCTGCGGCGCCCCCCTGCACCTTGAAGTCGAAGAAGTGGATGCCGCTGGGTGGCGCCACCACTTGCCATGCAGCGTTCAGCACCGCAGCGCTTGAGCTCCAGGTCAGGTCTGTTGATGCGTCCACGCCATCTGTGTCTCGTGCCCATGAGAAGACTGGGGACACAGTGTCCACTGTGAAGCCGTCTGACACCGTCGTGGTGGACAAGCCCAAGCTGTTGCTCACGCGACAAGAGGTGTAGTACTTGTCGCCGTTGGTGAGCACTAGGCTGCTCTGCAGGCTGCCCAGCGTCGTGGCCGAGGTCAGGCTGCCTCCAGACACGACCAGCCAATCCAGCACGTCATGCTGCGCTGCCCCGCTGGCGCCAGTGCCCACCGCAACCTCGTACTGCATGAAGGTGCTCTGGGCTTCCTGGAATCCGCGGCACACCACGGCCACTGCAGAGGTGACGCCCGTCCACTCCTGGTCCTGGCTGGCGGCCCACGCAAAGCTCTCAGGGGAGGAGCCCGCAACAGCGGCGTCGCTCCACACAAACGGGGCAATGTCCAGTGTTCTGCCTGCAGTGGGTGCGGTGAAGTCGATGGTGACTGGGTTGCTAGTCACAGTGGCTGTGTTCCCAGCGGCGTCCCGCGCCAACACCGTCACCACGTAGCCCACGCCCAGCGCCAGAGTAAACCCTGAGAACGCGCCGCCCTGGTCCGCGACGCTGGCCAAGCTGGTGAACACCTGCACAGCTGCGGGGGAGGAGGTGGTGCCCAACGCGATCTGCACCGAGGCGATGGAAGAATGCACGTCGGAAATGGCACCCCAGTGCGCCACGATGGCGGAGGCGCTGATCTGAGCAGTGATGGCGTGGGCGGCTGCCAGGGTGCCCCAGGTCTTGGAGGCTGCGTCTGCTGCCAGGGAGTCCGCCACCAGCTTAGCGGTGCCGCTGCCAATCACTGGCGCAGTGCAGTCATACCGCCAAGAGGAGGCTGACACGGGCGCCGACTGCAAACCAGCATCGTTGATGGCCCACACGGTGATGTGCACATCAGAGCCATCCACCAGGTTCCCAGCAGCTGGCTGCTTAAACAAGAAACTCCCAGCAGTGGCCCGGGTGGTTGTGTCAGGGATGATATTGTCACCGCCGGCGGTGGTGCCGGCTCGCCACTTGTACTGGGCCACGCCGGAATGCGGGTCCACGAAGCCCCCCACCTGCACGCCCACGTGGCTTTGGCAGGAGGCAGCGGTTGCACCCATGCAAGTGGGCCCTGCACAGGAGTAAATGTAGTTCGCGTTGCCAGTGGCTGCCGCCACCACGCCTGCGTCCATCTTTGCCGCCTCGGCTCGGGCGCTGGGCACAGCGGGCGGGGAGCTGTCCACCATGATCACGGGGGAGCAGCCATATGAGGGCACAGCTGGGCCCGGCATCTCAGGGATGTCGATGCCATGTGCGCCCACCACTGCAACATACCGCTTCCCGTCCCCGTAGCCCGAGGAGGAGGGCAAGTGGGCGGATGGCACCACGCTGATGTCGCCAAGGGCAGTCATGGAGGCCACACGGGTGAAGGGCAGCATGCTGTGCACCCTGGAGGCGCTACAGCTGGAGGCAGTCCACCCAGCAGCGCCGTTGTCAAACAGGCCCACACTGTAGAAAGTGTCGTCACAGGACAGAGACCACCCACTTGTGGACACCGGCAGATTGGCGGCAGTGCTGGTCAGGTAGTACTGCCCACTAAGCGGGGATTTGTGCACGTTGGCATTGCTGCCCATGAAGCTCACTGCACCTGAGGTGACCACGGGGTTTGAGGGGATGTAGGGGGGGCATGTGCCAGCACTGCCAGGGCAGGTGACACGGGGGGTGCACGCGTCCCGCTGCGGGCGGCACTGGAAGGATGAGGGCCGATTGGCCTTGTTGCACCCTTGTGCATTCGCGTTGGGCCCCGCTCCGTTGCACTGCTTCTGGGCGTCGGCTGCGATGGCGGCCTCGCCCCAGGTGGGGTGGGACCACATCTCGCAGCTCTGTAGCGAGCAGGTGTACGCCGTGCCTGTGCACTCGCCCGACATGCAGCGGTCGTTATACGTGCAGAAGTCCAGGTCATCGCACTGTGCGTTGTTCGCCTTGTGTGACCAGGTGGTGCTGCTCTTGTACCGGTCGCACAGCTGGCAGGGCTTGGCGACAGAGCGCACTTCGCCCTGTTCAACGGCGGTGGGGCCGATCTGGCAGCCACAGCCCGAAGCATGCATGGAGTATCCGGGGCGAGGGGCACATATGGAGCCGTCGCCGTCTGAACAGGTCTTGTCGCAGTTCAGTGGAGTGCCAGCGCACACTGTGTCGTCGCCCACTGTGGCCGCGACACACTTGTCATTCTTGGTTTCCAGGTCGGCATCATTACACACAGCATTCGCGCTAGCGGGCACCGCACTCCACACTGTGCCTGCTGATGGTGCAGCCAGCTGCAAGCGACGCACTCCCGGGGCATATGTGTCTGCAGCGAGGGAGATTCCTGCAGCATCGGCGAGCCCCACTGCTGCAGCTGCCGCCAGCGCCGACGCTGGTGGGGCGTCGGCCCACAGTGTGCCCTCCTGTGGGGTCTCGCCCTCCTTAAGGATAGCCTTGGCGTCCTCTTGCACCTGCTCTGCAGAGGGTGGCGCCACTACGAGCAGCTGCTGCTCCGTCTCCAGCTCCGACAGGGCGCGCCTGGACGCACAGAATGTACTGGAGGGCACGGGGGAGAAGCCAGCAGCACACACAGCGGTATTCACAGTGGCTCCCACACACTGCTTGCAGTAGTTGTTGGGGTTGGTTGTGGCGGCGTAGATGCTCTTGTATGTGTCACCGTTGTTAGCACACAGGAACTGCCCAGTCTCCTGGATGCCTAGGCGACACTTGCCTGGGCGCATCTTACAGGCGCCATCCAGCTTCATGACACACTGACAGTCAGAGGCACACTTGTCGGATGCACTTCCATACCCCAGCAGGCACTTGCGCCCGCCGGTGCTGGGCTGGTAGTAGCCATGGGGGCACTGCTGCTGCACCCCCCCGCAGCAATAGTTCCCAAGCCCGCACACACGCTCCATGTAGTAATGCCCATTGACGTTGGGCACTGCGTAGTGCCCGCCCTGAGTGGGCACGTGGGCTGCACTGGCGTAGGGGCAGAAGAATTGAGGGCTGGTGCAGGCCACTCGTGCAGCGCCGCCCCCAGGGCAGTAGTAACCGGCAGGGCAGATTTGGCAGGTGGGCGTGCTGCCCTCGCGGTATCTGCCAGCGGGGCAGCCCACACAGGTGATAGCATCAGTGGATTGGAAGTTGGGTTGGCACAGGCGGCAGGCCACGTGTCCTGGGTTGGGTGCGTACAGGCCAGAGGGGCAGCCAGAGCACCCAGTGGCTGAGGTGCCGCTTTGGGATCGCCCAGACGGACACGAGCGGCACGCAGAGTGGCCAGAAGTGGGTGCAAAGCGACCAGGAGTACATCCCATACAGTTGGTTCTGCCCGTGAGGCCTTGGTACTGTCCCTGGGGGCAGTTTATGCACAGGAATCCAGAAGGCTTGTGCGTGCCCGCAGGACAGCTTTGACATGTTGATTGTCCGCTAGCTGTCGTAGAACGCCCAGCCGGGCAGCTGCGAACATAGCTGAGTTATTATACTGCTACAGATGTATTGCAAAATGCACTTACGTTGAGCAGCTTGTGGAACTGCTGCCAGAAACGCGGCCTGCAAGTGATTTGAGCGGCAGTACACTTCCCGCACATTGCCCAACACAGAGAAGCAATTCACGTACCTTGAGGGCAGTTCAAACAACTAGCTCGTCTGTTGTATGGGTTGTATTTGCCTGCGGGTTTTAGTGTGACAGGGGCGCAATCCTGGGACAAAAAATGCGCTGAAACTCACCTGAGGTACATGAGCGGCACGCGGTGGACTCGGACGGGTTGTATTTGCCTGTGAACGCAAGCCGGTATGTTTTGCCAAGCGTAGTTCGTGAGGTTGATACTTACCAACCGTGCAGTCATGGCAGTGTTTTTTCTGCGCGCGAGATTCATGCAGTGAATACACACAGGCGCACTGCGACCAGCAACAACGTACAGATTTCTTGAACCACTTGCCCTTCTGCTTAGTGTAATACTGCCCGGCAGAGCACAGTCTGCGCCGCTTCAGTGTTTCGGCTATCTCATTGTACTGCTCTGTGACAGCTGGGGAGGTGTTCTCAGCCTCTTTGGCGGCAAGAGGTGCAGCTCCTCCAGCCAGCTCCTGCACTGCGGCAAGCAGCTCCTCATCACTCAGGTCTCGTCTCGCAGCACGGCTTGGTGGCACGAAGGCACCTGCAGGAGGCACACTTTCAGCTTCATCTGCCTCAATTGCCTCGTCTTCGTGTGTCTCAGCACGATGTGTCGCCACGCGATTTGCCAGTGCTTTCAGAGCAGCGGCAGTCTCATCATCCACTGGATGAGCATTGAACTGGCCACGTGGCTGCTGCACAGCTGCATTACCACCATCATCGCCAACATTGAGCCCACGGATAGGAAAACGGTTCTGGGCAAGCGTGGATGCAGTTGCTGCAGCCAGCAACAGCGCAATCAGCTTCATGTTGGTGGCTCTCCAGCTCAGCTGATACACAGCTTGCTTGATACCACAGCAGCAAACAAACACGCTGTTGGCCAAGGCTGTCATAACTTATGCACGGGCTTCGCTTACTTTGCGTTTGTGCCCGAGATCCCTCGCGATTGGCAGGCATCTGATCACACGGGATTGAGGACCCGTTGTCAGGGCAAAAGCTGATGCTCCGTTGGGTTTGGTACAAGCTGCTGGTAGCTGGGCCAAGCCATTTTGTACAGTTTCACACGAATGACCGAAAAAGTCCATCTCTGTCCGTGTGTTTCAGGTTTCTGTGTTCACGGCTGCAGTGCTGAGTCCGAGCGAACGAGGCCTGATCAAAACAGCCATGCAAGTGTATGTCACGCACGTGTCCGGCTACCCTGGCAGGGCAGTTGCTGCTGCCCTGCAAGGGGAAGATGGCATTGACGATATAAAATTGACTGGTAGCGTGTTTCCGGAGGAAATGATCCCGACTGGTGTGGCCGAGACGGCTTTGGTACGCTGCGCCAACTGCCTGGTCGCAGTGCGGCGGGCATGTCACGAGCATTACGCAGATCGGCACTGAGGGAACCTTGGACCTTGCACTGGCAGCTAATGTCGTCATTTTGGACCTGTATAGGCAGCATGATGAATCTGCCGCGATCATTGCAGGTATGAGCCATGCCCACTAAAACGCCCTGTCAGAGACGCAAGCTCACAATACATGCATTCACAGCTCTGCGTGAAGCCCCTGAAGCTGAGAGGGTGGTTATTGCTATTTCAAGCGTCATGGCTTGGGCTCGCACCACCAAGCCACGGGTGAGTACAATTTTGTCAGAAGCCTACCGAAATGTCCTGCTCAATTTCCGCGCTCATGCAGTCTGGTGGGGATGTCACAGAGGCCCGTTGGCGGAAGCGACGGCCAGCACCAGAGCGACAAGCACTGAAGACAATTGAGACTCATGTCACCAGTCTTGCAAAAGAGGGCACACGTGTGCACATTGTTGCTGCCGGCGTGCTGTACGGCGAGGGTGAAGAGAGCCTCGCCCCGCTCTTCAAACAGGCGTGGCTGTGCGAGACAGACGCCGTCACAGTGCCCACAGCCGACGGCAAGGGTGTCAATTGCGTGCCCATGATCCACGTCTCCGACCTTGCTGCTGCATTGGTTGCCTTGGCCAAGGAAGAGGAGGAGACGACATATCTCCTGGCTGTGGACGACGCACACCTGAGCCTGGCAGAAGTGGCCCTCGCTATCTCCCGCTCCCTGGGCTTGGGCCGTATTTACGTGCCCCCCAAAACAGAAGGCGAGGCGCTGCTGCTGGCACACCCCTCCTTGGCAGAGCTGCAGGTGGACCTGCGTCTGGACATGGAGGAGGCTGCGCTGGGGCGCCTGCCCTTGCCTTGGAGGGCCAAGGAGGGCCTTGCGGTGCATGCTGCTGCTGTAGCAGCGGAGTACGTCACTGCCCGTGCCTTGGAACCTGTGCGTGTGGTGGTGCATGGGGCGCCAATGGCCGGCAAGAGCGCAGTGTGCGCCGCCCTCGCCAAGGAGTACTTCTTGAACGCAATCACTCCCCAGTCGGCAGTGCAGATGTTGGTGCGCGACCCGGTGGCGCTGTCTGGTGCAGACACTGCGCAGCCCCCGCCAGGCCCCGTGCTTGTGTCTGAGGAAGACGAGGAGGGGAACGAGGGGGGCGCTGCAGCGGAGGGCAAGGGGAGTGACGACTACGAAGACGAGGAGAAGGAAGAAGAGGAGGTGCCGGAGCCCACAGCGTTTGAGCGGGCAGAGGAGGCGCTGCGCACGCTTCTGCGCGAGAAGCTGACTGCATCAGGCGCCGCATCTGGGGGCGGGGCGTACTGGGCCGTGACCCCTGCAGCTGCCCTGTCCCTGCCCCCCAAGCTCCTGGCGCGGGCGGTGCGGCACGAGCTGTTGCGCCCAGAGCACCGCAACAGGGGCTGGGTGCTGGACGGCTTCCCCACCAGCGTGGCGGAGGCCACTGTGTTGTTCCAGGCGGGGGAGGAGGACGAGGAAGAGGACTGGGAGGCCCTGGGCGAGGTGAGCACCCCCCGTGGGAAGGCCAAGGGCAAAGTGCCACTGCAGGATGAGGAGGACGACGAGGAGACGCCTGTGGTGGAGATGGACGCCGCGCTGCGCCCCCGGGCCCTGTTGGTGGTGCAAGCAGCTGAGGGCACACGTGCAGCCCGCTTGGCAGCCCTGTCGGCTGAGGCTGTCGAGGGGGGGTACTCTGACGCCGAGGGGTATGAAAACAGGTGTGCTGCCTTTGCAGCGCACAATAAGGACGATGGCGCCCGCAGCATCCCGGCATTTCTTGAGGCCAATGCGGACCTGGAGGCGTTGCTGGTGGACGGGGAGGCCGACACTCCGACGCAGGCAGTGGAGCCCGTGTTGCCGGCTGTGGACGGCGCTGCCCGCCCCTACAACTTCCACCCCACCCCTGAAGAGCTGGCTGCCAAAGCCGCCTCGGCAACACAGCTAGCTGTGGGGGCTGCAGACACCAAGGCAGCTGCAGCGGCGGCCCTGGCCACAGACCACGCCGCTGAGGTGACACACCGCAATGCCGAGCGCAGTGCACGCATGGCAGCTGTGGCCCGCCACGAGCGCGACCTCTTGGAGCTGCGCTCGGTGCCACTGAAGGACTACTTGGTGCAGACGGTGCTGCCCACGCTCACACAGGGACTAGCAGAGGTGTGCCAGGTGCAGCCTTCAGACCCCATCACGCATTTGGCACAGTTCCTGTATGCAGCCAGCCAAGAGGAGGAGGAGAAGGAATCTGCCATGTAGACGCAGTGGTGCAACACGCGTGTGCTTTTTCATTGTTGCAATGTATTGGTTTGCTGCGTGGCTTGCGTGTGTGTGTGCCGGGCGGTTACCCCACAGCGGCCTCCTTGAGTGTGGGGGCGGTGACTGCACCCTTGGTGGTCATGAAGGGGACGTCGCGCCACATGGCCACGCCCTCAGGGGACAGCTTCAGGTCGGGCAGCACCTTCTCAGGCACCTTCTTCTTGGCCATGAAGTTGGTGGAGCCGGCCTCCAAGGGGTGCCCTTCGAAGGTCACCACCTCCCCGTTGGGGACGCCCTCGGGGGGAATCACAAACTCCACAGAGGTCTTTCCAGGGGCAGACGCACACAGCACCATGCCGTTGGATGTGAAGCCCTTGAGAGGCCTGGGCTTTAGGTTTGCAAACACCAGCACACGTGCGCCCTGCATCTGCTCCAGGGTCATGAAATCCCGCAGGCCAGACGCAATCTGGCGCACCTCAACCTCACCGCAGTCCACCTCCTCGCAGTACAGCTTGTCAGCCTCGGGGTGGTTCCACACCTTGGTGATGGTGCCCACCTTGAATTCGCACTTGTGGATGAGTGTGTCCACAGCAGCGGCCGCAGGGGCGGCAGCGGCGTCGCCTCCCTTCTTCTTCTCCTTCTTGTCCTTCTTCTTGGAGGCCTTGCCGCCAGCAGCAGGGGCAGCAGCAGCGGCAGCAGCAGGGGGCTTTGCGTCTGCAGCCTTCTTCTTGTCGCCAACACCAGAGGCAGCGGGGGCGGGGGCAGCTGCTGCAGCCGCAGCTGTGCCAGTGGCAATGTCATATTTGAATACGCGAGCAGGTGCAGGAATGGGGGGCTGAGGTACCTCCACACCAGCTGAAGTCAATTCGGCTTGAACCTGAGCGCACCACCTGTGCAAGTGCGGCTTGGCAGCCTGCTGGGTGGGAGAAGCTTGCACGAAGGCGGGGTGCAGAGCCACGAAGGTGGTCACATCTGCAACAGTCAGCGACTGCCCAGCCAAATAAGAGCTCGTTGCCAGCTGTTTATCAACATCTGATACGGCTGTTGGTGCAGCTGCTGCATCTGAAAGGGCAAAGTGTAGCCATTGTGTGACCTGCGCAGAGCATGCAGAAATGAGCGGAATTTGGAGAGCGCAAAACTCAATTGTGCGCACCTGGGCTGAAGCAAAAGCGTCCTTTGCGTCGATTGGGTTGACCTTTGTAGCAGAAGTCAGTGCCTGGATGATTGCAGCAGGCTGTGAGTAAGTTGTGCTTCCAGAAACAAATGAGTTCGTCTGCACAGAAACAATTAATGTGAACTGATTCTCGCACGAGACAAGCATACGACACGCACAGATCCAACAGCAATGTCGAAAGCGACAGAGCTGACTGCCTTGACATAGTTGACCGCAGTCACAAGGGCGGCAGCAGCCTTGCTGGAGGTTTGCAGGGTAACCGACAAAGCCATGATGTCTCGGTGCGGATCTTGGAAGCAGCACGAGAGCATGCTCAAAGGGTTCATCTGAAAGAGTACCAGAGGGAAAGTGCCAGACAAAAACCAACCCTTTCTGTGGTCCTCCTGAGCTGTGGCTTGCCCCCCCCCCGGCTCCAAATCAAGTCGAGATTCTGCTGCTGTCCGCGACATTTTCTGGGGGTGTGCTGAACCACGATATTCATTCTTCATCAGCTGTAGGCCATCCACACAGCACAAAGCACACACATCAAACATTGAACGAATTGCCGCCAGCAGTGGTGGAGCTGGCCATGCTGCTGCTGGGCAGTGTACTGCCCACTTGCACCAGGGCCACTGCTGCGTCTGCCGTGGCCGGCGACAGCACACTGGCAAGCCCCCCCCGCTGTGCCCCTCCTCGAGCAGGGGTGTGCGATGCACCCCCCCCACCACTCAGGCGGCGCGTCATCCCTGCGATGCTGCTGGCGGCCTCGGCGGTGCGGGGCGACACCCCAGCCAGCAGGGCGGCGGTGGCAGCAGTGCGGGGCGTCGCACTGGCCAGGCGCTGGGCGATGCGCATGTCGGCGCTGCTGGCTGGAGCAGTGCGTCCCACAGGACTGCCTGCTGCAGTGAAGGCAAGGGTGCTGGTGCGTGCCATGCCCATTGACGCTGCAGAGGGCAGCCCCCCCATGGACGGTGCGACACCCCGCCCCATACCCCTCATGGGCGGAGCGACACCCCCCCCCATACCCACCATGGACCTGGCCATGGAGGCAGCTGCAGCGAAACGGTTTGCACCCTGCTGCCCACCTGCAAAGGAGGATGTGCCAAAGGAGCTGTTCAGGTCCATGCCTGCGGGCTGCAGGGCGCCACTCGTGTCCAAGCTGGGCCACGCAAGCGCTGTGTCCAGCAGCTCTGACAGCCCAGGGGCCCGCTCCCCAGATGTGCTGAACAAGTACGCTCGGCTGTCGTAAGATGTGTGCCAGTCGAGGCCAGCGAAGTCCGCTTCGCTGTCACTGCGCCCACGCTTGCGGCTGTGGAAGGACTCGCCCCCCAGGATGCCTCCCGCCGCCGCCGCCGCTGGGATGGAGCTGCTGCCGCTGCCAGTGCTGGCAGAGGAGCTGTCGCGGTCCCCTGCGCTGCGCTTCTTGTCGGTGCTTGCGGCACGGCTAGCCTTTGCTTCGCTTTTGGCGGCGCGGATGGCGGCTGTGGTCATGCTCTCGTCCCGCCGGGCGGCTTGGATGTGGGCGGCCATGGCGTCTCGGGTGCAGGCGTCCTCAGCCAGAACAGCCGCCAGCTGCTCCCGTGTGTGTTCTGCATTGTACAGCCGGGCATGAATCGCAGCGATTTCACCCTCTGGCTCTGCCGACACTGCAAACAGTGTGGTCGGAACAGAGCTTGCCCCACTGGCGCTGGCAGCATCCTCCTCAGCCGGTGCGCCCACGTCCACAGCCGTGTCTTTGTACGAGCTGGCCAGGAAATACAGCGCATGCTGTGACACATCAGCCTTGCCCATGGCAGAAGGCTCTGCAAAAAGGCGCAAGTGGCTTGGCAGGTGCACTTGGGCGGCGGCTGTAGCTGCTGCCATGGCCGCTGCTGCCCGCTCTGATTGCAGGTGTGCGTCGTCCTCAAACACGTCTGCAGGCGAAACGGGCGGAAGACCCATGCCCATGGCTGTGAGAACAGCACTGTCATCCAGCGTCAAGGGGGGTGATGAGAATGCAAACTGCACTGCCGGCTCGCTGCCCTTGGGGGCGCCCTCCCCCCGTAGCTGCTGGCTGGGGGCCTTCACACGCTGCACACTGATACTGCAATCTCGAGGGGCCCCCATCACCAGGAATGGCGGGTGCAGTCGATGTTCTGGTACAACTGGGGGGTCAGCTGCGGTGTTCCGGGCTGCCAGCTGCTTGTATGAAGCAATGAGAGAGAGCGTTTGCCGCAGACGGCGCGCCTTGCTATGCACACGCTGCACAGTGCGCAGGTGACTATCTACCACACGCTCGATGTCTATAGGCCCGCAGTTGCGCAGGTACCCCACCCACTCCGCCTCCCGACGTGTAGATGTGGCCTTGCTCACTACCCCGATGGCGTTGAGCACATTCAGCGCATCGTACACACGGCGACGGATGCTGCGATCATCCAGGTGTGTCTCCTTGGCGGCTTTGCTCTTGCTGCCGCTGGCTGTGGCTTGCATGTTGACGTACTCGCGCGCCAGGTGGTCCACCATGCCTGCCGAGTTGGAGGTACCGTTGTGGTACACCCATGCAGCCACCCGGGCCACAAACGTCTTGAGACCGGAGTTGGTCTTGTGCTCCTCCTCCTCCACTTCCTCCACCACTGTGGTCTGCTCCGCGTCTTGCCCTGTGAGGCCGAGGAGGGCGGCAGTGCGGGCATCCAGCCTGCGCTGCAGCTTGCCGTCTTTGCGGAGGAACGGGGCGTGGCGGCCGGTGCCCTTCGTCCAAAACATCACCACCATCTCGCCATCATAGTCTTCTTCCCCGTGGAATGTGCGTGCTGACTTGGGCACATTTCTCAACGAGCCTGCGCTTGATCGTCGGCGTTTTGACGCTCCCTGCTTCGAAGCCTCACGCTGGGTCGTCTTTGCATTGGCCTGGGCTTTCCTGGAAGGGGCTCTAGTTCTTGTTGACATAACTGATACGTTTTTTGTGGATCAGCTGGGCGTGATAGTGTGCTTCTGAGAAATGGTTTCGTGGCACGTAGTTTTGAACCGAAAATCTCCAACGGCACTGCGCGCCAAGTCTGCAAATGGTTTCGTGCAACTTAAGCTGTATTTGCGGAGACAAAATTAATACAAGCAACATATAAAAAACAAAAAGAATCATTTTGCTCATTACTTTTTAGTAGATGATTGGTTGAGGCCTCGAAAAGTCGATTTGTGTTAAACTAGTGACAGATCAAAATAATTTGTTTTTGGCCCATTCTGGGTGCGGCCAGGGGCAAACGACAATTATTAGGCAAAAGCACTGTATAATTTACACATTGCTTGTGACTCACCTTAGTTTAGTGCTGAGACTTGTGGACCTGAGCACTGCTCCTGGAGAATCCAAAGCCAGTCTCAACGGCAAAAATTAGCTCAGCTGAAGCAGTGGCATTCACAGAATAGTGTGGCTGAGGTGGAGCAGCAGAGGCATGCAGCTATGACACCATTTTATTTGTTCTTGGGCTCGCATAAAATTGGGCAACACTTTGAACCACACTCCCCAGCGAGTTCGTCCACCCCCACAGCGAACCAGCAGCCAGCCGGCAAGCACCTTTACCGCTCCAGCAGCTTGGCTTCAGCTCGCTCAAACCAATCCGATGCAGGAGGCTGTATACAACATCGACACATGAGTGCCGACATGCAGGTGAGCCAAAAACTACCGTCGAACTGGGAGATGTAGAAGTTCACGCCCACAGGCACGCCCAAACCCAGACGGGCAGCCGCTACCCCAACATCCATCCCAACGGACGCCACGTGGCGTTGTGCATGTTGCGCAGTGAAGCACGATGGTTGTTGAAACGCAAATGCCACATAGCGGTGTCGGCCACTGCGGGCGGGCGGGCCTGCCCCCCGGTGCCCCTGCAGCACCAGGCAGCCTGAGGCAGGGTGCAGCACGTCACAGCCCAAGCTGCAATTGAACACTGCACCATGCAGCACTTGATCCAAGCCCATGGGTGCATCTGGGTCGATGATGATCACACAGTAGAGCTCAGCAGCGTCACTGTCATCCTCGGCAGAGCAGCCCTGGGTGACTGTCCCAACTGTAGCCTTGCCGCGGCCTGCCGGCGCCCGCCGCAGTACAATTGTAGAAGGAGCTGCAGATTCTTCCGGCAAAATAAATTTGCCTGGCTTTATTTGTATGCTTCCTATTTGCCAATCTACAGCAATGCTAGTGTCACAATCGTCCAGAAGTTCAGGAACTGCAGTGCACTTGTTGAATGTGAGCGCCCCAGGCTGTGCAGACAAACACAAGACACACCAATAGCATGCCGCGAGACTTGTTCCAAAACGAATGCAGTTTCGTCCTGCTCCGATGCCATGATGTAGTGTGCAAAATGTCCCGGCTCGCCTGCAAGCTGCCGAAAGTCGACGGAAATTACACCCTCGGCATCAGCAAACTTCACTTGACAGAAACCTCAAGACATGTTTCACAGCTGTCGGACAAGCTCGTTCAAAACTAGCTGACCTCAGTAGCTTGCTGTTTCAAATTGTCAATGCTGTGTATTGGATACCTCGGCGCAGCGTTGAGCTGCATTTGCTCACCCCCCTTTACAAGGTTGCCTCCTCCACATCGCCACTCATGAGACCTGTCACAGCGTCGCCCACATCGTTGTGGCCCTCTTGCTTGGGCCTCTTCCACTCGGACCTGCCGTTGGTGGTGACGTTGCCTGCAGCTGCGGCGGCTGTTGCGGCGCCCAGCATCTCACCGAAGCCCAGGCCCTCCGACTGCATGAACTCCTCATCCTCGTCCTCGTCCTCATCTTCGTCGTCCTCCTCGCCCAAGAAACCCCCCACGCCTGCCACCGCAGCAGCAGAGTTCTGAGCCAGGCCCACCCCCCCTGCGCTGCCAGCGGCGGCGCTCTGCATGGCCAGCTGGTCGCGCGCAGCATCCGCCTCCAGCTGGGTGGCTCCCAGCTCTGACTCGTCCTCACTGATTTCAAACGAATTGCGCACGCGTGCACGTGTGGGCATTTTCCCTGCCTCCGCCAGGCCGTCCACCAGGTGGGCGTACTGAGCCTCGGCCAGCTGAACTGCCCGCAGCGTGCCAAGTGCGCGCATGTACCGTGACCGCCCAGCAGACAGGCACGACAGACGCAGTGCACCCACCAAGCCTTGGCTGTCCCCTGCCACGGAGCGCATCACGCCGTCTTGTGCCCACATCCAAGCCGGCGTGTGGCGCCCAAAGCAGCCGTGCCACACTCGCTGCACCAGGGAACTCAACACAGGGGACTGCGCCACAGGGGAGTACACTGTCATGGCGCCCCACAGTACCTGTACGCATGTGCGGGCATCCATCAAGGCTGCAGAAGCTGCCTGCTCAGCTTGGCTGCCGGGGGCTGCCCCAGGCAACGAGATGGCATACAGGGCACTTGCCGACGGCTGCACGACCAAGCGCTCTCCTGCCGCAGCCAGCACTGCCGCGGCAAAGGAGGGGTCACTAAGGGGCAGCAGGCAGCTGCGGCGGCTTGGGCGCTGCGCGGTGCTCCCCCACAGCCGTCGCAGTGGCAGGGGCACCCAGTGGTCAGGCGCCATGCCCAGGGCTTGCTCCCCTGAGGGGGCCCCTGGCAAGAGTACGTCTTGCTTTGCAGGGGCACTTTCTGCTGGTGCCTGGGCCCCAGTAGTGGCTGCTGCTGCCGCCCCCTTCGCCTTGGCTCGCGCCGCTGCCGCTGCGGCACGGGACTCCTGCAGGCGCTTCAGGGATGTGGCTGTGGTGGCGGACTCCTTCAGCAGCTCAGCACTAATGCTGGGCGCTACATTGGCGTCAGCATCGTCCACCCCAGGCACGCCGTATGCGCCGTCGGACAGGTCCATACGCCCAATTGCGTGCTGCAGCATGGCTGCACTCACGGATGGGCTGCCACCTGCACTGCCAACACAGGCACTTAGCAGCCAGCGCAGCCAGCTGTACCAAGAGGCCACGCGCTCATCTTCTGCCCACGCGGAGATTTGCTCTGTGCTCGGCACCGGCACCGTGCCTGGTGCGGCAGCAGCACCCTCCACGGTGGCCACCACGAGCTTCCCTGGCTGGGAGGCATCGCCAACACTAGTGCTGGTGTCAGCGTCAGGCACGGTGCCTGTGGGGCCACGATGGCGATACGCTGCGTGGCTCAGGGCAGCTGGTGGCGCTGGCGGCTGCAGCACAGCTGGCGCCACCCGGGCATCCCACAGTGCCGCCCAGGCTGCCACGCGCACTCTGGGGGGCAGCGCGCTGCCCGGGCCACCCCCGGCAGCCAGCACCAGTAGTGCCTCTTCAGGCAGCGGCGCCACACTGGAAGCATCCAGCACGCCCACTGCAAACACAGCGGCGCAGAGCAATGAGCCGGCCAGCGCCGGCTCCTGGGACAGCCAACTCAGCAAGATGCTGTCTGGCAACTCTGCCACTTCTTCCCAAGAGTTGATTTTGGAGGTGTCTCGCGCCTCCCTTGTTGCCCCTGGTGTACAATCGGCATGGTTTGTGCTGCCAGGCGCGGTGTATACCGCTGAGAGGCGGTGCAGTAGGGCATGGGCTAGCCGCGCCACCGTGGCAGGGTCGCTGGCGGGGTGTCGCCATGCGACCCACCCCGAGGACGCCACCCCAGCATGCATGACTGGAGGCAGGCCTGCAGGGGCTGCATCCTCTGCACTGCTGTGCAGGCTGGGGGGCACTGCACCGGCGCCGGCCGACGCTTCCAGGTCACTCCACCGAAGCGTCTCTGCATACGCTCCCAGCTGCATGGGCTGGCAGTCGTGCGCCATGGCAGCAGCTGCAGAGGCAGGCGCCTTCACCAGGGTGCTGTCTGCTGCAGCTGTGGCCATGCTTGCTAGCAGCGACGCCAGCGCCGGTGCCGTGTTATGCATGATTGGGATGGAATGGCCTGCTCCGTTCAGGGCGACGCCAGCGGTGCTGCCAGCAGCCACACGCACCCATCGATCAGCCAGAGCCATGGGTGTCAACAGTGCACTGTCCACACTTGCATCCATCTCTGGAGCATCCAGGCGGATCCAGTCTTCCCCACGCACATCTCCAGCCACGCCAATGAGGAAACGAAGGCACACTGGGGGCGTCACGCCGTCCACAGAGCGCACACTGCCAATGGCGCTGGCAAGAGCACGTTGCAGCTGCATGCGCGCAGTGGCTTCACCCAAGCGAGTGCCCAGCGCTGCCGCCACGGAGCTGTGCACACGCTCGGTGAGGGAGGTGTCGTCTTCGTCGCCTGCCGCGCCGTCGTCGCCGCCGATGCCGCCCCGGCCGCCCATCAGCAGGGCTCGCAGCTGGCCCTTGTGGGAGTGCACAGAGGTGGGTGTGCCCCCCAGCGGCCCCAGGGTGTCGCCGTCTCGGATGTGCTCAGCCAGCGCCGTTTGCACAGCAGTGACAACGCTGGCAGACGCCACCACGCCCAAGTGTCCCATAATGCGCCGAGCAGCCATGGTGAGCGTCCCAGCAGCATTGGCTCGCGCAGTGGACACCACCACAATGCCCCCCTCCACTGCAGAGTTGTCCCCCGCCCCAAGCACGCCCCGAGCTGCGTTGCCCCCGTACACAGAAGCCAGCAAGGTGGCGCGCACAGCCGCGGCAGCGTTGGGCATGCTGCCCAGGGGCGCGAAGCGCTTCAGTGCAGGGGAGAAGAACAGTGTCCCGTAGCCCAGCAACAGCTGGCCCAGTCCGTGCATGACGTGGCGCAGGGCAAAGGGGGCGCGGCCAATGGGGGGGTGCCGCCAGGTTTGCCACTGGGCCAGTGCACCTGCAGCAGCAGCGCGCACACTGGGGTGAAACTTGCCCCTGTTGTCCAACACCACGGCAGCCAGGCGCTTCGCAAGGCGCTCTTGCATGTGCACCGAAATGCCACGGTAGTAGTACTCACTGCCAGCGCCGATTTCGTCAATGTCTGAGCGCGAGATGGTGCCCATTTCGGCCTTGCTTTTCGGCTTGGGGTAGCACTTGCTCAGGGCCGTGGCCAGGCCTTGCACTGCCTCCAGCTTGCCAGTGCTGTCAGGGTCGCGCATCACCTGGGTGTACCACAGCAGGGGGGGCTGCAGCAGCACCGCACGCCGCACCCACAAAAACTTTGAGTCCAGACGCACCCAGTTCACCGGTGTGTCATTCATGCCGTCTCTGTCGTACTCCTTGATCTTCTTGTTCACGGAGTAGCTGCGTCCTGTGCGCTTCTCCATCAGGCCGCGCTCATAGTGCTGCCGCTTCTTGGAGTGGCACTCCACGCTTTCGATGCTGCGGCTGGTGCGGGCAGTGAACTTGTGCTCATAGGCGCCCACGTCCTCCTGCACGAACACAGTGAGGGGGAGGGGGATGAATGGGCTGCCCCGGGCAGGCGTCTGCTGCAACACCAGGTCGACCTCATTCCGCCGGCGGTTGTAGTAAAAGGCGCCCTGCACTGCCCCTGCCCCCGTGCCGTACACCCACGTGCGGAAATAGTCCTTGAGGGTCTTCTCAGCTCCTGCGCCACCCACCTGCAGCAGTGTCTCCAGCAAGCGTGCCGTGCTCACCACGAACGCCGGCTGAACGGGGGTAACACCTTCACGCTTCAGCTCATCGACCATGGGGCCAGCGTGAGCAGCAGAAGCCTTCCCCTCCGCGGTGCTGCTGGCTGGAGCAGACCACAGGAAGGGCGGTGAGCCGTCGGGTGCCGGCTTGGCGCCTGCTGACAGTGCGGCTCGCTCTGCCGCCAGCTCCCCCCTGGAGGGGGGCACCAGGCCCAGCTGCAGCAGAGACGCGCGTGCTGCTGAGTGAGCCACATCTGACTGCACCCACTGCTCTGGGATTGCGCCTGTGGGCGTCAGGCTGGCCAAAGCACGCTGGCTGCCGCACTGCGGCATAACACTGTGGGCAGGCATGCTCAAGTCCTGCTGCGCCCAGTCCACAGGGGCTGCCCCTGCTGCAGCACGTGCCTGGTGCATGGCCAGCACGCCTCTAGCGTTAGCTGCATCCAGCAGCAGTGACTGCACTGCCTGCTGCAGCTTGCTTTCGTCCATCATCTGCGCCAGGGCATGAAACACAAGGGTGGCTTTCAGGGCCAGCAGCTTGGCGCGCACAGCCACGTCAATGCTGGTGGGCTCCGGCATGTGCACTTCTTCGCTGACATCTGCACTGTATGCCATGGGCAGCGGGCACAGCGGCAGGACATCCTGGCACTGCTCCTCCAGGGCTGCAGCTGCCTGGGACATGCCCATGATGCGGATGCGGTACTCATCTTCAGACACCAGCTTCCGCACATACAAGAGAGACAGCCATCCCTGCAGGCCCACCACCACCCACTCGTCTCGCCAGGAAGCCGGCGCCAGCATGCCTGCAGCGCCAAACCAGGACCCAGCCATGGCCGCCACAAGCACACGCCGCACATCCACAGCGGCGTCAGGCCACCGGGCGGAAGCCAGCAGGGAGGCAGGCAGCACTGCACCACCAGGGAACGACATGTACTCCACCGCTCCCTGGTGGGCTGTGGTGTGTGCACCATCACCCGCCGGCGCAGGGCCAGTCTGGTACGGCGTGGCGCCGCCGCGAGTGCTCAGCGCAGGGACAAGCAGCTGCCTGTACGCTGCACTGGGTAGGGGGAAGGCCAGCCACTGCTCCAGGAATTTTATTCCGTGCTTGTAGTCGATGCGAGGCTGCAGGGGGCTGGACATGACGGCAAGGGTGTGCAGGGGGGGGAAGACTGGCTCCCCCGTGTCCGCTCGGCGCCCGATGGCACACATGTAGTGCAGGAGTGACACGTTGGTGCCCAGCGTCAAGTTGCTTGTGCTGGCGCCGGTGCCTGTGCTGGAGGCAGCTGCTGCAGCGGCAGAGGGCGTGCCCTCGCCCCCCCCCACGGGGGCAGAGGAGGCAAACAAGGGGCCCTCTGGCATGTTGTTCCGCAGCAGGGGGCCAGCGGCGTACGGTGTGAGCAGCTCGGCAGCCATTCCTGCCATGTCCTTCACCCGCTGGTGCTGCGTGCCAGACATGGAGTGCCATGGCCCCGCCAACAGGGCAACCGCAGAGGGCGTGACGGGGTGGGGCGTAACGAACTCCCAGCAGTGACCTGCTGCCCCGCGGCTGGACAGCTGTGTGCCTGAACCCACCACACTGAGCATTCCACGCGGCAGGGGCGCGCCGTTCCACAGCGCTGCCACGGACGTGTGCACCTTCACTGCGCAGTGAGGGGCAAGGAGACAGGGGTACCACGAGGCGGCGGCGCCAGAGATGGCACCACTGAAGCCGTCAGGCACCTCACAGCCGCCACTCCCGGCGTACATGTATGTGTTGAGCGAGCGTGCATCAATGGGGCTGCGGGCAGCTGCACTCACTGCCCCGCTTCGCCGCACCTCGATACTTTGCCCACTGCCGTGCCCCTGGCGGCCCTCTGCCCCCCGAGCCCCCGAGTGCCCGCTCACGAACTGCACATTGCTGCCATGGCTGCCGTGTACGGAGAAGCATACCGTCACAGTGAAACGCATCAAGGCACCAGGCTGCTGCATCTGTGGCTGCGGCAGCTGGAAGCGCAGAGTCTGTCCGCCAGCCAGGGCAGCCTTGCGCTGCATGGTTGCAGCGGACAGTGCATCCAAATCCATACGATTAAGAATAGCATCACGTCCAGCAGATATTGGCTCGGTGCGGGTGAAGCTCACGGGGCAGCCATCGACTTGCACGCTGGAGACGTGGCACAATTCGGCAGCAAGGCTCAATCTGAGCAACAGGGGATGCTTATGTTACGTGGACTTGCACGACCAATCATATACTCACTCTTGGGGCACCGAGTTAGACACAAAAACAATATCGGTGGAGCCTATGATGCTGCGCTCTCCAAGGTCTGCACACTCAAGTGCTGCAGGCAGTTGCGGAATTCGAATGGTGCTGCACATGGACATACCCAGCTTGACATCTAGGGCCTGAAAAACAGGACGCGCAGTCATGATGAAGTGTAACACGCTCGTTTGTGGTGGCTGCTATTGCCGTATTGCACCCCAAACGATCAATGGACCGGGCGGGGCTTCCGTCGATTTGAACTGGCAAGCACAGGCACAGCAGCCGCCAAGCGCGCTGTCGAATCGAGATATGCTTGGCATTGAAGCAGCAAACGATCACGCCAAAGCAACCGCAGAAATTGTTGGTGCAGATGCATTCTAAGGCTCACTCCAACCCCGCCCATTTCTGGCCGCCGGACAGTGAGGGGCCTGATACATCTCACCAAGTTTCGACGCACGAGCAGAAAGCAGAGCCATAACTGGGAGTAGCACATTGAATATAACCATAAAATTAGCGGGCCCTACGAGAATTAACCAAGGGTGGACTAAGCGTGCAATTCTTGAGATGCTGCTGCACCTAAGCCAGAAGGCACCCACGTGGAGGCAGCACTCTCAGGACGTTTCGCAGCATGACCGATCGAATTGACACCTGCAGCAGATGCAATCAGGGTAAGCAATTCAAAACTTTCTGTGGCTGCTTTTGGGCCTGGCTGGTAGCGCAGCAATGCCATCCATGTGTGGTGCAGAAGCCTGGGACGCCAGAAGTGTGGCTGTGAACGGGCGCAGCTCCACTCGCTCCACAGACTCTAAATGCATTTGGAGTGCAGAGCGCGGGTTGAGCAAGGGCCACCCCCCGGCGCTCCTGTTGGACGGTGAAGCAAACACGCTACGGGCAGGAGTGGGCTCGTCAAATGACACAGCTGCGGCACCAGCTGACGCAGCCTCCTCAAAATGCAAGCGTTACATTGGTCCGTACCAGGCTCAGAAGTGGCG